>Ga0209230_10000017_pt1 | contig 72528 bp, 74 predicted proteins | sample LakOntMetagenome_FD_187467 | JGI IMG/M metagenome (GOLD analysis project Ga0209230, IMG submission 187467) | Freshwater and sediment microbial communities from Lake Ontario - Sta 18 epilimnion Metagenome (SPAdes) (version 2) | ecosystem: Environmental > Aquatic > Freshwater > Lentic | place... | reverse complement strand
TTTGTCGATTTAGCGTTCAAGCGTCAAACCTCTTTTCCTTGAATTGAGCGCGAGCCTACGCGCTACCTAGAACTGGAGCAACTGTGAAGTAGGGTGGCGTCATGGATTTATCACTGGAGGAATCAAAGGATGTCAACGCTGTAGCTGGCGCTTTCTCTGTCCACCTCGATAACTTCGATGGCCCTTTTGACCTGCTTCTACAGCTCATTTCTCGCCACAAGATGGATATCACTGAGATATCCCTGAGCCTGGTGACCGATGAATTCATAGCCTTTATTAGGGCTCTGGAGGCCTCAGGAGAGGGTTGGCGCTTAGATCAGGCAACAGAATTCCTCGTAGTGGCTGCAACTTTGTTAGATTTGAAAGCGGCCAGATTGTTACCAAGTGGTGAAGTAGATGATGAAGAAGATCTAGCGCTGCTTGAGGCTCGAGACATTCTCTTTGCCCGCCTGCTTCAGTACCGAGCTTTCAAAGAGATCGCAGCGACCTTTAGCGAGCGCATCACTATGGCCGATAAGTTCTTCCCTCGCGTTGTTGCCCTTGATCCGACGTTAAGCGCTTTGCTCCCTGAAGTATTGATTGGAGTAGGAGCGCAACGCTTTGCCGCGATCGCAGAGCGCGTTCTGACCCCTAAGGTTTCTCCGGTTGTTAGTGTGGAGCATCTGCACTTTCCACTAGTAAGTGTTGCTGAAGAGTCTCGACTAGTGGTTGAGGCTTTGCGCAGGTCTAAGTCGCTCAGCTTTAGAAACCTTGTCTCTGATGCTGAAAACACTATGGTCATTGTGGCCAGATTCCTTGCCCTGCTCGATCTCTATCGCCAAGGGGTTTTGCGTTTTGACCAGGTGATTGCCATGGGAGAGCTGCAGATTTCATGGACTGGTTCAGAGGCCGGTGAAGTCGAGATCACCGACGAGTTTGATATACCCGTAATTTCAGAGGATGACGAACCGACAGAAGGTAGTACGAATGTCTAATGTAGAAGTTGAGCGTTCTATCGAAGCGATCTTGATGGTCGTTGATGAGCCTGTCTCTGAGATCATTTTGGCCCAGGTTTTGGAAAAGAGCGTTGATGAGGTCGATGCCGCTCTGGCCCACCTGGTCACAACCTATGACGATCGTGGTTTCTCCCTTCGCAAGATCAACGGGGGATGGCGTTTCTATAGCAACCCTGATTACCACCTAGCCGTTGAGAAGTTCGTTCTAGATGGCCAGCAATCTCGCCTAACCCAGGCGGCCCTTGAGACCCTTTCAGTCATTGCCTACCGCCAGCCTGTCTCACGGGCTCGAGTGTCAGCGATCCGCGGAGTGAACGTCGAGGCCGTTATGAAGACCTTGGTCACCAGAGGCTTGGTAGAGGAGTCAGGGATTGAACATGAGAGCGGTGCGATCCTCTATAAGACGACCAGCTATTTCTTAGAGCGCTTAGGGCTTAACTCTCTAGAAGACTTGCCCGCCTTGGCTCCTTATCTACCTAACTTGGATGGTCTCGACGAAATCCTCGATTCGCTAACTGACTAATATCCACGCTATCCTTCACCCCTGACTGTCGGGAGGATAGCCATGGGCCAGATGCGCCTTAATAAGATAATTGCCGATGCGGGTATTACCAGCCGCCGTGGCGCAGATGAGCTCATAGAATCTGGCCGAGTTTCCGTAGATGGATTAACGATTCGCGAGATGGGTTCGAAGTTTGACCCTGAATTAGTTCAAGTCATGGTAGATGGTGAGACAATTACTCGCTCTTTGTCTAAGTCTTATTTAGTACTTCATAAACCTAAGGGCGTTTTGTCAACCATGTATGACCCAGATGGCCGTCCTTCTTTGAGTGACTTCATCGACCTTCGAAAAGAGCGCCTTTTCCACGTCGGCAGACTTGATAAGGACTCCGAAGGATTGATCCTTTTGACCAATGATGGGGACCTAACATTCCGTGCCACGCACCCATCATTTGGCCTGGAGAAGACATACATCATCGAACACGAGGGAAAGCTGCCCGCTGGAATCGACAAAATCCTCCTTAAAGGCATCGAATTAGAGGATGGAATGGGTCGAGTTTTGACCTATAAGGAGCTCTCTCCAACCTGGCTAGAAGTCTCAATTCACGAGGGTCGCTATCACATTATTCGCCGCCTTATGGAGGCAGTCGATGTCCAGGTTCTGCGTTTGATCCGCACCCACTTCGGGCCGATCTCCTTGGGCGACACCCCTGAAGGACGTTGGAGAAACCTCAATGAGGGGGAGTTAACAAATCTACGTAACGTTTTAGGGCTTTAACGTCTTTACTATTAATCGATAATAGACATAAAGTAAATAAAACTATATATCGATAATACTGAGAGTGGATATATCTTTATCGACTAAATGGTGGCTTGTGGAAGACTCTGGGTAGCGATATGTCGATATTTAGGATTCTCAGGGTTGATAGGCAGCAGAAGGGATATTTGCTGGTAATTATCGTAAAAAGGTTTTATCGATAAATACTTAAACTATCTTAGAAGTATTCAAATTCGAGCGAAAAAGTGACCGAGAAAGGTACCCTTATCCCATGTCGATCAGAGCTATCCGTGGCGCCACCCAGGTGAGCGCAAATACCCCAGAAGCTATCGCCGCTGGGGTTAAAGAGCTGATCCAGGCGATTTTGGATGCCAACTCACTAACCCCTGCCAATGTCGTTTCGGTCTTTTTCACATCGACTCCTGATCTAACAGCAGCCTTTCCAGCGGCTGCGTGTCGTGAGATTGGCTTTGCTTCGGTGCCTCTCATCGGCTCTGTGGAAGTGGATGTGCCAGGAGCGCTATCGATGGTGATCCGTGCGATGCTGCATGTGGAGACCGCAAAGAGCCATGAAGAGATCTCTCATATTTATCTACACGGGGCAGTAGCCCTGCGCCGAGATATAGCTCAGTAATGGTGCGCTCAGTTCGAATTGTGGGGGCTGGCTTAATCGGTACCTCTATTGGTTTGGCCCTAGCTGCCAAAAACATCCCGGTTGAGATGATCGATGTGGATAGTCGAAATCAGGGCCTAGCTCAGGATTTGACGGGCTCTATCTCCATATCTGATCCAGAGCTAATTATTCTGGCAACGCCCCTGAGAGCCCTATCCCAGGTCATAAATGAGCAGTTTGCACTAAACTCAAACTCAACGTTTATGGATGTATGCAGTGTAAAAGTAGAACCTCTACAAAAGGTTAAGTCTTCAGAGCTGCCTTTGAGGCAATTTGTCGGCACCCACCCCATGGCCGGGCGTGAAGTCGGGGGAGCAGAGTCAGCTCGCGCTGATCTTTTTCTTTCCAGGAGCTGGGTTATCACGCCGGACTCCCAAACTGACCCAAAGGCCCTTTCCCTAGTGAAGTCTGTGATTCAACTCCTCGGGGCGACCTGCGTTGAGCTAGATGCCTCATCGCACGATGCAGCTGTTGCTCAGGTATCTCATCTGCCACAAATTATGGCCACTCTCTTGGCTGGCTCTCTTCAGGGCGTTGCCCCTGCGTGGCTTGATTTAGCTGGAGCTGGACTTCGCGACACTACGCGCATCGCTGCATCGGATGAGAATTTGTGGAAAGAGATTATTAATTCGAATTCAAAAGAAATTAAAGGATTGTTAACCACCTTGCATAACGAGCTCGGTGTAATGATTGATGCGCTCGATGATCAAGAAAAGATCGCAGAGATTATGCGCAAAGGCCGTGATGGAAGAAATCTCATTCCAGGTAAACACGGCGGAAAAGCCCGCGAATACACATACGTACCAATCGTTATTGACGATAAACCAGGGCAGTTAAGCGCAATATTTAATGAATGTGCTGCAATGTCTGTAAACGTTGAAGATTTAGCAATTGAACACTCACCAGGACAACTCAACGCATTAATCACTTTGGCCTTTTCTGCTGATGATGCCCTTAGGTTATCAACTCATCTCTCATCAATCGGGTGGAACGTTCACCCGATTCGTAAATAGAAGTAGGCTCATCACATGGGCATAGTCGTAGCAATAGATGGCCCGAGTGGTGCAGGCAAATCAAGTACATCGCAAGCAATCGCAATTCGCGCGGGTTGGAACTATTTGGATACAGGTGCGCTCTATCGTGCGGTGACGTGGGTGGCCTTAGAAAATAACTGCGTTGAAGCAGTAGAGATTCTCAAAGCACTCAAGAGTGCACCCATCAGATTTGTTTCAGATCCTAATTCACCAGATGTATTTGCAGGGGACACACAGATAACGCACGCAATCCGTGGAACTTCTGTAACTGAAAACGTAAGTCGTATTAGTGCAATGCCACAGATTCGCGAGGAGCTCCTTGGAATACAGCGCAAAATTATTTCTCAGGCACCGCGCGGTATTGTTGTTGAGGGCCGAGATATTGGAACTGTAGTAGTTCCAGATGCAGCCCTAAAGATCTATTTGACGGCTGATTTAGATGCCCGTGCTTATCGTCGTGAAAATGAAACCGATGATAAGAGCGTTGATGTGAAGAGCTCACTGGAAACCCGTGATTCTATTGACTCTACTCGCACGGTTTCACCTCTAGCCATGGCTTTTGATGCCGTTGAAGTGGATTCAACAAATCTTGATTTAGATGAAACTGTTGAGCGAATTTGGGAATTACTTCGTCAACGATCACTTCTTGGATTGCCTATTGTTGCGATTTTAGGGCGCCCTAACGTTGGTAAATCAACGTTGATCAATCGTTTTCTGGGACGTCGCGAGGCAATCGTTGAAGATACACCTGGTGTTACACGCGATCGTGTTCAATATGAATGCGAATGGGGCGGCCGCCGCTTCATCATCATGGACACTGGTGGTTGGGAAGCAAAACCTGATGGCATCTCTATTCAAGTAAGTGCCGGTGCTGAAATTGCAATGCAAGAAGCCGATGTGTTGGCATTTGTTGTTGACGCACAAGTTGGGGCATTAGATGAAGATGATATTTTGGTACAGCATTTGCGCAAAGCGAATAAGCCTCTTATTTTGATCGGCAACAAGGTTGATGGCGAACGTGAAGAATCTGAAGCCCATGGTTTGTGGTCACTTGGACTCGGTGAACCATATTTTGTTTCTGCTTTGCACGGACGTGGTTCTGGCGACTTACTCGATCACATCGTCGCTGAACTTCCTGAAGTTGGGGGAGCACAAACTCAGGATGGTTATCGCAAGGTTGCACTCATTGGTCGACCAAATGTTGGTAAATCATCACTACTCAATGCCCTAGCTGGTGAGAACAGATCCATCGTTGATGATGTGGCTGGAACAACTAGAGATCCAGTGGATGAGCTCATTGAGTTTGGTGGATCGATCTGGAGATTTATCGACACTGCGGGATTAAAAAAACGAGCCAACCAAGCATCAGGTACTGATTACTACGCGTCTCTTCGCACACAGACCGCACTTGAGCGATGTGAAGTTGCCGTTGTTGTGTTGGATGCATCAGAGCCGATCACTGAACAGGATTTGCGAGTCATTACAATGGTAGAAGAGGCCGGAAAAGCCATGGTCATTGTGATGAACAAGTGGGACTTAGTAGATGAAGATCGCCGGGATCTGTTGGACCGAGAGATCGATAGACATTTGGATCAAGTGGAGTGGGCGCAGCGAGTAAACGTGGCAGCCAAAACTGGATGGCACCGAGATCGTTTGGCCCCAGCACTTCGCACCGCACTCGATAGTTGGGAAAAGCGTGTCCCAACGGCCAAGCTCAACTCATTCTTGGGAGCCCTTATCGGTGCTACACCGCCACCCGTTCGTGGGGGCAAGCAGCCCAAGGTTTACTACGCCACCCAGGCTGGAATCGCCCCACCAAAATTTGTCGTCTTTTCCAATGGCTGGATAGAGGCCTCATATCGCCGCTTTATTGAACGGCGATTGCGTGAGGAGTTCTCATTTCCGGGCACTCCCGTGCAAGTTGCGATCAGGGTTAAAGAGCGCGAGTAAGTAATGAACTCATCACTGATTTCAGTTCCTAACGCTTTAACCTTTCTGCGCTTTCTTGGAATTCCTCTCTTTATTTATCTGACACTTTCCATAGAAGCAGATGGGTGGGCGATACTTGTTTTAGCTATTGGGGGAGCCACCGATTACTTTGATGGCAAGTTGGCCAGAGCATGGAATCAAACCTCCCGCTTTGGTGAGTTGGCAGATCCGGCAATAGATCGTCTCTACATCTTCACCATTTTGATTGTCTTCTTAATACGCGACATCGTTCCGGGTTGGATTATTTTTCTTCTTATCGCTCGTGACGTATGCCTTGCGCTTATTTCTCTTATGATGAAATCAAAGGGTTTGGCTCCCTTTACAGTTACATTTTTAGGCAAGGCAGCAACCTTTAACCTCATGTATGCCTTCCCATTTCTACTTCTAGCCAAAGGTGATACACCTCTCGCAACTATCGCCTTCATCTTGGGGTGGAGTTTTGCCATCTGGGGGATTGCCCTCTACATTGCTACCGGTATAAGTTATGGGCGCGAAGGCTTTTCGCGCATGAGAGGACCACGTGTCATTAATTCCTGAAGGTTTGCATTACACAAAAGAGCATGAGTGGGTAAGTTCAACTGGAACGCTCTACACAATGGGAATTACTGACTTTGCACAAGGTGCATTAGGTGACATCGTCTATGTCCAACTGCCAAAGGTTGGCGAAACACTCACTGCTGGCAAAGTTTGTGGTGAAATCGAATCCACAAAGTCTGTATCTGAGATTTTTGCAGCCGTTAGCGGTGTTGTTAGCGAAATAAACGGCGCACTTTCCCAAACTCCAGAGCTTGTTAACAGCGATCCCTATGGTGCTGGCTGGTTGGTAAAGGTCGAGGTAGCAGGCACGCCTGTTGACCTGATGGACGCTGCCGGTTACGCCCACATCACGGCTTGACCAATCCTTCTCACCCCTTTAGTGTCAGCCTCAGGTTGACAGTGAAGGAGGAGAGAGAAGTGAAGGCAGAACAAAAGCCCAGCGAACTCACTACCACTTTGCACCTAGGTCTGCGCACTGCCAGTGATTCCCCAGCTGGAGCACTCGATGAGTTTCTAGCCACTGTCACAGCCTCAGATCGCAGCATTATCGAAGAAATCGCACAGTCGCAAGAAAAGGCGATGTTGATTATCAATCGTGGATCAAATCTTGGCTCACGGTTTTTGATTACATCACAAGGTGCAAGCATTGGTCGTTCGTCGCCTAACGATGTTTTCTTAGATGATGTAACAGTTTCCAGGTCTCACGCAAAGATTGAAAGCACATCTTCAGGGTTTTCACTCAAAGATAGCGGATCACTCAACGGTACCTACGTCAACAACAATTCAATAACAGAACATGTCTTACATTCCGGAGATCAGATTCAAATTGGCAAGTTCCATCTGCTATTTGTTTCTGGCAGAAAATAACTAGGGGAGAATTACGATGGCAGTTCCAGCTCGCGCGTATCTGAGCATTGGTGAGGTACTAAACAGACTTCGCCCAGATTTTGCAGATATAACAATCTCTAAGATTCGCTTTCTAGAATCTGAAGGTCTGATTGAGCCGCAGCGAACTCCATCGGGTTATCGCAAATTCACCACCTCGGACTTAGAGCGCTTGCGTTATGTCCTTCTTGCACAGCGCGATCAATATCTACCTCTTAAAGTCATCAAAGATAATTTGGATGCAATTGATCGTGGCCTAGTACCGGCTGCAACTGGTTCAGTTCCAGCTCCTCGTCCAACACTTGGCCTAGCAACTATTGATGGTGAAATGGCGCCGAGCACATTTGGTGAAGTATCAGAGATGCGATTATCTCGTGACGAGCTTTTGAAGAACTCCGGACTTAAAGAAGATCAACTCGTTGAGTTAGAGGGCTATGGCCTGATCACAATTCGCGGTCGCCACTACGATGGTGATGCGCTATCTATTGCTAAGGCTGTGACCGAGATGGCTGGCTTTGGAATTGAAGCCCGTCACCTGCGTTCATTTAAATCTGCAGCAGATCGCGAGATTGGTTTGATTGAACAGGTCATCACACCACTGACTCGGCAGAAGGGCACCGATTCCAAGGCCCGCGCCGAAGAGGTGCAAAAAGAGATCGCCTCACTTTCTATCCGTCTACACGCTGCCCTTGTTCGTGGCGGACTGCATCGCCTTCGTTCATAACCAATGATGATTTCTATGGAGGTCATCGGCGTTCGAGTCGAGATGCCTTCCAATCAACCTATCGTTCTGCTTAAGGAGATTGATGGTTCTCGTTTCCTGCCGATTTGGGTGGGGGCAGTTGAGGCAACAGCTATCGCTTTTGCCCAGCAAGGTGTTCAACCGCCAAGACCCCTCACTCATGACTTAACCCAAAGCATCGTTGAACAACTCGATGCCACGTTGACGGCGGTGCATGTGACTCACATCGATGAGGGCGTCTTTTATGCCAACCTGATTGTCAGAGATAGTGCGAGCAACACGCACACCATCTCGGCCAGACCCTCCGATGCCATTGCGCTAGCTCTACGGGCAGCTGCCAACATCTTGGCTAGCTCAGAGCTACTCGATGAGATTGGGATTGAGATCCCGGCCGAGGGTGCTCCGGGGGATGAGAACACAGAGGTGGAGCGCTTTAGAGAGTTCTTAGACCAGATCAACCCAGAGGACTTTGCGGGCTAAGAGCCCAAACTCTCAATCTCTAGTAGAGGTTTCGACCGTGTCGGTCGTTGAACACAGGCCCTGCCTACCCTAGATTTACATCACTCCCCAAGAGAAACGAGTTTCCCCGTGACTTCCCAGGAACTAGAAATTGGCTACCGTGGCGCTACTGCATGCTCTGCGGCCGGTATTACATACCGCCAGTTAGATTATTGGGCGCGAACAGGTTTAGTAGAGCCGAGCATTAGAACTGCAAGTGGCTCAGGAACACAGAGACTCTATGGGTTTAGAGACATCCTGGTATTAAAAATTGTTAAGCGCTTACTCGATGCTGGCGTATCACTTCAAAACATTCGCACCGCTGTTGATCACCTTCGCAGCCGGGGAGTGGTTGAGCTTGAGAGCATGACGCTGATGAGTGATGGCGCATCAATCTATGAGTGTGCAAGTCCAGATGACATCATCGACTTACTGGCAGGTGGTCAAGGCGTCTTTGGTATCGCAGTTGGAAAAGTTTGGCATGAGGTTGAGGGTTCACTCTCACTGCTGCAGGGTGAAATCAGCGGTCAAAGCGTGGGTGTCGAATCTAACGATGAACTCTCACTACGTCGAAAGAGCAAAGGCGCTTAAAAGGACATATTCTTATCTCATACGGGCCGCTCAAGGCCCGTTTGTATGGGTAGGAGAAGTTCGTCCATGGTTGATTACGACGCTTTTTCACGTCGGCACATAGGTCCTTCTGAGGATCAAGCTAAAACCATGTTGATGGAACTTGGCTACTCATCGATGGCAGATTTCATTGCAGACGTAGTTCCACAAAATATCGCAATCACACAAAAACTAAGTCAGACATTACCCACAGCCCTTAACGAAGTTGATGTTATTGCAGAGCTTCGCGCACTTGCAGATAAGAATGATGTCTATCGTAATGCGATTGGCACCGGCTATTACGGAACAATTACTCCAGCGGTTATTATGCGAAACGTTTTGGAAAACCCAGCGTGGTACACCGCTTACACCCCATATCAGCCAGAGATTTCACAGGGACGCTTAGAGGCACTCTTTGCATTTCAAACTGCGGTCTGTGATTTAACAGCGCTATCAATAGCAAATGCATCAATGCTCGATGAGAGTACGGCAGCTGCCGAGGCTATGACGCTAGCCCGTCGCGTTTATAAGGGCAGTGATGATGCTGTCTTTCTTATCGATATCAATGTTCATCCACAAACTATTGCAGTGGTACAAACACGAGCTAAGCCACAAGGGATCAAGGTTGAAATCGTTGATCTTTCAAAGATGCCGTCAAATCCGCAAGTTTTTGGAGCACTCGTTCAATATCCACATACACACGGTCAAATTATCGATTACAGCGAACTTGCAACGTGGGTGCACGCACGAGAAGGTCTACTGATAGCTGCTACAGATCTATTAGCACTGACTCTATTAACACCACCAGGGGAGTGGGGCGCAGACATTGCCATTGGTTCGGCCCAGCGCTTTGGAGTTCCGATGGGCTTTGGTGGACCGCATGCAGGTTTCATGTCAGTTCGAGAAGGTTTAGAGCGATCTTTACCGGGACGTTTAATCGGGCAGAGTGTTGATTCCCATGGAAACCCGGCATTTCGTTTAGCGCTACAGACTCGTGAGCAACATATCCGCCGGGATAAAGCCACAAGCAATATTTGCACGGCTCAAGTTCTCTTGGCAGTTATGAGTGCGTTTTATGCAATGTGGCATGGACCAGCAGGTTTAAAGATTATTGCATCGCGTGTAAACAGACAGACCCAGGAGTTAGCCAAGTCAGTCACAGCATCTGGACACACAGTGGTTCATTCAAACTACTTTGACACTTTACTCATTGAAGTAAAGGATGCAGCAGCGCTGCACAAAAGGGCCGAAGCGAAGAAGATAAATTTAAAAATCGTTGATGCAACACATGTGGGTGTTTCACTGGATGAAACAACAGATGCAAAAATGCTCACAGATCTCTGTGAGGTCTTTGGTGGTGGGGCAGTAGGGTCAGCTGGTAAGTCAATACCGGATTTCGCCACTCGCACATCTACCTACTTGGCTCACCCAATCTTTAACACCATGCGCTCTGAAACATCAATGCTTCGCTATCTGCGCACACTATCTGATCGTGACTTAGCACTAGATCGCACCATGATTCCATTGGGTTCTTGCACAATGAAGCTCAACGCCACTACTGAGATGGAGGCTGTGACTTGGCCTGAGTTCTCTTCCTTGCATCCTTTTGCCCCAGCAAAGCAAAACGCTGGTTCTAGAGAATTGATAGATCAACTTTCCGATTGGTTAGTAAAGATCACTGGCTATGACGCAGTCTCCTTACAGCCAAATGCCGGCAGCCAGGGGGAGTTTGCTGGTCTTTTAGCTATTCGCAACTACCACGATTCTCGTGGTGATCAAGGTCGCACCATTTGTTTGATCCCATCCTCTGCTCATGGCACGAATGCAGCCAGCGCAGTTATGGCTGGAATGCAGGTGGTTGTTATTGAGTGCGATGAACATGGAAATGTCAGCCTTGAAGATATCAAGGCGAAAATCTCTCAGTATTCAACGGCTTTGGCGGCCATTATGGTCACATATCCATCCACACATGGAGTTTTTGAATCTGCAATTACCGAATTGTGTGGCCTTGTTCATGATGCCGGTGGTCAGGTTTATGTTGATGGCGCAAATCTGAATGCACTAGTTGGTTTAGCTCAACCTGGAAAATTCGGAGCAGATGTTTCGCACTTGAATTTGCACAAAACTTTCTGCATTCCACATGGTGGTGGGGGACCAGGAGTTGGACCAGTTATTTCTCGTGCTCACTTAGCCCCATTTTTGCCCAACCATCCCATGGATGTATTAGCAGGACCGGCTACTGGTCCTGGACCAATTAGTGGTGCACCATTTGGTTCTGCAAGCATTTTACCTATTTCATGGGCATATATACGGATGATGGGTGGGGAAGGGCTCACACTCGCAACTTCCGTTGCAATCTTGTCGGCTAACTACATGGCAGCAAAGTTAAATCCGATGTTTCCTGTTCTCTACACAGGTGAACATGGCCGAGTGGCGCATGAATGTATTTTGGATTTGAGAGAGATCACTAAAGTCAGTGGTGTTACCGTCGATGACATCGCAAAGCGGTTAATGGATTATGGATTTCATGCACCGACAATGAGTTTTCCAGTTGCTGGCACTTTCATGATTGAGCCAACCGAGAGCGAAGATATCGCTGAGATTGATCGCTTTATTGCTGCAATGACCGCTATCCATGGTGAAATCACTGAGATTATGGATGGCAAGATTTCAGTGGAGGAGTCAGCTCTGCGCCATGCACCGCACACCATCGAAAGCGTTTTATCGCCTAACTGGGAGCGTTCGTACTCCAGAGAAAGCGGCGGACTTCCATCAGTGCGCAGTGGTCTTGTCAGTGGTGAAATCATCGGAATGCAGGGCAAGTATTGGCCAACGGTGGGCCGGGTCGATGGCGCCCACGGGGATAGGAACCTGATTTGCTCCTGTCCGCCTATCGCTGAGTTCGTATAACTTTACATAATGTCACTTATCGGCGGTATATATACGCTCCGCGGGCAGCTATCAGCAGCCAGATCAACGTCATAACTAAGGCCCAATCCCCATATCTATCCCTTGGCGATGTGGCCGAAATCAGACCAACTTCGGCATAGAGATGTTCGGCCGTTCCCATTTGAGTCTTCTGTAGAACTTTTCCGTTGTAATCAATAACCGCTGAGTATCCAGTTGTGGAGACTGAAAGAACATTTCGCAGATGCTCTATGGCCCTCACTCGAGTTATTTGTAGCTGCTGGGCACTTTCAGCTGAATCTCCAAAGGTCGCACTATTAGTCTGCACGGCCAAGATGTTTGATGACTTTGCTCCATCTTGCATGATCTGATCATCGAGTAATTCGAAACAGATTATCGGTGCAATCTTAGCAGCGCCAATGGTGAATATTGCCGACTCATTTCCGGCGCTAAAGTCACGCACATTATCAACTAATGGCGAGATTTTGGAAGCTAATGAGCGCAATGGAATGTATTCACCGAAAGGTGTCAAGTGTTGCTTCACATAGACATTTTGCTTCTCTTTTGTCCACAATATTGAGGTGTTGAGAACTTGCCTATCTCTATTAACAATAGCTCCGACTATTAATGGTGTTGTGAAAGTATTGAGTGTTTCAAATATTTTTGGGTTTCTAAATGGATCAACATCAACAGCATTCTCGGGCCAGAGAATAAAGTCGACTTTCTTATCGTTTTGCATGGCAGATTTAGTTTCCTTGACGTGATTATTGAAAACCTCTGTGGCCCTTGAGTTGAAATCTAAACCTAACTGAGGAACATTTCCTTGAATAAGAAAAGCTTTGGTTGTCTGATTTATATCCACATTAATAGGTATTAACACTAAAGCTATTGGTAGCAAGATTAAAATGTTCATTTGTTTTCGCAATAAATGATAAATCGATAGACCGATGAGGACTGTAATGGCAGAAAGTGCCACCGCTCCCCCATGAGCTGCAATCTTTGCATAAGGTGCATCGGCTTGCGAGTAAGCGATTCTTGCCCAACCAAAGCCTTGAAAAGGGAAATGATTACGTATCTCTTCCAAAACAATAAATATCAATGGGAAGAAGGAGATTCCAAGGTTTTTAACTGCAACTAAGGGTAGATAGAACAGAGTTAATCCTGTTGCCAGGATGATCCATGGCAGAGAGCCCACAAAGATGCTGGTCCAATGCAACAGAACAAGGTTGAAAGTGAGTCCAAAGGACAAGACACTCAGATATTTATGCTCACTCTTCTCCAGCGCATACATCGCTAATGCAAGAGCAATGGGTGCCAACCACCACATCGCAATTGGCTCAAATGCAGCGCTGAGCAGTAATCCACTCAGGGCGGATAGGAGAAGATTTACCATCCGAGCGCACTGATCAAACGATCAACGCTGGCGCCTAATCCATAGCGTTCCTTGAATTGATAAATCTCAGATAAATCCTTTGGAGCTTTAGGCATCGTTAAATCAACTTGCGGTAAAGGTGCGTTACGAGCAACTTGCACAACTGTTGGTGCAATCTTTAGATAATCAGCACCAGCGATAATCTTTTTAGCTAAAGATGGCGGCAGAGAATCATGAGCTGCAAGCGCTGCGGCAAGTGCGTCATCAACATTGGCGAAGGCGTTAGCAATTAACGCAGCACCCTTTTCGCCAATACCTCGAACCCCCGGCAATCCGTCGGATGGATCTCCACGGAACATGGCAAATAGTGCATAGCGATCTCCTGGAATCCCATACTTATGCGCAACGTATGCATAATCAACCAAATCATGCTGTGAAATACCTTTAGCTAAATAGACAATTTTGATATCGCGCTTGTCATCGACCATCTGAAAAAGATCTCTATCGCCCGTGACTATGCGAATAGGTCCTTTTTCACTCTCTGCATAGGTTGCCATAACATCATCGGCTTCATAATCATCAACGCCAACTACTGGGATACCAAAGAGATCGAGAAGATCGAGAAGAATAGGAATTTGCGGTGTGAGAGTCTCTGGCTCCTCTTCCTCATCGCCCTCTTCTTCTAATCTATTGGCTTTGTAATCTGGGAAAAGCTCCACTCTCCAACTAGGACGCCAATCCCCATCTAGACATGCCACTAAACGGTTAGGTTTATAAACTGACATCAATCTGGCAGTCATATCCACATACCCACGAATTGCATTGACTGGTGTTCCATCAGGGGCAACAAGGGTGTCTGGCATGCCGTAGTAAGCGCGATACCAAAGCGATGCGCTATCAAGGAGCATTAATGTCATAAATCTCCCATAAGGAATGCGACCACTCCCCTGTCGATGCGCTTAACGGCATCCTTGCATACCGGACGAAGTTTTTCACTTGCAGCAGCAATTTGATTAAGAAGATCGGAGAGTTGTTTAGTTGAGCGAACGAAATCACCAACTGACATATCAGTTCCTTTGAGAACGTTTTGCAAGGAGTTTCCATTTGCCCAGCGGTAAGACACCCAACAAAAGCCAGCATCTGGTTGGCGCTGGGTTTTAACGCCATATTCAGTTTCAAGCTCTTCTAACTCAGCCCAGATAGAAATGACATCTGCAAGTGCACTTGAAACGCGTGGACTTGGCATCTTTGGAGCGACGTTGTCAGCATTTCGAGATTCAAAAATCATCGTAGAAACAACGGAAAGTAATTCAGGAGCATTGAGTTCATCTAGAACTCCGCGGCGGATAGCCTCTGTTAAAAGTAGGTCTGATTCAGCATAAATCTTGGTGAGAATCTTGCCTTGTGAAGTGGGTTTCTCCCCTTCAATGTAGCCGAGGTGAGTGAGTACCTGACATATTTGATCAAAAGTTTTCGCAATGACGTGAGTACGACTTTGAACACGTGTGTGAAGGCCATCATTTTCACGGTTGAGCCGCCCAGCTTTTTCTGCAAAACGTGAATGATCTTCGCGTTGGGCACATGAATGGCAGCTGTGATTACGCAGCCCTTTACGCAAATCGGTAAGGTCTGATTCTAAACGAGCTCGTTGCCTATTATCAAAAGTCTTCTTACTATCTCGCTTAGAGAGAAGAGTTTCTACCTCTTTGATTTCACGGCGAATACCAGCGTATTCGAGAAAATCACCTAGATGGCACACCGCTTGTGAAAGTAGTTCTTCGATGGCAGCTTCATTTTTTGCAATCTGTCTTGATAGTCCAACTACTGCGCGGTCTGCTTGGAACTGAGCAAATGAAGACTCGAGAGAACGCCTTGCTCTTTCACGACCGAATCGTGCAATGAGGTTGATCGACATGTTGTATGTCGGTGCAAAAGAAGAGCGCAAAGGATATGTACGAGTTGAAGCTAAGCCAGCCGCTGATGCTGAATCAACGGTTGGAGACCACTGGATAACAGCGTTACCTTCTATATCGATTCCTCGGCGACCTGCACGTCCGGTGAGTTGTGTGTACTCCCCAGGTGTAATCGGCACATGGGATTCACCGTTGTATTTAATTAACTTCTCTAAAACAACCGTTCGGGCCGGCATATTAATTCCAAGTGCCAAAGTTTCTGTGGCAAAAACAGCTTTGATAAGACCTTTCTGGAAGAGCTCCTCCACTGCAGATTTGAAACTTGGTAAAAGTCCCGCATGGTGCGCGGCAATTCCACGCTCTAGTGCAGTCAGCCAATCATCAAAACCCAAAACCTCTAGATCTTCTTCTGCAATATTTTGTGTGTATTTAAGAGCAGTTGTGCGAATCTCTTCCCGCTCTTGCGTCGACGTTAAGCGAAGACCTGCGTGCAAACACTGCTTAACAGCAGCGTCACAACCAATTCTAGAGAAAATGAAGGTGATAGCCGGCAAAAGATTCTGATTAGCTAGCTTTTCAATAATGTCGGCGCGAGTTAATCGATCCTGGGCTTCATTAAACCTTCCTCGACGGTGTCTGCTAATTGCGGCCTTTCGAACGGCTTCGCGCTCACGCTGCAAAATCTCAGGGTTTATCTGTCCAGGCTTATCGAATAGATCTAGAAGGCGATTGCCGATGAGAACATGTTGATACAAGGGAATGGGGCGGATTTCACTGACGATGACTTGGGTATTGCCTCGCACTTCACCGAGCCATTCACCAAACTCTTCAGCATTTGAAACTGTTGCCGAGAGTGAGATAACTTGAACGCTTTCCATCAAGTGAATCAAAACTTCTTCCCACACAGCGCCACGGAACTTGTCAGCCAAATAATGGACTTCATCCATCACCACATAACCCAAGTTGGTTAAGGTATTGGAGCCGGCATAGAGCATGTTGCGCAAGACCTCTGTTGTCATAACCAACACATCTGCTTCACCGTTGATGCTGGTGTCACCTGTAAGCAGACCGACTCGATCTTCACCAAACATTGCCACAAACTCTGAGTACTTCTGATTTGAAAGAGCTTTAATGGGTGTGGTGTAGAAACACTTTTTGCCTAGTTTGAGAGCAAGATGGGCCGCGAATTCACCAACGACAGTTTTTCCAGCACCAGTTGGAGCAGCAACTAGAACACCACTCCCCTCTTCCACGGCGTGACAAGCAGCAACCTGGAAAGGATCAAATTCAAAATCAAAACTTTGAACAAAGGCTGTTGTCTCTTTGTATTGATTGCGCACCTTAGCTGCTGCGAATTTCTCTGCCGGAGTTGTCATGGCAACCACGTCATAAGCGCACCTGGCATACATTGAGCGCTCACCGGCAGTTGACCAATACGTTCACCATCTGCATACGCCACAGCATCGGCTGTGATCTTCACACTCTTGCTACGAACGATTTCAACTGCTGGGTGCGTGATGTGGGTTCCTTTGAAAACCCTTGGAAAGACCTTTATAAACTCCAATTTTGAGACTGGATGTAAGACCATGACGTCAAAATAACCATCGGTTATCTCTGCGTGAGGACACACCAACATTCCACCACCATAGGAGCGACCATTGGCAACGGCTATGAGCATCGCCTGTGTAGAGATGGTTCGATCATCGAGGACGATTTCGTAATGGCGAGGAGCAAATCTAGGAAGTTCAATGGCTATTGCTACGTTGTATTTGTTTGGCCCCTTTGGCCATGGCATTGTGTTGGCCTTTTCATTTACAATGGAATCAAAACCGGTAGATAAAATCGCTGCGAACCATTCACCATCTACTAAACCGAGGTCAACAGAGGCCGGTTTCTTAGACAAGACCGCTTCAAGAATCGCATCAACATCATCGAGTGACCAACCTAAAGTGCGAACGAAATCATTTCCTGTGCCTGCAGGAATCACAGCTAATGGCACTTGTGCTGGGGTAATTTTCTGCAGAACGAGATGAAGCAGCCCATCTCCACCCACTGCAATCACACCACTGCACTCTGTATTTCGATCTAGGAATCTTTGAAGCAGATCTACCTGATCTATTCCGTTGCGCCCAATGATAATTTCATACTTGATCCCACGGCTATTGAGATAGCCGGCAACATAGGTTCCGATTTGAGCGCCTTTGCCTTGGCCAGAAACCGGATTGATAACTAAGGCCCACATGGGAAGACCCTATCGGCTATTCCTTAATGGATGTCGGTGCTTCAATCCCAGCGCTACCCGTTTCGACAGAATCCGCTTTTTTATCTCGTCGCCTATCGACTAATACCGCTAATAATCCAGCAATAAAGTAGAAAAGAATCAAAGGTCCAGATAAGAGGACCATGCTTAAGGGATCTGCTGTCGGTGATAGTGCGGCAACAAAGAAGAAAATGGTGAAAATCCAAATTCTCCATGGTTTCAAAATAGTTTTACCGCGAAGAAATCCAATTAAATTAAATGTTAGAAGAAAGATTGGTAGTTCGAAAGCAAGTCCAACAAAAAGAATAAGTCTGAGAACGAAATCCAAATAATCATCGAACCTAACCAAGTTACTAATTGAATTGGGAGTAAATCCAAAAAGGGCTTTTATTGCAACTGGAAGGATGAAATAACCAAGAGCTGCACCCATCGCAAAGAATGGGGTCGCCGAAGCAACAAAGAGAACACTCGTTCGTTTTTCTTTTCGATGGAGCGCAGGGGCAATAAAGGCCCACAGCTGGTAGAGCCAAAACGGTGCTGAGACAATAATGCCTGTCAGTAATGCCACTTTAATCTGTAAATCGAGTGGACCAAGAACGCCGCTGATATATAGAGCTCCACAACTAGCCGCACCGGATTGCTGGGCAACTTTCAAATCGCACACCGGTTTAGCTAGGGTGACAATGATTACATCGTAGAAATACCACCCCCCAGTAAATGCAACCAACACTGCAATCGCGGAACGAAGTACTCGTTTCCGTAGTTCGCGTAAGTGGTCTAGAAGGGGCATCCGTGCTTGATTAACAGATGCCATGTGTTTACTTCTCGGTTTTGCCGTCTTCTTCGATCACGGTGTCGTCGGCTTTCATTTCCTTCATTTCGCTCTTGAAAATGCGCATAGAGCGACCAAGTGAGCGGGCTGAATCCGGCAAGCGCTTGGCGCCGAACAAAACAAGTACAACAATGAGAAGGATGACGATCTCTCTTGGACCCAAATTCATAACGTTAACTCCTTGGCTAATATTTAGGTCAAGGTTACATCAGATCCCTGTGAATGGGTAGGCGATTTCAGCGTACTTTGTAACGATCCAGCATCGTTTGAGCCATTACTGCTATTGATTTTCTAATATCAGGGGGTGACTGCAAGCAGACCGCTCTTCCAGAGGCCATGATGGAGCGCTCAATCCACTGGGTTGAGTAAGTTTCACAATTAAACTCCGTGTTAACGTGAAGTTCACTCTGTTTGAAACGTTCGGCAATCTCACGGGTAGGAGTAAGAACCTTGACCGTGCAGGTGTGACTTGATTGCTGGATAGGACTCTTCGGTATCTCTTGTTGAACCGCTTGGACGGTTGCAGTTTGAATTCGATCGATCCGGAACTGTCTAAAGTCAGAGGCGGTGTGACAGTAGGAGCTGAGATAAAGGTGAGAGTCAGTTTTGACAATTTCGATTGGGAAAATACTTCGCGTACTGAGTTCATCGCGATAGAGGGAATGGTAAGAGATCTCAAGGCCCATCCTAGATTTCAACGCAGCAGTGATTGCTCCTGAAACGTCTTGATTCACAACCGAAGTTGCAGATAATGCCGATGGAAGGTTAATCAGACCAGCTAGACGTTGCGACAATAGATCGATTCTCTCCAAGAGATCTCCTCTCTCAGGTGAAATCGCTGAACGAAGTAAATCTAAACCCAGAACAAGAGCGACCCCCTCATCAAAGGTAATGGATCGTGGCTTCGAAAGAGTTTCTGCATTGTGAATAGTTACAAAGCCAGATTCAAAATTTAGATCCATCAGTTCTAGAGGTGTATAGCCAGGCAACCCACACATCCACAAGGTCGTTAGGTCACTCGTCATCTGCCCTTGATCAACATTAAAGACTTTTGCAAGCTCTGCTAATGAGATCCCTTGGTGAGAACTAATATACGGGACGAGGTCTAAAAGTCGCGCTGTGCGCTCAAGTGGTGCCGAAAATTTCTTAACCATGATTTTTCACCAAGGCGTCAAGATGCTCAACGAGAAGATCTCTTAGCTCAGCTGGTTCCTGAACAAAAGCATCCGGTCCATGCCATAAAACCAATGAGCAGAGAGAATCTAGATTCAAGATCGGAATCTTGACTTGATCCCACTCGCCCAATGACTGCGTCGAGATCGCCAAAGCGCGAAGCGAGGAAGCTTTACCGACACGAACATCAATAAGTGCAAAATCATGCGTTGATGATTCTGAAAAAGCTGTGCTTGGATCAAATCCCGCCGGAGTTTGAAAATCCTTTGGTCCTGCACTGGCGCCAATCGCCCCACTTATTCGATCTACACGGAAGGTGCGAATCTCTTGTATCTCTTGATCCACACCCGATAAGTACCAAAAGCCATTGCGAGTTGATAGAGCAATCGGAACAACGCTTCTCATTTTGATCCCCAAATGCGAATCGAGATAATTAAAAGCTAAAAGCTGATTGTGTGCTATTGCTTTTGTAATCAGAGACAGATCCTGTCCTCCGTCATTGAGTTTGTGGACACTCGCAGGAATGGATAGTTCATCACTGGGGATACCAATAGAACGAAGTTTCACAAGTGCTCTTTGTGCTACATCACCAAATGATGCTTCTTGCCAAGCCTCGGCCGCTAAAGAAAGAAGTGATACTTCGGTGGAGGAGATGTCCCCCAGTTCAAACTGATACTTCTCTTGTTTGATCTTGTAGCCGGCTTCATCATTAAACAAGGGATCAAAACTACCAACTTCAATTTCAATTCCGAGTGAGCGGAGATCATCTTTATCTCTTTCAAACATTCTCTCTTTTGTTTCGGTAGTCCCCTCATACCCATCAACTGAGTTGAAAATCTCCGTTTTCGTGAGGTACCTCTTCGTAGCAAGCAGGGCGATAGTGAGATTGATTAAACGCTCAATCTTCCGAGACACCGTATGCACCCTTCGCTGGTCGTCGTCGACGCGCCAAGACTTCAACACCGGGGGCCATTCTGCGACTTTGAATAAGAAAACCAGTGTGACCAATCATTCTCTGCTGTGGACGAACGGCTAAACCTTCATGGTGCCATCCGCGAACGAGTGTCTCACTGCTCTCTGGTTCGGTGAATCGACCATCTTGCTTTATCGCCTCAGCTGTAGCTGATAACTGTGTGGTCGTAGCAACATATGACATGAAAACACCACCCGGGCGCAAAGCACGGGCGGCGATATCCACGCACTCCCATGGTGCCAGCATGTCCAAAATAACTCGATCGAATTCACTATCAAAGTTTTGATCCTGCAAATCGCCAACGTCTAACTTCCAGTTACTTGGTGCACCTTCAAAGTATGCATCGACATTCGAGCGGGCATTCTCTGCAAAATCAGCGCGGCGCTCAACTGAGTGAACGTATCCCTTAACTCCAGCAGCTCGCAGTAGTGAAATTGTTAACGCACCACTACCAACACCGGCTTCAAGTACTCGTGCACCTGGATAAATATCGGCTAGTCCAACAATCATTGCGGCATCTTTTGGATAAACGATCGTTGCACCGCGTGGCATTGTTAATACATAGTCGGCCAAGAGAGGTTTAAAGGCTGTGAACTTCAAACCAGCAGTTGTACTCACAACTGAACCTTCAGGCATCCCAATGAGATCATCATGGGTAATCCAGCCTTTATGGGTGTGCCATTCCTTACCTGGAACTATCGTGAAGCTATAAAGCTTTCCTTTGGGGTCGGTGAGTTGAACACGATCACCCGCGGAAAAGAAACCCTCATTAGACACGGGAGCATCTTAGGTCAAATAATCCAGGCAAGTGCGGGTATGTTGCCGTACGTGAGTAACCAACCACTACGCCTATCCCCTAGCCGGGTGAGCGAGTTTGAGAACTGCCCTCAACTCTATAAGTACCGTGTCATCGATCAACTTCCACAACCACCTTCACTGGATGCAGAGCGCGGAACATTGGTCCATACAGTTTTGCACGATCTTTTTGAAAATGCGCCGACAGATAGAACACCACAGAGTGCGATAGAACTTTTGCCATCTCGTTGGCAGGCACAGATGGCGGAAAAACCAGAACTTATGGAGATGGTTACAAATGAAAAGGAGTGGTTTGATCGTGCCGAGTCACTCTTGCGCACCTACTTCACCCTTGAAAACCCACAGAGCTTTGAAGCAACGCATCGTGAACTGCACCTAGAGAATGATTTTTCAGATGAGATCTATCTTCATGGATATGTAGATCGCTTAGATGTTGCACCAACTGGCGAAGTCCGTATTGTCGATTACAAGACTGGTAAAGCACCTAAGCCAGGATGGGAAGAGAAAGCCCTGTTCCAACTGCGCGTGTATGCGCTCCTTTATTTCAAGACACACAACGTGCTGCCACGCCTACTACAACTCATCTATCTTGGTGATGGCAAAATCGTTAAGAGCACCCCTACCTTGACTGATCTGGCTTCAACTGAAAAAGCCTTGAAGCGCGTAGCCAGCGATATCTTTGCCTCAATAGAAAAGGACTACTGGCCGCCCAAACCAAGTCGCCTGTGCGATTGGTGCTTTTTCAAAACAATTTGTCCTGCACACAACAGCTAGATCGCAGTTGAAAAATCCTTAAAGAGTTTCTGCATTTTCGCAAAATTGAGTTGTTCAAGAGATTTGATCACTCGCACACGTGCAGATTCATCTACGTGAACCAAATGTGGCACAGCCACTAGCCATGCCCCACTGCTCGTTGCAGCAGCAACACCAGTTAATGAATCTTCAAAAATAAGACAATTCTCGATATCGCTGTTTGTTAATTTAGCTGCCTTGAGATAAGCATCTGGGTGAGGTTTTGTGCGTTCAACATCATCGCTAGAGATAGAAAAAGGAAAGAGGTCTATACCTACATTGTCCAAAACCGCGTCAACGATAATGCGTGGACTTGCTGAAACTAACCCGGTCTTAACGCCGTTGCGCTGAAGATCCTTAACTAACTCATAAGCCCCAGGCATGAAAGGAGTATGTAACCGCATCCGCTCAGATTGAAGCTCTATGAGTTTGCTAGTGAAAAAATCTGGCGTCTCCGCCTGCTTGCACTTGTCATGCATGTATTGACCAACGCGTGAAAGAGGTCCACCCAAGCAAGCTACCTGGTCCTGGGCTGTCCACTGATATCCGTATGCAGCGGTTATTTCACTCTCAGATTTGAGCCATTCAGGTTCAGAATCAACCATTAAGCCATCCATATCAAAGAAGACTGCGTCAAAAAAACTACTCACCCGTCTCCTTTATGTTTTCTATCTAGCAGAAGCCGGCAAGATTACCCTAAGGTTTAGTCCTATGGAGATACATCACATCCCAGCCCTTCGTAATCCCATTATGGTGATGGCTTTTTCTGGATGGAACGATGCAGGCGAAGCAGCAACAGGTGCTGTCGAGCATCTGCTCTCTGCTTGGCAAAATGAACCCAATGATGTGGTCCCAGAACTCATCGCAGATATTGAATCTGAAGAGTTTTATGATTTTCAAGTAAACCGACCACTTATCTATGTCGATGACTCGCAGATACGCAATATCACCTGGCCAACTACTGAAATTTTTGGAGTTGTTCTTCCTGACTATGACCGAGACTTAGTGATCGTAAAAGGCACTGAGCCTTCGATGCGCTGGAAGAGTTTCACACGCGAGCTCTTAGATTTAGCTGACGACCTTGAAGTCTCTTTGATAATTACACTCGGTTCTATGTTGGCCGATGTTCCGCACTCACGACCTATTACGGTTAGTGGTAGCACCGCTCACCCAGATCTAGCAACACGTCTAGGAGTTGAGGTGTCGAGTTATGAAGGACCTACTGGAATACTAGGAATTATTAGTGATGGCTGTATGCGAAGAGGAGTTGATGCCGTTTCACTGTGGGCTGCAATCCCACACTATGCATCCAACTCTCCCTCTCCCAAAGCAACGTTATCGCTCGTTAACTCACTGGAAGATTTCCTGGAAGTAACTATTCCACCTGCAGATCTAGCTGAAGCTGCCGATGAATGGGAGAAAGATGTCACGGAGATGGCTAAAGAAGATAGTGATGTGGCCGAGTATGTCAAAGCCCTTGAGGATTCTAAAGATGCCGCTGAACTTCCTGATGTCTCTGGAGATTCGATTGCTAAAGAGTTTGAGCGATATTTAAGACGCAGAACAAAAGACTAAAGCGCCAAACCGAGCAAAGCATCTAGGGCGGTGCTCAGCTCCTGGGCTTCCCCACCGCTCATCCCGTTCAAAGAATCTGCAGCCCACTTGTCCAGCTCCGCTAATGCCAATGGTGTGTTTAAATCATCACTTAAAGCAAGAACAATTTTCTCAATCACTGGCTTTGTTGGCGCAACACTAGGGGCACTCAGCGCTTTGCGTATGTTCGCTACTCGCTTTGTTGCCGCTTCAAGTAGCTGATCCGTCCACATACGGTCTAATCGATAATGCTGGGACATCAAAGCAAAGCGAATAACCATTGGGTCTGTGCCTGATTCTATAAGTTTTGATACAAAAACCAGATTGCCTTTACTCTTGCTCATCTTTTCGCCATCTAGACCGATCATTGCTGCGTGAACATAGGTCGAGGCAAGGTCTTTCCCTGTTAGCACCTTGGCTTGCGATGCACACATTTCGTGGTGAGGAAAGATTAAATCACTACCGCCGCCTTGAATATCAATACATGTCTCATCTTCATCATCAGGAGCAAGATATCTAAGAGCGATTGCAGTGCATTCGATGTGCCAACCTGGTCGTCCTACTCCATGAACTGAGGGCCATCCAGGTTCGTTCTCACGCTTTGCCATCCACACTAAACAATCCAGCGGATCAATCTTTCCGGTTAAATTTGGGTCTCCCCCGCGCTGAGAAAAGATCTCTTTCATCTTCTCTTTATCTAAATGTGAGAGTGAACCAAACTCTGGTGATGAGTAGTTCTTAAAGAAGAGATCCTTATCAATTGCATAGATTGATCCAGTGGCCTGTAACGCCGTCACCGCTTCACTGACTAGATCTATTCCCTCTACAGCACCGATGTAGTGAGTAGGTGGGATCACACGTAAATTGACCATGTCGCCTCTGAAAAGATCTATCTGAGACATAGCTAAATCTTGCCAATCCAGGCTATCCCGTGCGGCCCGCTCGAGTAATGGATCATCGATATCAGTAATATTTTGGACATAGAGAACGTCGCTACCGCTTGCAAGTAAATAGCGATTGATGAGGTCGAAAGTCAGATACGTAGCTGCATGACCTAGATGTGTTGCATCGTAAGGAGTAATTCCACAGACATACATGCGGTAAACAGATTTTTTGGCAACGCTTTCTTTCTTCAGCGTCTTTGAATTAGTAAGTGAAATCAGAGGGAATTTCAGTGAACTAGTGAGTTCTGGAACGGCTACTGATGCCCAAGATTTCATAGGAGTATTCTAGTAACTTAAAACTAGAAGGCAGGCCAAGGAATAGCGGGCCATTCAGGATTAGGCAAGGGCATGACGCCGTTTTCAAGAAGCCTAACTATGCGAGCATGTAGGGCATCAATCTCTATCTCGGTTAAGTGCTGTGATAAATCAAATTCTTTGCCGAGGCCATCTCTTAGGGCCTCAAGTGATCTCACCTCACCCGCACTAAGTTCATCACCAGCCCACTGCCACAACACAGTTCGTAATTTGTCCTCTTCGTGAAAAGTAACGCCATGATCGCAGCCATAAAGATGTCCATTCTGATCTGGTAATAAGTGACCGATTTTGCGATCTGTGTTATTGATTATCGCGTCGAAGAAGGCCATAGAACGTAGCTGCGACAAATCTTGCGAAAAGTAGCTGGCCAAATCTATGGACTCATCAATATCTATCCACTCCTGCACCATTCCAATACCGTATGGACCATCACGCAGAATCGTTAGCGGAACTAAATCCAATCCCAGAAACTCATTGACTCGAAAAGCAGCATATTCACGATCTGCCAAAGTGCCATCAGGAAAATCCCATAACGGTCTCTCCCCCATAACGGGTTTGTAAATACAGGCGATTTCCTCTAAATCATGCGTGACCGTTGCAAAGAGAGTTGCATTAGAAGCATCAACTAATCGACCAGTAACTGACATCTCACCTAACGTCAGAATCAAACGCTTATCGTCTGTAGCCATTTGCCCTAGGACATAAGTGACCACGTGGATCAATAGCAATAGCACAGAATGGACATGGCACTCGCCCAGCATTGACAACTGCTGTGGTGCGCGTGATGAATGCTTTTGCTTGTCCTAGTGTGAGATTGAGAGTGATATCGGCAACTTCATCTTCAACTTCTACTTCCTTAACTGAGAAAAGCTCAAGACAGACCCTCTTTGATTCATCATCCCAGGCAATCGATATTGCTCCGATAACAAAATCCTTCTCTACTGGCGACTCAAGTGGTGCGTCATCGCGCTCTACACGATCAACTACCAAGCTCGCATCTTCCTTGCCTACTTGCTTACACAAAATCGCCAGACGCTCTGCCAAGGTGGACGCTTGAACTTTTTCAAGTGCTGCACTCACCAGCGCTAAACCAGCACGAACTTGAAGATAAAACTCACGCTCACCCGGTTCACCAATAGTTCCACAGATAAAGCGATCAACGTTTTCGAACGTATAGCTCATTTTCCTGCTCCACCGCCGAGCAGGTTCTTACTGCGCTTAGGCCCTGCCAGAAGATCGTGAAGCACTGAACGAGAATCATTCATGAGTGTTAAGCGAGCCTGGCCATGCGAGTAATCCAGAATGGTTACAGATGCTGGATCAATGACTATTCGCTGGAAGTCATCGAGATGCATCCCAAGAGCGTTAGCAACAATGGCCTTGATGACATCCCCATGGCTAACTAATACAGCAGCCTCGCTCCTCTTTGTATTAACAGATTCGTGAACAGCTTTCATAGCTCTTTGTTGCATATGAGCTAAGCCTTCACCTTCAGGAAAATACATCGCAGATGGATTACCTTGAACTGTTTTCCATAGTTTGTTTCGCGAAAGAACGGCTAACTTCTTCCCACTCCAGCTCCCGTAATCAACTTCAGTCAGATTCTCATCCTTAAGAAGGAGCTTTTGAGTAGTTTTTGGTAAAGTTTTTAGCCAAGGTTCAATAGTTTCATGGCATCTTTGCATCGGACTGATGCGAATCTCTGAGATAGGAAAACTACCTAACCTGGCGGCAAGTTCCTGGGATTGCTTGACTCCCTTTTCAGAGAGCGAGACATTAGGAAGACGCCCTGATAAGACCCCTCGCGCATTTGCTTGAGAATGGGCATGTCGAATCAAAACTATCTGCATATCGCAAAGGCTATCGCAGGTTTTACTCTCATGACTTGCTAGGGTCTCTCCATGCAGATGCGAAAAGCGGGAAACAGTGGGCTCATGCTCTCTCGATTAGCGCTAGGAACTATGACGTGGGGTCGTGATACCGACGAACATGAAGCTGCCGACCAATGCCGCGCTTTTATCGATGCCGGAGGAAATTTTATTGACACCGCCGCTACCTATGGTGATGGCGATAGTGAGCGAGTAATCGGCGGGCTAATTGGGACTCTCTTTCAGCGTGATGAAGTTGTCATAGCCACTAAGGCTGGCCTAACTTTTCCTGAGGGTGTAAGAACAGTTGATAACACGCGTCACGCACTTATCGCTGAATTGGATCGTTCACTGACCAGACTTGGAACGGATTTCGTTGACATCTGGCAAGTTCACACGTGGGATCCATTCTCACCCATCGATGACACACTTTCGGCGCTGGACTATGCCTACAGCACCGGTCGTGCTCGCTATGTTGGTATTTCTAATTTCACCGGATGGCAGCTGGCACAATCGGCAACAAAACAAATTAGTAACTCTGCAAAGGCGCCGATCACCACTATTCAAAGTGAGTACTCATTACTCAATCGCGATGTTGAAATTGAGGTTTTGGATAGTGCACAGGCATGCGGCGTGGGCTTCTTAGCGTGGGCTCCGCTTGGGCGTGGTGTTCTTACTGGAAAATATCGCAATGGCATTCCTAGTGATTCGCGTGGAGCAGCGCCGCACTTTGCAAAAGATATAGCTCTCTATTTAGATGCCAGAAGTAGCAGCATTGTGGAATCAGTATGTGTAGCAGCTAGCGGCTTGGGTTATTCACCGCTTGAGATCGCCCTTGCCTGGGTCAGGGATGCACCCGGCGTTACAAGCACAATTATTGGTGCCAGAACTGGTGCGCAGTTACGCGGCGTACTTCAAAGTGAAGAGATTTCTCTTCCAGACATCGTTCGCAATGCTTTAAATGATGTCAGCCTTTAGGCGTGTTCTAGGAAATCCTTCAGCACTCGCACACCAAATGTAAGTCCCTCGATAGGCACTCGCTCATCAACTCCATGGAACAACGCCATGAAGTCAAAGTCAGCATCGAGTTTGAGTGGTGAGAATCCATAACCAATAATTCCGAGTTCGGCTAAGGCCTTGTTATCGGTTCCACCGCTCATGACATATGGAACAGGAACTGCTTCTGGATCTTCAACCATAATCGCTGCACACATCGCATCAACCAAATCCCCTTCAAAAGGAACCTCTAAGGCCTTATCCGTTGTGATTGTTTCAATGGTTATGTCCGGTCCGATGAGGGATTTAATAGTCTCATTGAGCTCATCTTCAAAACCAGGGATGAAACGTCCATCAACTACCGCACTAGCTGATCCAGGAATCACGTTTGCCTTATATCCAGCTTCAAGCATCGTTGGATTAGCTGTGTTTTGAAGTGTTGCACCCACCATGCGAGCAGCAAAGCCAAGTTCACTCAGAAGTGGAGTTAAATCCTTCTCGTTATATTCCTTGCCGGTTTCTGCTGCTACCTTCTTGAAAAACGCTTTCACAGTTGCGCTATAGCGTTGTGGCCATTGGTGATTACCAATTCTTGCGACTGCTTCACTTAAACGAGTAAGCGCATTTTCATTATTAGTTACCGATCCGTGACCAGCGCGGCCATGTGCGGTAAGGCGCATCCAATGGATGCCCTTCTCAGCAGTTTCAATGAGATAGAGACGCTTTCCGCCAGCTACTGTTACTGAGAAGCCACCAACCTCTGAGACTGCTTCAGTACATCCAGCGAAAACTTCTGGGTGCTTATCAACCATCCAATGTGAGCCAAAGATACTTCCAGCCTCTTCATCAGCAAAGAAAGCTAAAACCATGTCACGCTGTGGCTTATAACCAGTTCTAGCCCAATCGCGAACCGTTGCCAAAATCATTGCATCCATATTTTTCATATCTACTGCGCCACGGCCCCAGATCATTCCATCACGAATCTCTCCGCTAAAGGGATCTACCGACCAATCAGCAGCGTTTGCTGGAACAACATCTATGTGACCATGCAAAACTAAACCAGGTCGTGATGAATCTGTTCCTTTAATGCGTGCAATGACATTGCAGCGCCCAGGTGCTGCTTCATACATGGTGGCTTCAATTCCAACTTCAGTCAGCAACTTCATCACATATTGGGCAACTGCCTTCTCATCGCCTTTTCCATCTCCATAATTAACAGATGGAATTTGGATCAATTCCTGGCAAATGCGGATAGCTTCGATTTCAAGTTGCGTGCGTGATGGTGTAGTCATTTCGCCATTCTGTCACCAAATTGCTATCCTTTCCCAGCACTTAGTCCGGGTGGCGGAATTGGCAGACGCGCTAGCTTGAGGTGTTAGTTCCCGTAAGGGATTAGGGGTTCAAGTCCCCTCTCGGACACATTCGTTAGGATGAGCATATGAAGATTGATGAGGCTGTCTCACTCATCAGAGCAATCCCTGATTATCCAAAACCTGGGATCCTCTTTCAAGACATCACCCCTCTTCTTGCAAACGGTCAGGCATTTACGGCTGTAACTGATCACTTTGCAGAGTTTGCGCGTCCAACAACTTCAATTGCAGGTATAGAGGCCAGAGGCTTTATCTTTGCATCGGCTCTAGCTAACAAAATGAAAACTGGATTTGTTCCAATCCGAAAAGCTGGCAAACTCCCCCACACGGTTTTCTCACAAAGCTATGGCCTTGAATATGGAACCGATATTTTAGAGATTCATGTTGATGCAATCCCTTTTGCAGGTGAAGTGCTTTTAATTGATGATGTGTTGGCTACTGGTGGAACACTCGATGCCGCGATTCAACTCATAAACCGTGCCGGCGGTAGCGTTTATCAGATCTTGGCCCTCTTAGAGATTCAAGCGTTAGAAGGTCGTGCCCGTTTGGCTAAGAAATATCCGCAGATTCCAGTACATTCGCTGGTAGTTTCTTAACAATGCGCATTACTCAGATTCAGGGCCTTCGCGCGCTTGCAGCGATTTTAGTCACTGTCTTTCACGCACGTCTTGTTCCTGGCGGATTTATTGGCGTGGATATCTTCTATGTGATCTCGGGCTATCTCATTACTGGACTTATCCTGCGAGAGATAGAGAAAACTGGAACTCTTGATTTAAGAAGCTTCTACCAGCGTCGTATTAAGCGCCTCCTACCAACATCAGTGTTTGTACTCCTCGTAACAGCGATCTTTGCCTGGATTCTCTTTCCTCCTATTACACGAGATGCACTAGGTAGAGATCTATTTGCTGCGGCAACTTACATCTCTAACTATCTCTTTGCCTGGTGGCAAAACGATTATCAGAACTTGAATGCGACGCCTTCACCATTTATTCACTACTGGTCACTAGCCGTTGAGGAGCAGTTCTATCTCGTATGGCCACTCTTCATTCTTTTCCTCGCACGTCATGGCAAGAAGATGATCTTTACTGGCATCGCGATTACAACCCTAGCTTCCCTTCTTTTCTCCATCTATCTCACACAAGTTGCACCTATCTGGGCTTTCTATTCATTGCCAACACGTGCCTGGGAGTTGGGTTTTGGAGCGCTACTTCTCTTTATTCCAGAGATAAAGAAGAAGATTCGAATCCTTCCATGGTTAGGTTTCTTTGGGATCGCATTCTCCTCACTCAACTTCAATGAGAACACCTCCTTCCCTGGTAAAAACGCACTCATTCCGGTACTTGCCACGGTCGTTCTCATTGCCTCAATCAAATATTGGCCACCACTGTTTAATGATCTATCCAATTCACGGATGAGTCAGTGGTTGGGTGCCATCTCATACCCACTCTATTTATGGCATTGGCCAGCGCTAGTACTGCCCAGCAGCACTCTTGGTAGACCTTTGCGTTTGTATGAACGCTTCTTATGCATATTGCTAACAATTGTTCTAGCTCATTTTACAAGCAAATATGTAGAAGAGCCTTTAAGGCATAAGAATCTTTCTCCAAGAGCTATCTATAAAGGTGCATCAATTGCAACTGCCGTGTCACTTGTAGCAGGAATGTTAATCGCATTTACCTCTTCCTCCATCATTACAACCAAGGGTGAGCCTGCCTATCAATTCGACCTAGTCAAAGTTATGGGGAAACCAGCTGTCTATGGCGATCGTTGCCATGTTAACTACGGTGAGACCAAATCTGGCTACTGCACCTACGGTGATAAAAACTCCGCACAAACAATTGTTCTTTATGGAGATTCACACGCTGCCCAGTGGTTTCCCGCACTCGAAAAGCTAGCTGATAAACGCGGTTTTAAACTCATATCATTCACAAAATCTGCATGTTCTGCCGTAGATGCTAAGCGCCCTGATCAAGGAGCTTTTAAACAGAGGGATTGTGCAGAGTGGCGGAAAAACACCATTGAGAGAATTACCAAGATCAGACCCACGGCAGTGATCACTGGCAACTTCCAATTTTTCAAACCAGCAAACGAGAAAGTCAGCCGCGCCACGTGGTGGAGCGATGGGCAGAGAAAACTGCTCAAAGATTTAAAGGGCACAACTAAGCATCTGATTTATCTCAGTGACACTCCCCGACCGTTGCGCGATATTCCAAACTGCTTAGCCTCTCGCAGTTCCAGTACGTGTGACTCCTCAGAAAGATCTCGTGTATCAGTTATTTCTGGCTTCGAAGTAATAAATCCAACCTCGTGGTTGTGTACCTCATATTGCCCAGCAATTGTTGATGGAACCGTTGCCTATCGCGATGCATCTCACATATCGGTTGAGATGTCTCTCAAATTGATGCCCAAATTAGAACAAGCCCTAATTGCTAAGGGGCTCTTTGCCTAACTCTGTGGCAAGATGCATTCCATGGCCGAACTGATCTACTACTGCGGGACGATGGATAGCGGAAAATCTACCCTTGCCTTACAGACCGCACATAATCATCAAAGTCGCGGAAGAACTGGTCTTATTTTCACTAATAAGGATCGCGCTGGTCGTGGAATCATATCTTCACGTTTAGGTCTTTCCAGTCCAGCTATCGAAGTCATCCCAGAGTTAGACATTCATAAATTTGTTGTTGATGCACTATCTGCTGGCGATCGCATCGATTACATCATTTGTGATGAGGCCCAGTTTTATGAATCCAAGCAGATCGAGCAGCTTGCTCGCATCGTTGATGGTCTTGGAATCGATGTTTATGCATTTGGAATTTTAAGTGATTTCCGAACAATGCTATTCCCTGGTTCAGCACGCCTAGTCGAGTTAGCAGATCGAGTTAATACCCTGCAGGTAGAGGCGCTGTGTTGGTGCGGATCACGTGCTACCCACAATGCTCGAACTGTGGGTGGCGTGATGGTTGTTGAAGGTGAGCAAGTAGTTGTTGGAGATGTCTCACCAGGTAGTGAAGTTGGTTATGAGGTTCTTTGTCGCAGACACCACATGCGCCAAGTTACAGCGCGCGCATCTCGCGCCGGTCATGTATCTTCGCAACCTCTACCATTTAATCAATAATCATCTCAGGGAGCGCAGTGAAGGCACGTTCTAAATAAAAGAGTGAACAAGCATCGCAAGTAGTGGTGCTATCGCTAAAGCTGGCAATAAATTACCAACCGCTACGTGCTTGATATTAAGAAGACGCAATCCAATCCCAAGAAGAAGAACTCCTCCAACGATAGTCATGGCATCGACTTGGTATCCGTCCAGAATCTCTCCTAGGGCCAAACCAATGAGCGTCCAAAAACCTTGATACAACGCAACAGGAATTGCCGCAACCGCCACTCCCCAGCCTAGGGATGATGCGAATGCCATCGCCGCGAAAAAGTCCAGGGTGCTTTTGAGCAAGAGTTGATCAATTCCATTCGACATTCCATCGCTAATGCTTCCCAAAATGGCAAGAGGACCTATTGCAAAGAGAAGAGATGCTGTTACAAATCCTTCGACAAATGGACTCTCCTTAGAAGCTTTGAACTTCTTTCGTAAATTCTCGCCCAAATGATCTAAGCGATCTTCTAATCCGAGTGCAGAGCCAATTAAGCCACCAAAAATGAGTGAACCTAGAACAACCAATAAAGGCCACCCGGCCGGTAATGAATCTACGTAGCGCGATGACCACATTGGAATAAGTGCTGAAGCTGCACCGAGAAGAGTTGCTAGACCCAAAACATCTGTTAACAAAGTTCTAGTCTTTAAATTCAACCTATGTCCAACAAAAATACCGAGCCCTGCTCCCCCAATGATTGCTACAACATTGATGAGCGTGCCAATACCTGGAAACATTGTTCAAGAATAGCCTGATAAGCCTTCTGTCGTTGCACTAGACTCCCACAATGTCTTTTAATGCATTCATGGAGTTTCTGCGTCCACACCGCACCGTTCCACTTACTCCATGGACCGCACAATCCAAATGGGATCTAGGTTTCTCCCGTGTATTAATTCTGTGGGTAGGTCTTTTCATATTTGGAATTGGTGATGCTTTCGTTATTCAGAGCAATATAGGTAATGGACCGTGGTCTGTGTTGGCTCAGGGAGTTTCCAGAAATTTAGATATCACTATGGGCTGGTCCACTTTCGGCATCAGTGCGCTTGTGCTTTTAGGTTGGATCCCACTACGTGAAAAGCCTGGCTTTGGAACTATTTCAAATATTGTCATCATCGCCTTAGCTATTGAAATCGGCGTATCGAACATTCCATTGCAAGAGAATTACTTCGTAGGAATTCTTTACACATTATTGGGAATTGCTATGGTTGGAGCAGCATCTGCTCTTTACATCACATGCGGCCTAGGGCCTGGACCTCGAGATGGCTTGATGACCGGAATTCACTTCAAAACTGGAGTGCGCGTTGGCCGAGTTCGCTTAGCAATAGAAAGCACCGTATTTGGCCTCGGATGGCTTCTAGGTGGAACTGTGGGGCTCGGAACACTGCTTTTTGCGCTCTTGATAGGCCAATCAATAGCCGTTTCTCTAGGTGTCGTTTCAAGGGTTACGAGCAAGTAACTACTACCCTCAAAGTATTCCCTCGGCGTGCGTTGGCCGTTTACTGCGCACGGGGTCGCAAACACCCCCGATAACAAAATTAGAAAGGCGTAGCTCATGCTGGATTCCTATTTTAAAATCTCAGAACGTGGCTCATCGATTGGTCAAGAGGTTCGAGGCGGACTCGTAACCTTCTTCACAATGGCTTATATCGTGGCTCTTAACCCATTGATCCTTGCAACAACAGATGGTGCAGGGGAATTTATTGGTGGCGGCGATAGAACTAATGCCATCATCATTGTTGCCGCAGGCACAGCACTTGTTGCGGGAATTCTTACGATGCTTATGGGTGCAGTCGCTAATTTCCCTCTAGCGCTAGCTACTGGATTGGGATTAAACACTTTCGTAGCGGTTTCCATAGCTAAAAATTCAACCTGGGAACAGGCAATGGGATTGGTATTGATCGAGGGAATCTTGATTCTCATACTAGTTCTCACTGGTTTTCGCATTGCGGTCTTTAAGGCCATACCAACATCTCTTAAAGTTGCCATCTCTGTAGGTATCGGCCTCTTTATCGCTTTAATCGGTCTAGTCGATGCAGGATTCGTGCGTAGAACTCCGAATGTTGTCTGGGGTAGCACAAATTCAAAGCCATCAGCCGTGCCTCTTGAACTCGGTGATGGCGGTCAACTCGTCGGATGGCCAATCGTAGTTTTCGGTTTTGGCCTCTTTCTCACAATTATCCTCATGGTTAAGAAGATAAAGGGCTCCATTCTCATTGGAATCGTAACGTCAACACTTCTAGCCATCTTGGTTGAGGCGCAGTTCAAAGTTGGAAACAGCTTCATGAGCCCAACAGAGTCTAACTCTCGCGGATGGGCGTTGAATAATCCAACCTTGCCTAAAGATGCCAGCGGTAATCTCAATCTCACCGACTCTCCACGATTCGACACTCTCGGTCTTGGTTTTAACGATATTTTCGGCGCATTCACTAATCCAAAAACTGGTTTTCTAGCTGCGTTGCTACTTGTCTTTACATTGCTTCTAGCCGATTTCTTCGACACGATGGGCACGATGACCGCTATCGGTAACCAAGCTGGCCTTGTTGATCGAGACGGTAACGTTCAAGGCGCAAATAAGATCCTTATCGTGGATTCTATTGCTGCAGCTGCCGGAGGTGCCGCTGGTGTTTCTTCAAATACAAGCTATATCGAATCAGCAACCGGTGTAGGTGAAGGCGCACGTACTGGTCTTGCATCAATAGTGACTGGCATCGCATTCCTTCTCACAACGTTCCTAGCACCACTTGTTGCGATAATTCCTTACGAGGCTGCTACACCAGCACTTCTTGTGGTTGGATTTTTGATGATGAGCCAGGTAAAGAATATTGACTGGGATGATCTGGGAATTGGTATCCCAGCGTTCTTGACAATTATCTTGATGCCATTTTCTTACAATATTTCAGTTGGAATAGGTGCAGGATTTGTTACTCACGTCGTAATCCGAATAGTTCAAGGACGAGGCAAAGAGGTGCACCCACTGCTCCTACTTGTGTCAGGTCTATTCATGGTTTATTTCCTATCCTCGCCTATCAACGCTTGGATTGGTTAAGCCGGCCGTAAGTTTCAAGCTAAGGCCCCGTGGAGAAATCTGCGGGGCCTTAGTATTTCTACCAGTTGATTTCGCTTTTACCCTGTTTTCGCAACAATGTGTTCGCCCGCAAAAAAGGTGCCGAGCCGAAAAAACCTCTATATGCTGATAACGGACTTGGATGAGCCGAAGAAATTGAAAAATCGGGATCAAAATATTTAGCAAACTGCTGCGCCTTTGCGCCCCAAAAGATTCCTATGGCTCCAGTTCCTCCAACTAACTTGGCGGTAGCTGCTGTGAATTCCTGCCATCCAAAATCTTCATGGGCAAGTGATTGTGTTGGCCGTGTTGTGAGTATTTGATTGAGTAGGAAAACACCTTGATCAGCCCAACGATGTAAATCTCCATTACTGGTTGCCTTCACACCACAATCACTCTCAAGCTCTTTGAATATGTTCCTCAGTGATGCTGGCAGTGGTTGCGTATTTGGTGAAACTGAGAAAGCTAAGCCGTGGGCATAACCTGGTGTTGGGTATGGATCTTGTCCGAAAATTGCAACCTTTATTTCACTCGGTGGCAGTTGATACGCCGCAAAAATACTTTCATACGCTGGAGTGACATCATCCTTGTTGATGAGTGAATCAATTTTTATGACTAACGGCCGATAATGGGCCAACGCCTTTTGCCATTCAGGATGCAGTTGGTCGAAAAGGGCCATAACTATTGAAATGAACGTGCGAAGAAACGACCGGAATCCTGCGAAACAGATATTTTTTCATTAAAGATTGCGGAAATATGTTCTGAGGTAATTACCGCTTCGACTGGACCTGAGACAGCTATCTGACCATCTTTGAGAAGTAAGGCATGAGTTGTTCCCATAGGAATCTCTTCAATATGGTGGGTAACCAATATTGTTGCTGGCGCTGTTGGGTCGGCAGCAAAATTAGCGAAGCGGCGCAGAAGATCTTCACGACCGCCAACATCTAATCCTCCAGCCGGTTCATCCAGAAGTAGAAGCTCGGGATCTGCCATGAGTGCGCGTGCAATCTGTGTGCGTTTCTTCTCACCCTCACTGAGCGAGCCGTAGAGCCGATCTCCTAACTCGCGAACACCAAAGGTAGTTAGCAAAGCAATAGCTCTTGACTCATCCCATAAGTCATAATCTTCATTCCATCTACCCAAGATTGCATATGCTGCAGTTAAAACTACGTCCTTCACCTTCTCATCGTGCGGGATATCTTCTGCAATCGGTGCTCCGCAGATTCCAATGCGCGTGCGCAGTTCAAATAGATCAACTTTGCCCATTTGTTTTCCCAAAACAGTGACAGTTCCCTGAGTTGGGAAAATCTTTGTTGCCAAGATCTGAAGCAAGGTCGACTTGCCAGCTCCATTTGGACCAAGAATGACCCAACGCTCCCCCTGAGCTATCTGAAAGTTCAAGGGACCTAAAATGATCTTCTCTCCACGACGTACTGAAACATCGCTCAGTTCGAGAACAGGTGAAGTGGTCATAGGTTAAGAAGATACTGGTTAGATAGCTTCAATAGCCTAATTATTGGCGATTACACGATGTGATTTTAAGATAATCTTGGCCTCATCATGAGTACTAGCGCAGATACTGAGCAATACACAGGTCTGATCCTTCTTAGTGGTGTAGACAAGCCTGGGATTACTGCTTCCCTATTTGAAACCCTTTCTGCCTTTGCCATAACAGTTCTCGACATCGAACAGGTAGTTATTAAGGACCGACTTATTCTTACCGTTCTAATCGCGCTGAACCCCGCACATGAGAGTGCTATTGCCGCCGATTTAGATATCTGCGCAGCTAATTTGGATGTAGACATCGCTTCTCTTTTCTCATATGAGCAAAAATCTACCTTGTCTATCAAATCAAATCTTGCTCAGGTCGTAATTTCCTCCAGGAAACTCAATCCAAAGGCCATTTCGGAGTTGGCTGCATCAATTAATCAGATCGGTGCAAATATTGAACGTGTGACTCGCTTGGCTTCGAATCCATTAACAGTCATAGAGTTCATACTCTCTGGGGCTAGCCAGGTTAATCTGAGTGAACTTCTTTCGCCAATCGCTTCAAGTAATGACGTAGAGATATCAATTCAACCTGGCGGTCTGTAGTTCGAGTCGTTCTCCATCTACCCTGTGTTTGCGATAGAAGAAACTTAAAGACGACAGGCGTGGATATCGGTAACCAAGATTCCACGAGCACCCAGAGCCCAGAGTTCATCCATAACATCATTAGTTTCTTTACGCTTAACCATGGCACGCACAGCAACCCACTCAGCATTTTGTAGTGGTGAAATCGTAGGTGATTCCAAGCCCGGTGTAATAGCGCACGCCTTGTCAACTAACGTCTTTGGAATGTCATAGTCCAACAGAACATACATGCGAGCGGTAACAACACCCTGCAGACGTCGAATAAGAATTTCAAGCTCCGCAGGAATCGCCGAACCTTTCCTTGAGATGACAACTGCCTCACTTGTCAGAATAGCTTCCCCAAAAATCTTCAATCCGGCTTGACGTAGAGTGGTACCGGTACTGACAACATCTGCAATCAGATCAGCAACACCTAAGCGAACGCTGCTCTCTACCGCTCCATCTAATCGCACCACATCAGCTGTGATATTCATCTGCGCTAAGTGGTGGGTAACTAGACCTGGATAGGCGGTTGCTACACGCTTTCCAGCAATGTCGGATACTTTCCACTCGCGATCTGCAGGTGCTGCGAATCTAAATGTGGATGCGCCAAAATTAAGTGATAGAAGTTCCTGTGCACTGGCAGCTGAATCAATCAAAAGATCCCGACCAGTAATACCAGCTTCTAACTCGCCCGATCCCACATAGATTGCAATGTCTCGAGGGCGCAGGTAGTAGAACTCCACGCTGTTATCGTTATCAATAAGGATTAAATCACGGCTATCTGTGCGCTGGCGATATCCAGCTTCTTTTAGAATCGCAATAGATTCTTCAGCGAGTGAACCTTTGTTAGGGACGGCTATACGCAACATGTTGGGTCTCAATTCACTTATAGGTAGGTATAGACATCATCGAGGCTCAGACCACGAGCCAGCATTAATGTTTGCACGTGATAAATCAACTGACTAATCTCTTCAGCTAAAGCTTCATCACTCTCGTGTTCAGCAGCTAACCAGACTTCACCAGCTTCTTCCAAAATCTTCTTGCCAATCTCATGCACACCTGCATCTAATGCAGCAACAGTTCCTGAACCATCTGGGCGTTGCAGGGCTTTCTCACTTAGCTCAACCCATAAGGATTCAAAAGTTTTCATAGCCCTAGTTTACTAGAGAGTTTTGGCCCACCGTTGCCTATTTTTCCGCCATCATAAGTGACTATTAACTCGCACTCTGTGCAAGAGCACGTAGAGCAGTAACCATCTGCGCTGGGTCATCAGATTTAAATACCGCGCTTCCTGCCACAAATGTGTCAGCACCGGCTTCTACCGCCATTTCAATAGTTTCTAGCGATATGCCTCCATCGACTTGGAGCCAAATCGGACGATGACCAATGACTTTGCGGGTTGCCCTGACCTTATCCATCATATTGCTCATGAACTTCTGCCCACCAAAACCTGGTTCAACAGTCATTATCAAGAACATGTCTACGAGATCGCTGAATTGTTCATATTCATCTACTGCAGTGTTTGGCTTAATTGCTAAACCAGATCTCGCTCCTTCGCTACGGATAGCACGCAACGTCTGAGCGATGTTTTCACTTGCTTCGGCATGAATCGTCACACTTGCACAACCAGCTTGTGCGTACTGCGGACCAATTTGATCAACGTTTGCAACCATGAGATGAGCATCTACGCCAATCGGACAACCTTTTATGATTGCGCTAGCACTTTCAAAATCGAAAGTGAAGTTAGGTACGAAAATATTGTCCATCACATCAAGGTGTATGAGATCTGAGACATCGGCTATCTTTGCAATTTCCTGCTCTAAATGCTCAAAATCTGCGTTAAGAATGCTGGGCGTTATTCGAATCTCACGAGTCATATCTCTAGCCTAACTCCCACGCCACTACTTCTTTCGTAGCAGGGCTAGAAACATCGCATCCGTGCCGTGTTTATGCGTCCATAGTGACATTGATTTACCGCGAGTGGCATCGTGCAGATTTGGCGGCAGGAACTCATGTATGTCCAACTGCTCGAACTCTGGATACTTCTTGAGAATATCTAGAACTTGTACAGTCGTTTCGGCCAAATGCGGTGAACATGTTGCATATCCCAATAACGCTCCAGGCTTCATGACAGCTACGGCGCCATCGATAAGATCTCTCTGCAGCGAAGTTAATTCACGAAGATCAGTTAAGGTTCTGCGCCATCTGACCTCAGGGCGCCGGCGTAAGGCTCCTAAACCAGTACAGGGTGCATCAATGATTACTGCATCAAATGTTTGTCCGTGTGTTGCGACATTGCGCCCATCCCCACACCACACAGTTGCTCCATGAACAACCTTCCTAACTAATTCAGCGCGCGGCTCTGAAAACTCATTCGCAGTGAAATTTATTCCACGCTCTTTGGCGATACTAGATAAAAGTGCGGCTTTACCTCCGGGTCCTGCGCAAAGATCCAACCAAGAATCACCGGAGGCGGCGGCAGCAAAAACAGTTGCAACTAACTGAGAACCCTCATCCTGCACACCGGCTAGGCGGTGCTTAATAACATCAAGATTTCCAGGATTACCCTTTAAGCGTGCGCCTAGCTTTGAATAAAGGGTAGCTTCTGCTCCAAGCTCAACTAACTCAGCCTGAGTTGAATAACCTGGCCAAGAAACTAATGTTGGAAGCGCTGGAACATTGTTTGTCGCAAGTTCTGCCTCAACCGCATCCCAATCTTTCAGCAAGTCAAAGTAGGCGGAGATTATCCAGTGTGGATGCGAGTATTGGATTGAGAGCTTTTCAACTTTGTCTGTGATTGTATCCAGTGGAGCAAACCATTCGGCATAGGACTTACGAGTAACAGAGCGCAAAAGAGCATTAACAAAACTGGCCTTAGACTCCCCTAGACGTTTGCGTGCGACTTCAACAGTTGCAGATACTGCAGCATGATCTGGAATACGAAGCTCGTGAATCTGATGAACACCCATACGGGCAACATCAATGATTCCAGAATCAACTTCATTCCACGGTCTATCTGAAATCTGGGCTAGAACCCAGTCATGCTTTCCCTGCATTCGCAATGTCCCATAGACGAGCTCAGTAACTAAGTTGCGATCGCGATCCTCTAATGAAGAGGCGTTAAGGGCAGCTGGCAAAAGTAGATTTGAATAACCTTCATTACGGTTCACTTCAGTAATCAGATCAAATGCAAGTAAGCGAACAGCATCTGGCTTAGGCGCTTTGAAGGTGTCGCGTCTAGCCTCAACCACAACGTTCCGAGCTCTCAAAGCGTGCTCCGCGAGACCAATCTAAGGCTGACATTTCTTTCTTTCCGGCAGGAGTTAACCTTTCCAACACCAGCGTGGCATCACTAGTTCCGATGCAGCACTGACTTCCTATAACTCGTAACTCACCGGGTTTTAATTTGAGATCAGACTCGAGTATCTTGGCTAGAGATATCTTGAGAGGCTGGCCACGAAAATTTGTCCACGCTTGGGGTTGCGGATAGAAAGCGCGAATCTTGTTGAGAATCGCATCAGCAGGCGAGTTCCAATCCACCTTCGCCTCTTCCCGAGTTATCTTTGCGGCCATCGAAGCTTGACCTATTTGGGCAATTGGAACGATTCCATTCTCAATGGCAACTAACGCCACCTTGACCGCTTCCACTCCCACTACAGAGAGTTTTTCTAGTAATTCATAACTACGCATTGTTGGCTCGATTGGAACAGTGATTGATGAATAAATTGGACCTGTATCCATCCCAGGATCAAGTGCAAAGACGCTCACTCCACTCTCGCTTTCCCCAGCTTGAATTGCTCTTTGAACTGGTGCGGCGCCGCGATAATTTGGCAACAAAGAGAAATGTAGATTAATGCAACCAAACTTCGGAATCGAAAGAGTCGTCGCTGGGAGAATGCGGCCGTAACCAATCGTGATTAATAGATCTAGATCCAATAAGGCGTTATCTATTTCGCCAACCGTTGTGGGATTCACTAAATCAATGGAGTTTAGTTTTGCCCATTGACTGACAGGCGAGGAGTTCATTTCCTGACCGCGACCTGAAGGTTTATCGGGTTGGCTGATCACTCGAACTAAGGTGTGGTCACTGGTTTGTATCCAATTAAGGGTGGGCAATGCAACCTCGGGAGTAGCGGCTACCCCTAAACGCATTAAGTATTCCGTCCGAAAAGTGAGTGCGGTGACGTCTTAATGCTTGGTGTATTGCCGCCCTCGCTCTGTGTGTTGAACCATTCGGACTCACGAATCTCACGCATAGCTAGTTTGCGATTCTCAGGAGTCAAGCGATCTATGAAAAGAATCCCATCTAAATGATCAGTTTCATGTTGCAAGGCGCGTGCCAAAAATTCAGTGCCTTCAATAACAACAGGCTCACCAAACATATTAAAGCCCTTAGCAACAGCGTTCATTGCCCGCTTTGCGTCATAGCGCAGCTCAGGAAATGAAAGACATCCTTCCTCACCATCCTGAATCTCCTCACCCAATGTGAGAGTTGGGTTAATTAAATGGCCAAGAACATCATCGACGTGCCAAGTGAAAACTCGAAGAGGGACGCCAATTTGAGGCGCTGCTAGGCCAGCACCGGGGGCTTCGAGCATTGTGTCGGTAAGGTCAGCGACCAATTTGCGAAGCTCTTTATCAAAGTCGACAACAGGCGAAGCCGGTGTCAACAGCACCGGGTCACCAAATAAACGAATCTCTTGAATCGACATGCCTGAAGTCTATCAAAAATACTAAAGTGAATATGGATCGATTCGAAGGCTGGAATCTGATTTCTTGGCGATACTTCTGCGGCGCATCAACTCATGCAAGAAAGCCGTTAAAGCAGCCTTTGAATCTGATGAGGAAAGAATCACGACTTTACTTAATTCGCTATCAATTTTTGTTGGCCCCAATACTCGCGTATCACTGGCTAAACGAATATCCGCGATAGCCCGATTTATTCCAGTAACTAGCGGGCTTGCCTGAGTAGTTGGCAGAATCATCACAGCACTATTTACTGATGGAGGGAAAGAAATCTCAGCCCGCTGCGCTAATTCGCGCTTCAAGATAGTTGAAGGGTTCCAACGAATTAAACTTGAGACTATGGGGTGAGAATCATCAATTGCAAGTAGAACTACTCCCCCCTTCTTGATAGCACCTGAGACCTCAAAGAAAAGTTCATTAGCTCGTTCACTAGCTCGTAAATCATCATGGTTAAAGTATGAAAGACCCTCAAGCACTACCACTGCGCTATATCCCCCGCTCACTTGAGGAAGAGCACCCGGAGTTGCTAACACGATGCAAGGCTTAGCTTCGACGCGATCCTTAATGACATCACCAAAAGAAAGCACAATTGGGGTATTAGGAAAAGCTCTGGCTATCTCCTCTTGAGCGCGTTCAATTCCGCGGGACACTACAAACTTTTTATCTCTGGTGCAAAAACCGCACTTCCAATCCTTCGTCGTAGTGCCACAGATACGACAAGCCGGATCAGCATTCTTACTCGTAAGATGTAATCGTCCACCACACGCGCATACTGCGACATTTTTACAGTGCGCACACAGAATTCCATTGGCGTAGCCCTTACGAGGCAAGAGGAACAAAACCGGTCCTTGAGAGATGTTTGAGCGAATGTCGGCAAAAATCCGTCCTGGAAGAAGTGAGGAATCAACGGGCGTAAATGCCTTGACCGAAATCTTTGCATTAGAGTTGAAATAGTTAATCCTCTTTGTATCAATGAGCGCAGCAACATCTAACGAGGGCACATAACCGGTCAGAACAACTCGAGCAGAGTCGATCGACCTACGCATCATGGCAACATCGCGGGCATTCCAGGCAGGTGATCTCACTTCGTAGAGATCAGGCGATGATTCCTTGAAAACAATGATCGTCGATCCTGGCGCTAATGGAGTAAAAATCGCATTTCGAGAACCAATCACAATCTGACTAGTTGATTCCATGGCGCTCAAGAAGTTCTGGTATCTCTCATTACGCGAAACACCACTGTCAATGCGCAAAACCGGTGAAGTTACCCCATCCAACTGCGCAAGAATCGCAAGGATGTCACGCTCATCAGGAGCAACAATTAATACCGTTCCTTTTCTGCATGCCTCACGTGCGATGAGAGCAACTTGTGCGTATGGAGATTCATGCGGCTCAAAAGCTCTGAAGGATGAATCAGCTTGGTTATTGACTCGACATGGTTTTGATTCACTTGGGATAAAAGCCTTGTCAACAGCTGCAACGCGCGGAGGTATAGCACTTCGTATTACATCCCAAGGATTTGTCGCCCAACGCAAAGCGCATTGAGCAATAAGTTCTAAAGATTTGGTTGTAGCAACGGGATGCGGTGACAATATTTTTGTAATTGATTTCAAGCCATTGGTTACGGCTGGAACCCCGACGCGTTCAATAACCAGACCTTCAACTTCACGATTTCCAAAGGGAACCTGCACACGTATGCCAGTTGTGACAAGATCGGAATACTTCTCTGGTACTTCATAGTCATATGGGCTATCTAAATGAAAAACACCTGTGTCAATCCAGATTCGCGCAAACGGTAACTCAGTTGCAATAGGGCCGCTAGCAGCAGGTGCGACCTGCGACTTGAGTCTAAAAAGCCGTGGCGTTGCCACAGTACTTACTTAATTGCGTTTTGTAGCTCTGAAACGCGATTCGTGCGTTCCCAAGCAAACTCAGGAAGTTCGCGACCAAAGTGACCGTATGCACTGGTGAGTGAATAGATTGGACGCAATAAATCCAAATCGCGAATGATGGCAGCTGGGCGAAGATCAAAGACAGTCGTTACTGCGTTTTGAATCTTTGCCACCGGAACTGTTTCGGTTCCGAAAGTCTCAACGAATACGCCAACAGGCTGCGCCTTACCAATTGCATAAGCAACCTGAACCTCACAGCGCCTAGCTAATCCCGCGGCAACTACATTCTTTGCGACCCATCGCATTGCATAGGCCGCGGAGCGATCCACCTTAGATGGATCTTTTCCACTAAATGCTCCTCCGCCGTGACGCGCCATTCCCCCATAAGTATCAACAATAATTTTTCGTCCAGTTAAACCAGCATCACCCATTGGTCCGCCAATAACAAAGCGCCCTGTGGGATTGATTAATGTGCGCAAGTCTTTGCGGGGCAAATCTATTGTTGCCAAGATCGGGTTAATCACATGCTCAATGATTTCGGGTGTTAACTTCTTAGCTACATCCACTTCTTCAGCATGCTGGCTAGAGATAACTACAGTGTTGAGCGCAACTGCGCGATCGCCGTCATATTCAATAGTGACTTGAGTCTTTCCATCTGGGCGAAGGTATGGCAAAAGACCAGATTTACGAACCTTTGTTAGCTGTTGAGCTAGAGCATGTGCCAACCAAATAGGAAGTGGCATCAACTCTTTTGTGTCATCGCAGGCATAGCCAAACATGAGGCCTTGATCTCCTGCGCCCTGTAGATCTAGTGGATCTACCTGTGAACCAACACGGTGCTCGTATGCATCATCGACGCCTTGTGCAATATCTTGTGACTGTTGTCCGATAGAGATTGAAACTCCGCAACTATTTCCATCAAATCCTTTATCGGATGAGTCATAGCCAATATTTAAAACAGTATCGCGAACAATCCCCATTACATCGGCGTAGCCATCAGTTGTAACTTCTCCAGCAACGTGGACTTGACCAGTTGTTATAAGTGTTTCAACTGCTACGCGGGATTTTTTATCCTGCGATAGTAATGAATCCAATACAGCGTCTGAGATTGCATCTGCGATCTTGTCCGGATGGCCTTCAGTTACTGATTCTGATGTAAATAGACGTTGTGACATAGTCCTAACCTAACTGCTTTACGGCGTAATCGAGTAGATGATGGGCAAGCGTGTCTTTAGATTGACGGGCAATAGGGATTAACTCCCCATTGCGAAGCACAATCGTACCCTCAGTCTCGTCCTGACCAAAGATAGCTCCCCCTGTGACATCATTGACATATATCAAGTCCAGCCCCTTAGAGATGAGTTTGGACTTTGCAGTGGCAATCAATTCGCTAGTTTGTGCTGCGAATCCAACCATCACTTGTTTAACCTTCTTTGCAGATAAAGTCGCTAAAAGATCAGGATTAACTTGCAATTCAATCGAGGTGAACTCGCTCTTATCAATCTTCTGTTCAGAACTCTTTCTAGGTTTAGCATCAGCAACCGCGGCGCTCATCACCAAAATGTCTGTGTCAGCAAAGCTCTTTTCTAACTCAATAAGCATTTGGTCGGCGGTTTCGACATGTGTTGTCACCATGCCATCACAATCGGCCATATCAACATTGGCAGCAATCATATGAACAGTGGCTCCGCGGGCAGCTGCAGCTTTAGCAACAGCTAAGCCTTGCTTGCCAGAAGATCTATTTCCGATAAATCGCACTGGATCAATGGCTTCACGAGTTCCGCCAGCTGTCACCAATACTTTCTTGCCAACAAGATCACGCTTGAAACCACTGATGACAAAGAATTGTTCAATGATTGCCTGCGTCTGCGGGAAACGCCCTTGGCCAGAGTCTGAACCAGTCAGGCGTCCAACTTCAGGTTCCATGACAATGAAACCACGAGATCGCAACGTTGAAACATTTGCAACCGTAGCTGGATCTAGCCACATTGAAGGGTGCATTGCAGGTACGACCAACTTTGGAACTGCGCTAGCTAAAACAAGATTAGTAAGAAGATCATCAGCGCGACCCATTGCTAAGCGGGCAATGAGATCTGCTGTGGCCGGTGCGATAATAAAGAAATCGGCCAACTTTGCTAAAGATATGTGCCGAACTTGATCTACGTCTTCCCATACCTGTGTTGTTACCGGGCGACCGGAGAGAGCTTGCCACGTTGCTGCGCCAACAAAGTTGAGCGAATTTGGGGTTGGAACAACGGTTACAGCAAAACCATTATCTTGAAGGCGCCGCAGTAAATCAGCGGATTTATATGCAGCAATTCCACCACCGATACCGAGGATAACCTCGCGGTTAGTGGCGCTCATTGACCTAGTACTTAAGCTGTTGGTTCTAGATTTTCAATCGTGAGCAAGCCTTCATTAATCTCGCGAAGTGCAATTGATAAAGGCTTCTCATGAACATGTGTCTCAACTAGTGGTCCGACGTATTCCAGAAGGCCTTCACCAAGTTGTGAGTAATAAGCATTAATCTGACGAGCGCGCTTAGCTGCATACAAAACTAAGCTGTACTTAGAACCGCTCTTATCTAGAAGTTCATCAATTGGTGGATTTGTAATGCCATCCATGTTTATACCCCGCTCAGATTGAGTGTGCTGTGAGAATCCGTCTGCGGACTCAGGAGGCCAATGCTACCAGTTGCGCAACGACCCGCTCGACAGCGTCATTTACGATGACATGATCGAAAAATGAGGCTGCAGCAAGCTCTTCTTGGGCTAACTGCAACCGTTGAGCCCTTCGCTCCGGATCATCAGTTCCACGCCCTTCAAGACGAGCTACTAACTCTTCCCATGATGGTGGCTCTAGGAAAACGAGAATAGCTTGGGGCAAATGAGCTTTTACTTGCTTAGCGCCATCGATTTCAATCTCTAGTAGAACATTTTCACCACGCAAAAGTGCATCCTGGACTTCAACACTGGGTGTTCCATAACGATTACCAGCAAACTGCGCCCACTCTAAAAAAGCATCTTCTTTGATTCTGCGATCAAACTCATCATTGGAAATGAAGAAGTAATCAATACCGTTAAGCTCTTTGTTTCGAGGCTGCCTAGTTGTTGCAGAAACACTGACCCAGAAGTCTCCCGATTTACGAAGAAGAGCAGCAACGGTGCTCTTACCTACTCCCCCAGGACCGGAGAGAACTAGCAGCTTTCCTGGACGGACAGCATGGGTGCTTTTCATAAATTCGCTGCGCAGTTCCTTAATTTGATGACGACCGAGTCCTGCAATTCTACGGGTTGGTGAGATATTTAATCGTTCCATGAGGCTCTGTGCTCGAACTTTTCCAACACCAGAGAGAGCCTCTAAAAGTTCTCGAACTCGCATTTTTGCCACAGCATCTTCATTTTGCGCCAACTCTAAAACAGTGTCAATTGTGTAATCACCTGATTTAATCTTGGCCTTAACCTCTGCACGACGCTTTCTGGAAGCTGCAGCCTTTGCTAGCGCATCAGCGCGTTGCTGTGGTGTTAATACTGGAGGTGCTCCCATGCGCTAACCCTAACTGCATGGCAAGTTAATTGAGAATCTGTTCAGCCAGCTCTATAGCTCGCTCACGCATGGCTTGGGCTCCATTTACAAAACTTTGTGTGATTGGACGACCAATAACAACGAAATTAGCTCCGCGATCGATTGCTTCACGCGGTGTCATAGTGCGAGCTTGGTCATCACCGCCTGCGGAATCGGCTGGCCTAACGCCCGGTGTGATGATGACGATGTCATCGCCTAGGTTTTCGCGAATGGCCAAGATCTCAAGTGGTGAGCAAACAATTGCTCTGGCTCCTCCGGCTACGGCTACTTTTGCCAAGCCAACGGCTGAATCTAGAGCGTGAGATTTAAAACCAATATCTGAAACATCTTTTTCTGACAAAGATGTCAAAACTGTCACACCGGTGATGTGAGTTGCAGGCATTGCATCCGCCGCCGCTTGAACCATTGCACTTCCACCTGCTGCGTGTACGGTGAGAAACTTAGGACGTAAGGTTGAAACAGCACGTGCAGCCCCAGCAACCGTGTGTGGAATGTCGTGAAGCTTTAAATCAAGGAAAATATCCGTGCCACAACTATCCGCAATGGCCTTAACTCCTTCATTTCCAAAAACTGTATAGAACTCTAAACCTAGCTTGACGACTGAGATGACTCCATCAGTTGCATTGACCCATTGCTTGGCGATATCTAAATCATTGGTATCGATGGCAAGAACAATCGGAGCTGGCTTATTCATTTCCTACTCGTTCTCTGGTCTGTGTGCAAAGCCAATTGCTTGGCGCAATGAAGTAAATCCTTTGGCAATCAGAAGATCTTTCAGTTCATTTTGAATTGACATAATCGCTGTTGGATTTCCAAAGATCGCTGTTCCTATGGAAACTCCGCTAGCACCTGCAGCAATCATCTCCAGCGCATCACGTCCACTTGTAATACCGCCCATGCCAAGGATTGGAACTTGTGGCATCTCAGCATGAACCTGATAGACGGCTCTTACTGCTATCGGCTTAATAGCTGGACCTGATAAGCCACCAGTTTTACCACCCAGATGTGGGCGCATTGTGTCTAGATTGATAACCATTCCTAAAACCGTGTTGATCAGGGCTAACCCATCAGCGCCAGCATCGACAACACCGCGGGCAATAGAAACAAGATCTGTTACATCAGGTGATAACTTCGCAATTATCGGTAACTCACCACCAATTGTTCTGCGCACGCCGTCGATAACCCGTCTGGATGCTTCAGGATCACAAGCAAAGACCAATCCCCTGTTTTCAACATTGGGACAGGAGATATTGACTTCAATGGCACTAATTCCTGAAACCGAGCGCAATTTGCGGGCTAGCGTTGAATACTCTTCAACAGTCTCACCTGCAATTGAGATGATTATGCGTGCCTTTTGCTCGACAAGAAAAGGAATATCTTTTGCCAAAAATGCATCGATTCCAGGACCCTGTAATCCGATGGAATTAAGCATTCCACTTGGCGTTTCTGCCATACGTGGTGTTGCCCGACCATTACGAGCTTTAAGCATTACTGATTTTGTTACAACACCGCCCATAGTCTTGATATCAAAAAATTGAGATAACTCACGCCCCGAACTTGCGCAACCACTTGCCGTAAAAGTCGGTGCTGGAAACCAAGCATTTCCTAATGTCGTTGAGAAATCTAAGGCTGTCATAGAGCTTTACCAACTTTGTCCCACTGAACAAAGGCACCATCCATGACTGGTCCATCAATACATGAGCGCAGCATTGAGATATTTCCATCTTGATCAGCCACCGGCAATACGCAAGTCATGCAAACTCCGATTCCACAGGCCATGGATTCTTCGACTGCACATTGGTGAATCACATCAGTACCACGTGTTATCCCATCAATTGCCGAGAGCATTGCCATTGGACCGCATGAATAGATAACTGCAATATTGAGATCTTCAATGAGACCAGCAATAGGCTCTGTTACACGGCCACTCTGACCCATCGAACCATCTTCGGTATAGATGCGCAGTGAGTTAACAGCACGCTTGCCTTCCATCGGCGCATAAATCTTCGATGCGGTGCTTGCACCAAGCAACATATCTACGCGACAGCCTTTGGCGTTGAGAACTTCGGCCAAACCAAACAGAGGTGCCGAACCATAGCCGCCACCAACTAATAACACTTGAACAGGTTCAGTGGGGATTCCAAAGGCGGTTCCAAGTGGAACAACGATATCTAAAATTGCACCTTCGCCTTGTGCACATAACCACTTACTTCCCTGACCATGGGGAGCAACGATTAACTCCATTGTTCCACCAGAGAGCGAATTAGCTGAGACTCTAGATATTGCAAAAGCTCTGCGCAAAATCATCCGTGAATTCTCACCACCGACACTAATTGCTGCAAAGTTTCCAGGCCTACATGATTGAGCCAAATCCCCGATGTTAATAATAAGTTGGTGATATTGCCCTACACGCTTATTACTAACAACATTTGCGCGAATCTGCGCAGCATTCTTATTGATGCCTGCCATTTCAACCCAACCACTTCTGCAGTGATTTAATAGAAAGGCTATTGCTTTGCAAGAAACGAATACCCTCAACTGCTGCGCTAAAGCCAGCCGTGGTTGTGATAATTGGAATCGAGCGCTGCACTGAAGCGGTTCGAATCGCCCACCCATCTTGACGAGTTCCTCTACCGACAGGTGTGTTGATAACTAAATCGATATCACCAGAGTTGATTATTTCAACAATGGTTCTCTCGCCCATTGGCCCAGTACCCTCAGAGTTCTTTCGCACAGTCACGCACGTTACGCCATGAGTATTTAAAAAGGCTGCAGTTCCCTCCGTGGCTAAGATTCTAAATCCACATTCCTGCAAACCAAGGGCAGCTTGGATGCCGGAATCCTTATCTTTATTAGCCAACGAGATGAAAACAGTCCCTGATTTTGGAAGAGGCCCAAAGGCTGCGATCTGACTCTTGGCATAACTCTCACCAAATGTTGGAGAAATACCCATAACTTCGCCAGTAGATCGCATCTCTGGCCCAAGCACAGCATCAACACCACGACCATCACTTCTGCGGAACCGGTTCCATGGAAGAACTGCTTCCTTGACTGAGATACCTTTTGCAATTCCATCACCTGTTGCAGGAAGGAGCTTTTCTGCACGTAGCTGGGCAATAGTTGAACCAACTGAAATGCGCGCTGCTGCTTTAGCCAGGGCAACCCCAGTAGCTTTAGAAACAAATGGAACAGTTCGGGAAGCACGAGGATTAGCTTCAAGTACATACAAAGTGCTCTCGGCAATCGCGAATTGAATGTTAATTAAACCTCGAACGTCCACACCACGAGCGATCTTCTCGGTAGCCTGTCGAATTTCAACAAGTTGCGCTGCTGTGACAGTCATTGATGGCAACACACAAGCACTGTCACCACTATGGATTCCAGCTTCTTCAATGTGTTCCATCACCCCACCCAGAAACAACTCTTCACCATCAAAGAGTGCGTCTACATCGATTTCAATCGCGCTATCTAAAAACCTATCTACCAGGACTGGATGATCTGGTGTTATATCTGTCGCTCTAGTGATGAAACCACCTAGGGCAGCATCATCGTAGACAATCTCCATTCCTCGCCCACCCAGCACGAATGAAGGACGAACTAAGACTGGATAACCAATTCTTTGTGCAATCGTGATTGCCTCTAACTGAGAGGCTGCCATACCAAATTCTGGGGCGGTCAAACCCTGTTCTTTAAGAATATTTCCAAATGCCCCACGCTCTTCCGCCAAGTTGATTGCATCCGGTGATGTGCCGAGAATCGTAATTCCAGCAGCCTTCAACCCAGCTGCAAGTCCTAAGGGAGTTTGTCCACCTAACTGCGTGATAACTCCAAGGACAGGACCAGCCAGCGACTCGGCATGAACAACTTCAATCACATCTTCTAGAGTCAAAGGCTCAAAGTAGAGACGATTGCTCGTGTCATAGTCTGTGGAGACAGTTTCAGGGTTGCAGTTGACCATAATCGTTTCGTATCCTGCTTCACGCAAAACAAAAGATGCGTGAACACATGAATAATCAAACTCAATGCCCTGCCCGATGCGGTTAGGACCACTACCCAAAATGATGACAGCAGGCGTTGTTCGAGGTTTAACTTCGCTCTCTTCTTCGTAACTGGAGTAGTGATACGGCGTGAACGCTTCAAACTCTGCCGCACACGTATCAACAGTCTTATAAACAGGGCGTATCCCCAAATGATGACGTTCGCGTCGCACGTCCTCTTCAGCTAAACCGCGCAAACTGGCGATTTGATAATCAGAGAAACCATTGCTCTTTGCTTCGCGTAGTTTTTCAGCGGTTAACTCCCCCAACTGGGTGAGCGCAAAAGCCTGCTCATTAATTATTTGAATCTGGCGCAGATACCAAGGGTCAATCTTGGTGGCAGCAAAGACATCCTCAATTGATGCACCCGCCCACATCGCCTTTTGCACCTGTTGCAAGCGATACTCCGTTGGAATCCTCATCGATACCAAAAGATTAGCCTTCTCTTGCTCACTTATTTGTGGCCAGCTAAAGATTGCCTCTTTGCGCTCTAGTGATCGAAGCGCCTTCATCAACGCCTCAGAAAAGCAACGACCGATAGCCATCGCTTCGCCAACGCTTTTCATAGTAGTAGTCAGGCGAGGATCAGCATCAGCAAATTTCTCAAAAGCAAAGCGAGGAACTTTCACTACAACGTAATCTAAAGTTGGTTCAAAAGAGGCAGGCGTAGTTTTGGTAATATCGTTTGTTATTTCATCGAGGGTGTAACCGATAGCCAGCTTTGTTGCAATCTTTGCTATAGGAAAACCCGTGGCCTTTGAGGCCAAAGCGCTTGATCTTGAAACTCGAGGGTTCATTTCAATGACAATAATGCGACCATTGTCAGGATTTACCGCAAATTGAATATTACAGCCACCTGTTGCAACGCCAACCTCTCGAATGATGTCGATAGATAAATCACGAAGCTTTTGATACTCAACATCAGTCAATGTCATCGCTGGGGCAACGGTAATTGAATCCCCTGTATGAACACCCATAGGATCTAGATTTTCAATCGTGCAGACAATAACCACGTTATCTTTGTGATCGCGCATTACTTCGAGCTCATACTCTTTCCATCCCAAAATGGATTCTTCAAGTAGAACTTCAGATGTTGGGCTATGGCGAAGACCAGCTCCCGCAATCTGTGAGAGCTCTTCTTCATTGAAAGCTATACCTGAACCCAGACCACCCATCGTAAAAGATGGGCGCACAACAACTGGGTAATTGAGTTGAATAACTGCAGCAAAAATCTCTTCCATCGTGTGACAGATTATTGATTTGGCTGACTCTCCACCAATCTTTTCAACAATTCCTCTAAATAGTTCACGATTCTCTCCACGTTGAATTGCATCAACGTCTGCGCCAATAAGTTTCACTCCATACTTTGCTAATGTTCCGCGCTCAAAAAGACCGATAGCTGCGTTGAGCGCTGTTTGACCACCTAATGTCGCTAAAACAGCATCAGGCTTTTCTAAGGCAATAATCTGCTCGATGATCTCTGGCGTAATAGGTTCGATGTATGTTGCATCTGCAAACTCTGGATCGGTCATGATTGTCGCCGGGTTAGAGTTCACTAAAATGACACGGATACCCTCTGCTCTAAGTACTCGACAAGCCTGTGTTCCTGAATAATCAAATTCACAAGCCTGCCCAATAACAATTGGACCACTACCAATTACTAAAACGCTTTTAATCGAAGGATCCAGAGGCATTATGCCTTCACCTTTTTCCCCATCAAATCAATGAAGCGATCGAAGAGATAAGCAGCATCGTGTGGACCAGCTGCGGCTTCAGGGTGATACTGCACAGAAAATGCAGCACCTTCAAGTAATTGCAAACCCTCAACCACACCATCATTTAAACAAACATGTGTTACTTCACCAGGCCCATAGACCGTTGTGAACTGAGCATCAGTAGGAGCCTTTAATGCAAAACCATGGTTGTGCGCGGTAATCTCAACTTTCTGCGTGTTCTTATCAATGACTGGCTGATTAATTCCTCGATGACCGAACTGCAGTTTATAAGTTTCAAAACCAAGGGCTCGACCCAGGATCTGATGGCCGAAACAAATACCAAAGATAGGAATATGCGCCGCCAAAGCTGTTCGAACTAGTTCAATTGTCTCTGTCATAGTCGCTGGGTCACCAGGACCATTGGATAAGAAAAGGCCATCTGGATTAATTGCTTGTATCTCTTCAAAGGTTGAGTCATGCGGCATGACATGTACTTCGACTCCCCGCTCAGCCAACATTCTTGGCGTGGCAGCTTTGATTCCAAGATCTAGTGCGGCAACCACATATTTCTTTTTGCCAATCGCCGCAACAACATAGGTCTTGGGAGTCGAAACATCCTTTACGAGATAGGCACCTGCCATTTGCGGTGATTTACGAACTTCAACAACCATCTCTTCACGTGTGAGATCTAGTCCGGAGAAGATGCCAACGCGCATTGCACCGCGATCGCGCAAATGTCGCGTGATAGCACGGGTGTCTACACCTTGAATTCCAATAACATTCTGCGAAATCAATTCAGCTTCTAAATCATTTTCAGAGCGCCAATTAGATGTCAGCGAAGATGGATTTCTAACAACGAAGCCAGCTACCCATATTTTTGAAGATTCGTTATCTTGTGTATTCATACCAGTGTTACCGATATGCGGGGCTGTCATAACAACCACTTGCTTGTGATAGGAAGGATCAGTCAAAGTCTCCTGATATCCAGTCATACCGGTTTGAAAAACTGCTTCACCGAATGTGCGACCAGTTGCCCCCCAAGAGCGACCCTCAAAGATTCTTCCATCATCGAGGACAAGAAATGCTTGTGCCATTACTTGACCATCTTGTCTATTACTTTTGAATCAATCATCGTGGCATGACCATCAAAAAATGTGTGAGTAATCAAGCCTGGCAATTCATGGCCATGATATGGAGTGTTACGACTCTTCGAGACAACCAAATCCCGATCAACAATCCAACTCTTGTTTGGATTAATCACAGTGATGTGTGCGGGCGAACCTACAGTCAGATTTTGTCCATGGCTTGAATATCGACCGATGCGTGCAGGAGCCGTAGACATGCGATCTGCAACTGCCGCCCAATCCAAAAGCCCACTCTCCACCATTGTTTTATTGACAATAGAGAGCGCCGTTTCTAACCCGATCATTCCAAATGATGCTTCGGCCCATTCACAATCTTTAGTCTCACTTGTATGTGGTGCATGATCCGTGGCGACGATATCAATTGTGCCATCGGCTAGAGCTTCACGAAGGGCCATTACATCTTTACTAGTGCGAAGTGGTGGGTTGACTTTGAATACTGGATCGTATGAGCTTGCTAAGTCATCTGTTAACAACAAGTGGTGGGGTGTGACCTCAGCAGTAACTTGAATGCCACGTGCCTTAGCCCAACGAATGATCTCAACTCCCCCAGCGGTTGTGACATGGCAGATGTGCAAGCGTGATTGCACGTGATCAGCCAATAAAACATCTCTAGCAATAATTGCTTCTTCAGCGATTGCCGGCCATCCCTTTAGACCTAACTTTGAACTTACAATTCCTTCATTCATCTGAGAACCAACGGTTAAGCGCGGCTCTTGGGCATGTTGTGCAATAACACCATCAAATTTTTTGATGTACTCCAAAGCTCTGCGCATCACTAGCGGATCAAAGACACAATTACCATCATCACTAAAGACGCGGACGCGTGCAACTGAATCAGCCATTGCGCCGATTTCAGAGAGTTGTTCACCATGAAGTCCTTGGGTCACAGCTCCGATAGGAAACACATCAACAAATCCAGCTTCTTGTCCTAAGCGATACACCTGTTCAACGACACCGGCAGTATCTGCAACTGGTGATGTGTTAGCCATGGCAGAAAGTGCGGTGAAACCACCCTTTGCACCAGCCCGGCTCGCGCTTGCTACCGTCTCACTGTCTTCTCTTCCCGGCTCGCGCAGGTGAGTATGAAGATCAACAAGACCTGGCAGAAGGATGCTGCCTTTAAGGTCAATGACATTTGCTTCCTTATCGGAAATTGATGCTGAGATCTCTTCAATGCGGCCATCGGCAATAAGAAGATCAGAGGCTTTGCCACCAAGTACATTGCCACCTTTAAGTAAGAAACGTTGTTGACTCATGAGTTACTCCCTACTTCTAGAGGTCCACCAGCAAGTAAGACATACAAAATAGCCATTCGCACATTTACTCCATTAGTTACTTGTTCAACAATGACCGAACGCGCACTATCTGCCACATCGGCCGCAATTTCCAAACCACGGTTCATCGGTCCTGGGTGCATGACGATTGCATGCTTTGCCATTGCCGACATTCGCTCTGAGTTAAGTCCGAAGTAGCGGGAGTATTCGCGTGAATTAGGAAAGAAGAGATCACTCATTCTCTCCTGCTGCACGCGAAGCATCATGATTGCATCAACATTAGGAATGACTGAATCAAAATCATATGAGATTGTTGCTGGCCAACTTTCCACACCCACTGGAAGTAATGTTGGTGGAGCAACCAGAACGACATCTGCTCCCAGCATGGAGAGTAGTAAAACATTGGAGCGCGCAACACGTGAGTGCAAAACATCACCCACTATCGCAATCCGCAGCCCCGTCAAATCACTAGCTCCCTTGCCCAGATGTTTGCGAATCGTGAAAGCATCTAGAAGAGCCTGGCTTGGGTGTTCGTGTGTACCATCGCCGGCATTGATAACGCTGCCTGACATCCACTCAAGGTCTGCTAAGCGCTGGGCCGCACCAGATGCAGAATGACGTATAACAACAGCATCGGCGCCCATAGCTTGCAAGGTTTGTGCGGTGTCTTTAAGTGATTCACCTTTGCTCAGACTTGAACCTTTAGCGGAGAAGTTAATAACATCGGCTGAAAGACGCTTTGCAGCAGCTTCGAAAGAGATTCTTGTGCGGGTGGAATCTTCTGCAAAGAGATTGACTATCGTGCGACCACGAAGAGTTGGGAGCTTCTTAACCTGCCCATCATTGATGCGCGCTAACTCTGTTGCAGTGTCCAAAATTCCAATCGCATCCGTTGTGCTGAGATCGTTGATTGAGAGAAGGTGACGCATTAGCTTGCCTCCCCTTCGATAACGACTTCATCGACGCCATCTATTTCAGTCAGTGAGACCTTTACTGATTGCTTCTCTGAAGTTGGGAGGTTCTTGCCTACAAAGTCTGCGCGAATAGGTAGCTGGCGGTGTCCTCGATCAACCAGCACAGCTAACTGGACTGTGCGCGGGCGTCCAACCTCGCCAAGTGCATCTAGGGCTGCTCGTATAGTGCGCCCTGAATAGAGCACGTCATCAATCAAGATGACATCTCGTCCTTGAACTCCAATAGGTGGAATTGATGTCGGCATGATTGTGCGCGGTGGACGCAGGCGCAGATCATCTCTATACAAGGTGATATCGAGAGTTCCATGGGCTATCTCTTTGCCTTCAATGGAGCTCATAATCTCTGCGATGCGTGCGGCTAAATGTGCACCACGCGTTGGAATACCTAAGACAGTGATGTCAGATGATCCATGATTTTTTTCTAAGATCTCATGGGAAATACGGGTCAACGCACGTGAAATATCCTGTGCGGACAGGGCTACGCTCATATAAATCTCCTTCCCCACCTCGCAGGATGGGTCGTTAAAGGATGCGGGGCAGACTATACCAGCAACTACTGGCCTCTGTGGATATCCAAAAACGAGTGTGGCATCACATCTCTAGCCTGTGCCCATGAACATAGAAATGGAAGAGATAGCCGCACGACTTCGATCAATACGCCTTTCCAGGAATCTGACCTTGTCCGATGTTGAAATCAAAAGCCACAAGAAATTACGGGCAGTCGCCCTTGGCTCATATGAGCGTGGCGATAGAACTTTGAGTGTGAAGAAAGCGGCTCAATTATCAGATTTCTACGAAGTGCCTTTATCATACCTTTTGACTGGACACTCACCCACTCAAGTAACTACTCGCACCATCACGTTGGACCTGCGACGAGTTCGCGAGCTTTCGGCCTTAGCGAATAATCAAACTCTGACTCAAAAGATCCTTTTTTCATTCATTTTCGGAATCATAAAAGAGCGACAGGACTTTAACGGCGAGATTTTATCCTTGCGCAAAAGTGATATCGACTTTCTGACCACAACTATTGGCTGCAGTGATGATGACTTTGGGATCTATCTGAACCAGAACAACCTACTATTTGCGACTAAAGGGACAAATTCTCTTTAAGCGATGAGATGCGACCTAAAACTCCATGGATAAAGCCGGAAGAATCATCCGTAGATAGTTCTTTTGCCAAACTGAGCGCTTCATCAATTGCCACACTGTCTGGAATATCTGAAGCCCATAAAATCTCATAGATAGCTAAGCGCAAGATATTACGATCAACGTTTGGAAGTCGATCCATATCCCAGCCTTGGGCATAGGTCGTGATGAGTTCATCAATTTTTCGTGTGTTGTCATTTACACCGACAACAAGTGAGCGAGTGTATTCGCGGATAGGTCTGGCATCAGGGCCTTCTTCAACAACATCTCTGGCATTGAGAATCTCTAATGAGTTAGTGCCACGAATATCAGCCTCGAAAAGCAGGTCTAAAGCTTGCTTTCTAGCTTTACTGCGAGCAGACACTAGTTGGCGCGGCCTTGGTATGACCCATCACGCGTATCAACCATGACAACCTCGTCCTGCTTGATAAAGAGTGGGACCTGAATTTCAATTCCAGTTTCTACTGTTGCCGGCTTTGTTCCACCAGAAGATCGATCTCCCTGAATACCAGGCTCTGTGTACGTGATACGCAATGGAACTGAGGCAGCTAACTCAATATAAAGGGGATTTCCCTCGTTGATTGCGACTACTGCATCTGTATTTTCAAGCATGTAGTTAGACATATCCCCCACAACAGCAGCAGGGATTGTCATCTGGTCATACGTCTTGCTATCCATGAAAACAAAATCATCGCCTTCTTTATACAAATACTGCATATCGCGCTTTTCCAAGATAGCGATATCAATCTTTACACCCGAGTTAAATGTGCGATCAATAACTTTTCCAGTCAAAACTGACTTGAGCTTTGTGCGAACAAAAGCTGGTCCCTTGCCTGGCTTAACATGCTGGAACTCAACAACTGTCCAAAGCTGGGTTTCAATCTCAAGAGTTATTCCATTTTTTAGATCAGCTGTTGTTGCCACGGTTCAAGCTCCACTCGTATCTGTAGGTGATTATTAACGGTCATTGATTGTCAATGACAAGGGGCTAAGGATACCCGTATTTGCCGGGTGATTTTTCAACTTATCCAAGCAAGGATTTAAGGGCGTGAATTGCTAAAACATAGGAATTAGGACCAAAACCCGCGATTGTCCCTGTTGCCACACCAGAGATTACTGAGGTGTGGCGAAACTCTTCGCGTGCCATTGGATTTGATAAATGAACTTCAATAAGCGGCGCCTTCAAAGTCTCTGCCGCATCACGGATTGCATATGAGTAATGTGTGAACGCTGCTGGATTAATGATAACTGGCAGATTTGCATCAGCTGCCTCATGTAACCAGCCGATAATTGTTGCCTCATCATTGCTCTGTCGAACATCAGCTTGCATTCCCGCAGCAGCGGCATTGGTTTCTATTAAAGACTTGAGTTGCGCGTAATTAAGGTCTCCATACATTGAAGAGTCTCGAATATCTAGACGGGCCAAGTTTGGGCCATTGATAACCATGATCTTCATGAGCTAATTCTCTCATATGCCGCACGGAGTTCGCTTTCATTTGCATCCTCAATGCGCACGGTCTTACCTATACCGCTCAAGGCGACAAAACGCAGTTGATGACCACGAGATTTCTTGTCTAAAGCAAGTAGTGGATAAAGATGTTGCCAAGAATCACTTGGGTATTTAGTAGGCAAACCAATGCCACTCAAAATCTGCTCATGCGCTGCAATACTCTCTGAATCCAACAAACCTTTCACTCCGGCTAGTTGGGCTGCAAAGACCAGACCTATAGATACTGCTTCACCATGGCGAAGTGAGTATTTGCTATGAATTTCAATGGCGTGACCTAATGTGTGTCCATAATTGAGAACTTCTCGTCCAAATGATTCCTTGAAATCACTTGCCACGATATGGGCTTTTACAGCAACAGATCGAACTATTAAATCTTGCACCAAAGCCGCATCATTTCGAATCGCGCTCAGATTTTTACCTTTAAGCAGATCTAGGATCTGCCCGTCAACAATAAAACCGCACTTGACTACTTCAGCTAGTCCTGCTGCAAAATCCCTATCACTAAGTGTTTTTAGCCACGATGTGTCAATCAAAACTTTGCGCGGTGAATGAAAGGCACCAATGAGATTCTTTCCATAATCACTATTAATTCCAGTCTTTCCACCGATTGCTGCATCAACCATTCCGGCCACTGTCGTTGGAACGGCAATCCAGTCGATACCACGCAACCACGATGCTGCTGCAAAGCCTGCTAGATCAGTAATTGTTCCGCCACCAATGCCGATAATGGCATCGGAGCGAGTGAAGCCAGCAGCGCCTAACCAGTTCCATAATGATTGCAATGATTGGGCAGTCTTAGCCCCTTCACCATCGGCAACTTCAAAGTAATGGACCTCGGTGTTCTCTGGTTGAAAAACCTTAACTTGATCACGCATAGCTGTTGAATAAACCAGAGCTACGCGTGTGTAGGAAGCAAGTGAGCCTTTGAGTGTAGATTGCCAATCGCAACCGATTACGACCTCATACTGATGTTCGGCGTTGACTCGGATTGTGTGAATCATAATTTCTCAACAATCGCGTCAACAACTTCTTCCACAGACATAGCATCAACTTTAATGACAACGCTTGCTAAAGATTCATAAATTGGCCTACGTGTCTCAGCAAGTGCTTGCCACTGAGCTCTGGGATTGCCCAACAAAAGAGGTCTGTCTCGGTTGAAGCCAACTCTTGGCGCAGCAACAGATAATGAAACATCTAAAAAGAAAATTGGGGCTTGAGCGATATTAAGCAAGTCCTGGGCTCTTAATGCAATCGGTGCACCGCCGCCAAGAGAGAGAACACAATCGCTCACAGATAGAGATTGAGTCAAAGTGGTGAACTCTAGATCGCGAAAGAATTGCTCACCTTTATCTACAAAAATATCTGAAATCTTATGACCATAGGAAACCTCAATAGCAGAATCCGTATCGATGAACTCAATAGAGAGCTTCTTGGCTAGCGCTGCGCCTACCGTGGATTTACCGCACCCCGGAGGCCCAATCAATATAAGGCGAGGCATCTTTATGAAAAGTTCAGGTTCTGCATGTAGCTAGTGAAGTTGCGCCGTGTTTCGGTTACTGAATCACCACCGAATTTTTCAAGTACTGCTTCAGCGAGAACGAGAGCCACCATTGCTTCTGCAACTACCCCTGCTGCAGGAACAGCACAGACATCAGAGCGCTGATTAATTGCTTTTGCACTCTCTCCGGTAGCAACATCGATCGTGTCTAAAGCTTTAGGAACTGTAGAGATTGGCTTCATCGCTGCGCGTACGCGTAGGACCTCACCATTGGACATGCCGCCCTCTGTTCCCCCAGCACGATCTGTGCGGCGAACAATCTTGCCCTGCTTATTCTTTTCAATCTCATCATGTGCAACTGACCCACGGCGCGTTGCAGTTAGAAAACCATCGCCAACTTCAACGCCCTTAATAGCTTGGATTCCCATCAATGCTCCCGCTAAGCGAGCATCCAGTCTGCGATCGGAATGAACATAAGATCCCAAACCTGGTGGCATATTAAATGCTAAAACTTCTACTACTCCCCCTAAAGTGTCACCATCTGCGTGAGCGGCTTCAATCTCTTTGATCATGAGGGCACTTGTCACCGCATCTGCGCAACGAACTAGATCTTTATCAATTCTTGCCATGTCTTTCTCATCAGGCAGAAGATAGTCATCACTCACACGAACTTTTCCAATAGATAAGACATGCGACAAAATAGTTATACCAACGCTCTGTTCAAGAAAACTACGAGCAACTGCACCAAGTGCAACTCGGGATGCTGTTTCACGGGCACTTGCTCTCTCTAATATTGGTCGCGCGTCATTAAAATTATATTTTTGCATTCCAACTAAATCTGCATGGCCAGGACGAGGTCTAGTTAATGGTGCATTACGGGCTAAATCTTTGATTTCATCTTCAGGCACAGGATCAGCAGACATTACCCTTTCCCACTTAGGCCACTCTGAGTTGCCAACCTGTATTGCAATTGGCCCACCTTGTGTCAGACCTAAACGGATTCCACCAAGAATCGTGACTTTGTCTGCCTCAAAATTTTGTCGTGCCCCGCGCCCATAACCAAGGCGGCGTCGCTCAAGATGGCGATCGATATCTGCTGTAGTGATTTCCACCGAAGCAGGGATTCCCTCGATGATGGCACTGAGTGCTTGACCATGTGATTCACCCGCAGTTAACCAACGCATGTGCCTATTCTTGCAGAAGTTAGCTCCCGCTCGTTGCCAAATAAAGGCTTGTTCCTAGAAATATCGCAGGAGCCATGGCAATCGTTCGCGGAAATACCTTGGAAAATCCCCATCTGAGCACAATTTCAATGAAAGCGGTAAAGAGTATTGCTATGAGCAACTGCTCGAATTCAATGAGTTCATTTAGTCCTAGCATCACAACTATTAAAGCTAACAACTTACAGTCCCCCATGCCAACTCCAGAAAATGACAAAAGGCCAAGAGTCAGGAACACCAACAGCATAAAAGATGCGTTTGGAACTCCGTTCACGATCAATAGGGCGCCAACGTAGTAGGCGTATAGCTGTAGATAAATATTGGGAATCTTGCGCTGCGATAAGTCAGCAATTGAAATGGGAAGCGCTAGGAGTAGATAGAACACTGCTGAAGATTAGAGTTTTTTGACGTACTATGAATCGAGCGTGTGGATTACTTAAGAGCTGCTAACCCCACGCTGCGCAGTTTCGTATACATGGCCGAACTATCAAAAACTTTGCCTGTGAAAATCTCAATTTGAGCAGTAGCTTGATGAATTAAAAGATCTAAACCATCGATGACTATCCCCCCACGTGATGCCCATAGGGTTGAGGCGGGTGTTGGCCAAGGCTTATAAAGAACTTCGAAAAATGGTGCAGTGGTTTTTTTAGGTAGCTCAATTGAATCTGTGACACCTGCAGGCGCTGTGCTAATCACTAAGTCGGCATCGGAGAGAACGCTGAGATTATCCCAATCAAGAAAACTCAACTCAGAGTCAATAACTGCATCTGACATGCCTTCAACTCTTGATAGCGAACGATTGATAACAGTTATCTGTGCCGCTGATCCATCGCAAGCTGCAGCTGCTGCGCGCGCTGTCGCACCAGCACCGAGAATCACAACATGGCCCTTAATTTTAATATTGTGAGACTTAAACGCCTGCGAAAAACCGACTACATCTGTGGAAGTAGCGCGCCATACTCCCCCGTCTCTATACAAAGTATTTGCACTATTGATTCGTTCTGCTAATTCATCAACATGTTGGGCGTATGCAATAGCCTCTTCTTTTAGGGGCATAGTTAAGGAAAATCCAGTCCAGTTTCCATCGCAATCATCCATAAACTTAGCTAAGCCGCCTGCATTAACCTCAATTGCTTCATAACTACCTTGAATCCCCAACTGCGCGTAAGCAGTGTTATGGAGCAGTGGGCTAAGAGAATGAGAAATGGGTGATCCCAAGACAGCAGCCCTAATCATTTAAATACCCCTTCCTTTCGGTTTTTCACAAAGAGAGCTTTCCACGTAAGAAATTCATCATGAGAACGAGTAAACCGTGTGTCCCCAGGAGCGACTGTAACGAAGAAGAGCCAATCCCCGACGGCAGGTTTTAATGCCGCAGCTATTGCTTCGGCTCCAGGATTTCCGATCGGTGTTGGCGGAAGACCGTAATTTCTATAGGTGTTGTAGGGCGATTTAATCAGGGTGGAGTTAGTGCTTAAAAAGATTTCTCCTCGGAGTTTTTTTACGTAGTGAACCGTGGCATCTAGCTGCAGAGGCATAGAGACCTCTAAGCGATTTCTGATGACTCTAGAGACTTTATCAAAATCCCCTTTACCACCCTCGGCTTGGATCAATGATGCGATGATCAACAACTGTGATGGGGTTAGCTTTCCTTTAGCAGCTAAGAGCTCTTGCCCCATCTCTTCATCAGAGAAGCGATCAACCATCGCTTGCACAGCTTCCAAGGCGCTCGTGCCTGCTGGGAATGAATACTGAGCTGGGAAAAGTAAGCCTTCAGCATTTGAAAATCCCTGTGGCAATACTACTTTCTTAAATGCAGTATCAATATCTTTTCTTATGAAGCCATACTTAATGAGCGATTCAATGATTTCACTCTTCCAACCACCTTCAAAAACTTTGATTAAATTCGGTATACGTGCCGGGTCAAGAAGTTGAGCAAGTGCTTGCTGCGCAGAGATGCCAATAGTTAACTCATGTGCTCCTGGGGCAACTTGCGCAGAACGAGGGTCAGCAACTGCTGCTCGAAAGTATGCCACAGCAGATTTAGTTACTTTGTTCTCAAAAAGTATCTGCCCCACTTCTGATCCGGTAGCGCCAGCTGGAATTTCAATGACTACAACCGGGGACTTGGTGTCGATACTAGCTGTTGGAAAATCAGGCGCAGACGAGACACTGGATCTAACCGTGTGAATGGAAAGACTGAGGACACCAACAAATAAGAACGCTGCAACAACACGGATGAGAGGGTTATTGAAAATTTTCATCCTTTGTTCTTTTCAATTTCAAGGGCAAAGTTCAAAATTTCAACCGCAGCTGCTTGATCAATTGAAGCGCGTGCATCCTTGCTGTTAACGCCTGAATCTCGCATATTGCGCGTGGCAGTAACCGTACTTAATCTCTCATCTATGAGAGTCACTGGACAAGTGGCTAGTTCACTTACCATCTTTGCAAAAGTGGAAGCTTTGACCGCCGAATCACTGTCGCGCCCATCCATGTGTGAAGGCTTTCCCACATAGATATGAATGGGTTCGTACTCAGCAAGGATTTGTGAAATTTGTGCATGAACCTTGTTATCAGCGGCATTTAATGTTGTGAGAGGTGAGGCCAATATGCCATCAGGATCACAGACTGCAACACCGATTCTTACATCGCCATAATCAAAAGCGATTCGGCGACCTCTTTGCATAGAGTTATTATCCAACGAGAGCTTGTGAAATTGCGGCTAATGCATCAACTGATTTCGCCGCATCTACTCCTCCACCTTGAGCAAAGTCATCTTTGCCGCCTCCGCCACCACCTAATACTGTTGAACCAATCTTTACCAGCGCCCCAGCTTTCACGCCTGCCGCACGAGCAGCATCACTGGCCGCCACTACCAGCACAGGCTTTGAGTCATTAACGCTGATGAGAGCAACAACGCTGTTTGCAGCCTTTGAACGAAGTTCCAGCGCAATCTTTCGCAAATCATCTCCGGAGATGCCATCACCAAGAACAGATGTAATGACTGTTGTTCCATTGACTACTTTTGCACCCTTGGCGATTTCTCCCACTTGAGCCAGAGCTTGAGCCGAGCGCAAAACACTGAGCTCTTTTTCAATCTCTTTCATTGAGTTAATCAATCCATTGATGCGCTCGGGAAGTTCTTCAACACGAGCTCCTTTAATAATCTCCGTAAGAGAGTTGAGCAAGATGTGTTCACGAGCTAGAAACTTATAGGCATCAACACCCACAAGGGCTTCAACGCGGCGAACTCCAGCACCGATTGAGGATTCACTCAAAAGTTTCACAACTCCTAATTGCCCGGAGCGAGAAACGTGGGTTCCACCGCAAAGCTCACGTGCCCAGTCTCCAACGCTAACAACTCGAACTTGATCACCATACTTTTCACCAAAGAGTGCCATTGCGCCAATCTTCTTAGCGGCCTCTTGTGACATCGTTTCTGCGCTCACTTCTAAGTTATCTAGCAACAACGTGTTAACACGCGACTCAACATCGTTGAGAACTGATGCAGGAACGGCCCCTGTTGCAGGAAAATCAAAACGGAATCTACCTGGTGAGTTCTCAGAACCTGCCTGTGTGGCGGTTTCACCTAAAAGCTCGCGGAAAGCTTTGTGCACCATATGTGTTGCAGTATGAGCACGAGAGATTGCGTGTCGACGCTCCACATCGATAGCGGCTTGTCCCTGTGATCCACTTTCAAGTGAACCAGAGAGAACGCGACCACGGTGAACAAAAACACCAGGAACTGGAGTCTGCACATCATCAATTTCGACAACAGCACCATTGGCCAAAGTGATCATTCCACCATCTGCGAGCTGTCCACCACCTTCGGCATAGAAAGGTGTGCGATCTAGAACAATCTCAACCTCTTCATCAGCACCAGCTGAGCCAACTAAATTTCCATCAACTAGAACAGCAGTTACTTTTGCTTCACTTGTTAGATGTGAGTAGCCAACGAACTCTGACTTTCCGTTCTTATCCATCACTTGGCGATATACAGAAAGGTCAGTGTGGCCACTCTTCTTCGCCTTAGAGTCAGCTTTAGCCCGATCCTTTTGCTCTTTCATTAAACGGCGGAAACCATCTTCATCTACTTCTAGGCCTTCTTCACGCGCCATCTCAAGAGTGAGATCAAAAGGGAATCCGTAGGTGTCATGGAGCTTGAAGGCGTCTTCACCAGGCAGTACTGAACTCTTACTCTTTTTTAACGCCGCACTTGCGACATCAAAAATCTGTGTTCCACTCTTAAGTGTTTGCAAGAAACTCTCTTCTTCCGAAACACTCACTGAAAGAATGCGCTTTGAATCGCTAACTAACTCTGGATATTGAGGTCCCATTGCACCGATTGCAGCCACAGTGAGCTCGGACATAATAGGTTCCATAGATCCAAGCAAGCGCATGTTACGAATTGTGCGACGCATCATACGACGCAAAACATAGCCACGGCCTTCATTTCCAGGTGTCACGCCATCACCAATGAGCATCGCTGACGTGCGGGCGTGGTCAGCGATAATTCGAAGTGAAATATCTGATTTCTCAGATGCGCCGTACTTAACACCCGTGAGTTGTGATGCCTTAGATAAAATCTGCACGGTTGTATCTATTTCGTAAATGTTTTCAACACCTTGGAGCAGCGCGGCCATTCGCTCAAGTCCTAGACCGGTATCAATACTCTTAGCTGGAAGTTCCCCCAGAATAGGAAAATCATTTTTGCCAGAACCAACACCGCGTTCATTTTGCATGAACACCAAATTCCAGACTTCCATGTAACGGTTTTCATCTGCAATCGGACCACCCTCTGCCCCATAAGCAGCGCCACGATCGTAATAAATCTCAGAACACGGACCACACGGACCAGGAACACCCATAGACCAAAAGTTATCGTCCATATCCCGGCGTTGAATGCGCTCTTTTGGAACACCAATCTTGCTATGCCAAATATCTGCAGCTTCATCATCATCTAGATAAACAGTGACCCATAAACGATCCTCTGCAAAGCCATACCCACCATCTTTAATTGGGCGTGTCAGTAGCTCCCACGCCAGTGCTATTGCACCCTCTTTGAAGTAATCACCGAAAGAAAAATTTCCGCACATCTGAAAAAAAGAGGCGTGACGAGTGGTCTTACCGACTTCATCAATATCTAACGTGCGAACACATTTTTGAACTGAAGTTGCACGCTTGTATGGCGGTGATATTTCACCAAGAAAATACGGCTTGAATGGAACCATTCCTGCGTTGACAAGTAAGAGATTGGGATCATCAGCAATTAAAGATGCTGAAGGGACAACGGTGTGGGTTAAGCCTTGACGGTTATCTGTTTCAAAGAAGCGCAGCCAGCGCGAACGGATCTCGGCGGATTCCACGTGTGAGGATCACTCAGCCTTCTTCTTAGAGCGAGTTTTCTTCTTAGATGCAGCAGAAAGCAATGCACCAGCCACCTTAACGGCTGAGCCATTCTTATTGATAAAAGAGGTTGTTGCCTCAGTTACCTTGTCAGACAAATCTTCGGCGTTCTTGGTTATGCGATTAATACTTTTGAGTGGACCATTGACCAAAGTAACAGTTGTGTGAACCTCATCAATTAGCGGTGCGGTTTCATCAGTAAGAACTTTAAGTGAGGCTTTTGCTTCATCAATCAGACGACCAACGCGAATAATCACGTACGCAACTGCGATGGCGATAACCATCAGCGCACAACTTGCGATTATTGTTGCAATTCCACCTGGACCCATGTTGTTAGCCTACCTGAGGCGTTGCTTTAGGAGCGCCATCAATACCGCTCTCCTTGCGTTGCGCCGGAGTAATGGGAGTTGGAGCACCTGTTAATGGGTCGCCACCGCTTGCCGTCTTAGGGAAAGCAATCACTTCACGGATTGAATCTGATCCAGTGAGCAAAGCACACACACGATCAAGACCCAAAGCAATTCCACCATGTGGAGGAGGTCCGTAGTTGAAGGCTTCTAATAGGAAACCGAACTTACTCTGTGCTTCCTCATCACTTAAACCAATAACGTTAAAAACATCTTTCTGAATTTGGCGATCATGGATACGAATTGAGCCACCACCTAGCTCAGTACCGTTTAGAACAATGTCGTATGCATAGGCAAGTGCTGATGCCGGATCTTTAGCAAATGTTTTCGCAAACTCTGGCTTAGGCCCTGTAAAAGGATGGTGGACCGCGGTCCAACCACCGTTATCAGTTGGTTCAAACATTGGTGCATCAACTACCCATAAAAACTCCCACTTATCTGCAGGAATTAAATTGCAACGCTTTCCAATTTCTAAACGAACTGCACCCAACAAACTCAACGATGCAGAACGCTCACCTGCTGCAAAAAAGATTGCGTCCCCAGTCTTTGCGCCAGCTGCTGCTGCAATTCCGGCAGACTCTTGCTCTGAAAGATTCTTAGCAACTGGTCCACCTAGAGTTCCATCTTCATTAACCAAGATGTATGCAAGACCCTTAGCACCGCGTGCTTTAGCCCAGTCTTGCCAGGCATCTAGTTCGCGTCGAGGTGAGGCTGCTCCCCCAGGCATAACAACGCTTCCAACATATGGAGCTTGGAAAACTCTAAAAGTTGTTTGTGCAAAGTATTGCGTCTGCTCAGTTAATTCATATCCAAAACGAAGGTCCGGCTTATCTGAACCATACCGAGTCATTGCATCGGCATATGTCATGCGCTGTAGCGGAAGTGGAATTGTGTAGCCAACTGCTTCTTTCCAAATCTTTGCGACAATCTTTTCTGCGACAGCCAAGATGTCTTCTTGGTCAATAAATGACATTTCGATATCGAGCTGCGTAAACTCTGGCTGGCGATCAGCACGGAAATCTTCATCGCGAAAACATCGTGCAATTTGGTAGTACTTCTCCATTCCAGCCACCATTAACAGCTGCTTAAAGAGCTGTGGTGATTGAGGCAATGCATACCAACTGCCTGGTTGTAGACGCACTGGAACTAAGAAGTCACGGGCACCTTCAGGTGTTGAGCGAGTCAAATATGGAGTTTCGATCTCAAGGAAGGCTTCATCTTCCATCACGCGGCGAATTACTGAAGTTACCTTTGAACGCAAACGCAGATTTGACGCTGGCTTTTCGCGTCGTAAATCCAAGTAACGATACTTCAAACGCACTTCTTCACTGATATCTGAATCATTTCCTGAATCAACTGGGAAAGGCAAAGGCGCAGATTCACTCAAAACAACAACGGTGTCACCCATAATTTCGATTTCACCAGTTGGAATATTTGTATTCTCATTTCCAGCAGGTCTAGCTAAAACTTCACCAGTAATCATTAGGCACCATTCGGCACGCAAAGAGCCAGCCATCTTCTCATCGCGAATGACTACCTGAACTGAACCAGATGCATCACGCAGATCAATAAAGGCAACTCCCCCATGATCGCGACGCCTGGAGACCCAACCGGCCAAAGTAACGGTGGTGCCAGCATGGGATTTGCGCAATGAGCCTGCGTCGTGAGTTCTTAACATGATTGTGTTCTACATCCCTATAGTTAAATTGCCTTGAGTAATGAGGCAATCGTAACTGATGAAGTAGCACCAGTTTTCATCTCTTTTAGCTCCACCGTTGCGCTAGAAATCTCTGAATCCCCCAAAACGATGACATAGCGCGCACCGCTTTTGTCCGCACCTTTCATAGATCCCTTCAAAGCTCGATCTCCAAAAGCTATCTCAACGCTCTTTCCAGCACTTCGTAGTTCCCCAGCGATTTTCATCGCCATCTCTTTTGCGGTATCACCCAGTGGAATGATGAATAGATCTGAAACAAAAGCGTTCTCATTTATTACGCCTTCAGCCTCTGCCGCAAGCAAAGCTCTATCAACACCTAAGCCAAAACCAATTCCAGATAGTGACTGCCCGCCCAGCTCTGCCATAAGACCGTCATAGCGGCCTCCCCCACCAATTCCAGATTGAGCACCTAGAAGTTCGTGGACGAATTCAAAAGTAGTTCCGGTGTAGTAATCCAGACCACGAACCATGCGTGGATTGAGTGTGTAAGAAATACCTAAGACATCCAGGTACTTCTTTACTTGCTCAAAATGTTCCCGTGAACTCTCATTCAAATAATCGATAAGCAAAGGCGCTTTAGCCATGGCATCTTTTATCTCAGGACGCTTGTCATCAAAGAGGCGAAGTGGGTTCAGCGCTGCACGTGCACTGGTTGCCTCATCCAGTTTCATGCCAGCAATAAATTTCACTAAATCAACTCGGTGGGCGGCGCGCGATTGTGCATCTCCTAGTGAAGTAATCTCTAATCGATACTTTGTTAAACCAATCGCTTTGAAGCCAGCATCGGCAATGGCAATAACTTCAGCATCAATCGCTGCATCATCTAGACCAATAGCTTCTATTCCCACTTGATAGAACTGGCGATATCTACCAGCTTGTGGACGCTCTGCACGAAAGAACTGACCTGAATACCAAAGTTTGGCCGGCAGTTGTCCGCGATCTAATCCATGTTCAATTACAGCGCGCATCACACCTGCAGTTCCCTCTGGGCGCAATGTAATGGAGCGATCTCCACGATCTTGGAATGTATACATCTCTTTTGAAACAACATCAGTTGATTCACCCACACCGCGTGTGAAGAGTTCAGTATCTTCAAAAACTGGCAGTTCAATTAACTGGTAACCCGCTTTGCGTGCTGGTTCAATTAAGCATTCGCGAACAAATTCAAATGCGGCAGAGCGCGGCGGAACATACTCACTAACACCTTTTGGCGCTTGTATCTTTTGACCTGCCATTAGTAGCGACCTTTAAGAGCAGTTAGATAAGGATTGGTTTTCTTCTCAGCGGCCATAGTGCTCTCGCCGTAGTGACCAGGCAGGACTCTTAAGTGATCTGCCAGAGGCATAATTTTTTTACGCAAAGTCTGCTCCATCGCCTCAGCTGATCCACCTGGCAAATCTGTACGCCCAATCGAACCGGCAAAGAGAACATCGCCGCTGACCAATAGTTCATCGTCTACTACAAAAACCAAAGAGCCAGCCGTGTGACCAGGTGCGTGGATAGCTTTGAACTTCATGCCGACCAGCTCCACAACTTCCTCATTGCGCAATTCTCTTACATCCGCAGGTTCGACAAAGTCCATAGCCGATAATGTCGCTGCAAATTCTGGGCTCACGTAGCGCTCAGGATGGGTCAATGCCATTCGATCAAGTGAGTGAATATAGGCAGGGATGGAATATCCATCGGCAATAGGTTGAATAGAAAAGGTATGGTCAAGATGTCCGTGAGTAGCAATCACTGCAACAGGCTTGAGGGAATGCTTTTTTAGAATCTCTTCCAGCATCTGTGAAACATCAGGCATACCTGGATCAATGACAACGCATTCACTGCCTTCCTTGGGAGCGATGATCCAGCAGTTGGTGGCATACATAGGGGCGGCAAAAGAGTCGACCAGCATCGATTTCACCCTTTCGCCTACGCTCAAAATAGGAGCGATTGACGCTCACACACCTAGACAGGGTACCTTTTACCTCCGCACGATTCACGCTCATCCAAGGTGCGCCTTGAGTGAGCACGCACACTGATAGCGACGTTCTACATCAGAACAACGCGCTGAAAGGGAACACACCATGAGCGAATTCAATCCAACACCACAAGCAAGTGCAGCATCAGCACTAATCGGAGATCCTTCAGCGTTTGGCCGAGTGGCCGAAGATGGAACAGTCTTTGTTCGCACCTCCTCCGGTGAAAAGGCAGTTGGTTCGTATCCTGGTAAGACTGAAGAAGAAGCACTGGCTTACTTTGTTCGCAAATTTGAACTCCTTGCAGCAGAAGTTGCACTCCTTGCGGCCCGCATTAAAAGTGGCGCACTAGTTCCATCAGATGCATACGCTGCAGTGAAGAAACTTCGCGAGCAAGTAAAAGAACTCAATGGCGTTGGGGATCTAGATGCTCTATCTGCATCAGTTGAACAGATTGAGCCACTCATTGAAGGACATCGCGAGGCCTATGAAGCCAAGAAGGCAGCAGAAACTGCAGCCAAGGCTGCACGTCGCGAACAGATTCTTGTTGAGAAGGAAAAAATCGTTGCAGAGGCTGAAAGCCTTGCCCTTTCTGAGAGTTGGAAAGT
>Ga0209230_10000016_pt1 | contig 74940 bp, 52 predicted proteins | sample LakOntMetagenome_FD_187467 | JGI IMG/M metagenome (GOLD analysis project Ga0209230, IMG submission 187467) | Freshwater and sediment microbial communities from Lake Ontario - Sta 18 epilimnion Metagenome (SPAdes) (version 2) | ecosystem: Environmental > Aquatic > Freshwater > Lentic | place... | reverse complement strand
CCAGTAGACTCATTGATTCTTAATTTTCTGAAGAAAACACTCATAATATTATATTTTATTATATTTTTAGGTACCACAAACGCGGGGGTACCCTCACCGCAAAAATTAGCTGGGGAGCAGTTTGGTAGTAGGTACCACCAATGCAATACACATAACATTTATAAAAACCATAGTAAAAATTACACTATTTTTTTTGGGGACAAAAAATTTTTTTGAGTTCCCTTGATTAGGTTGTGTCAAAATTATTTTACCTTTACAAAAGGATTTTGTATATTAATGATATAAACATAACTCAAATAAAAAAACTAATGAATAGTACATTACAAGATATAATGGGAATGATTGCCAAGCGTAAAGTCAAAGTCCCAACAGATAAAGACTACATAGTGTCAGCAGCATATAGTGATACTCAAGAGGTGCTGAAGCCTCAGCCAAAAATGGAAGCTAGCTTAATTAACATTGGTGCATTAAAGAAATACCTTATATCAAGTATAGCTAAAACTTCATTAGGTGGTTGGGCAAGGTATGATGATACACAGTATACTCAGGCCGCTCCTTTTAATATAGTGCACAATGCTGCAGCTGTAGTAATACCAAACAATGCAGGGTTTAAGATTGAAACGCAATTGAACTCAACCAGTAGTTTTTATGATGGAGCTACAAAAAAGATTACTCCAAATAAAGTAAATGATGCATATAGCATGGTTGTAACGTTTAAAGCAATAACAACTAATGCCTCACAGAATCATTTGGATATAATCATGAGTTCAACAGGTCCTACCGCATATGATAGATTAGCTAAAACTATGATCTTTACTAAAACGGCAACTTGGGAAAACTTCAATGAGACGTTTTTATTTTATGCTGATAGTGATTTTGTTGCTAATGGTAATCAATGGAAGATATCTGCAACAGGTAACACTGATGTTCAAATTGCAGACGTAATTTATTATATTCAAAAAACTTATACAGGAACTTAAAAAATAAAACAATGCCAAAAGCTAAATCTAAAGTAAATGCAGCAGGTAATTATACTAAACCAGGTATGAGAAAAAATCTCTTTAATAAAATTAAGGCAGGTACAAAAGGTGGTGATCCAGGAGAATGGTCTGCACGTAAAGCTCAACTACTTGCTGTTCAATATAAAAAAGCAGGGGGAGGTTATAAGTAATGGCACTAGCAAAATCACAAGAGTCTCTTAAGAAATGGACCAAAGAAAAATGGAAGACCTCAGACGGTAAGCCGTCTAAAGGAAAGAAAAGATATTTACCATCTGCAGCATGGGATGCATTAAGTCCTTCTGAGAAAGCTACAACTAATAAAGCCAAAGCAGTAGGTAATGCCAAAGGAAAACAATTTGTAAAGCAACCAAAATCTGTAGCTAAGAAAGCTGCAAAATATAGATAACTTTAAAAAATAAAATTATGAAAACTGTAAAAAAAATGTCAAAAGGTGGTGCAATGAAAGATGTACCTGCTAGTAAAAAAGGATTAGCTAAGCTTCCTGCAGAAGTAAGAAACAAAATGGGATACAAGAAAAATGGCGGTGCTGTTCCTAAAATGAAAATGGGTGGAGCCATGAAAGGTAAAAAATGCTAATCATGAAAAAGCCAAAAGAAAAAAAACAAGTAATACCTAAAGGTTATCATAAAATGCCTGATGGCAAGATTATGAAAGATAGCGCGCATAAAAAAACTAAAAAGAAATAATAATGGCAAAGACAGCAGCATGGACACGCAAAGAAGGTAAAGATCCTAAAGGAGGGTTGAATGCCAAAGGCGTGGCTTCTTATAGAAAAGAAAATCCTGGTAGTAAGCTTCAGACAGCAGTAACAAAGAAACCGTCAGAATTAAAACCTGGCAGTAAAGATGCAAAGCGTAGAAAATCATTCTGTGCTAGAATGTCTGGTGTTAAAGGGCCAATGAAGGATGAAAAGGGTAAGCCTACAAGAAAGGCACTTGCCTTGAGAAAATGGAATTGTTAAGCCCAAGAGTATGAGTATTAAAATAATTCAAGCTTGGGCCAATGACGTTGAAGAGTATCAAGTCTTTCTTAATGAAGCATTAGTGGCTACATTTCCTGATAGGGATAGTGCAGTTCAGCACATGAAGGAATTAGTAACAGCAAAATTAAATGAGAATGACTGAGAAGGATTTAATTAAGTTAGGCTTTGAGCGTTTTGATGAAACACCAGAATCAAGTGGAAGTACAGAACCTTGGTATTATTACAGTAAAGATGTAGGTAAGGTTGGATTCTTATCCAATGATAGTGATTCAGATGAAGTTAAGCAGGGTAATTGGAGCGTAGACGTTCTTGAGGGTGATATTACTTTTACTAAAGCGTCAGAACTTAAAACCGTAATTGCTTTACTAGAAAAAAATAAACTCTAAAAAAATAAGCCCATTAAACTTTTTTTATTTAAACTATTATTATATATTTGTAATCAATATTGTTTAACTTAAAAAAATACAAAATGGCAAATGCAAAAACCAACAATCCTTTAGATGAGAAAGAACCTATTCTAACTAAAGAAGAATTAAGTGCACGTAGAGAAGAAATTACTGCATTCTACAAAGACAACATCCCACATTTAGAAGTACAAGCTGAGTATGAAATGCTTTTGGCTACAATTGAGAAATCAAGAGCTGAGAGATTACAAGCTCAAATGTATATGGCACAAGCCTATGCTTCTCAAAAAGAAGGTGGGCAAGTACCTGTTGATTCAGAAGAAGCAAAAGCTTTTAAAGAAGCAATGGAAAATGCAGCATCTCAAATAGACTAATCTATGAAGATGTTAAAAAGGGGGGATTCTGGACCAGATGTCCAGACCCTCCAATCCAAACTCTTATTAAAACAAGATGGGCAGTTTGGACCCGCAACAGAAAAAGCTGTAATTAGATTCCAACTATCTAATAATCTAGCAGTTACAGGAATAGTAGATTCAGATATGTGGACATTGTTATTTAACAAAGTACCTACATTACAAGAAGCTATTGATGAAGACTCAGATATATCTCAACAATTGTTTAGAACTAATTTTGATCAAACAATTCATAAGTATTATTTATCTCCAAAAGAATACATTAAAGGTCCAATCAAAAATGAATATATATTCTTACATCACACCGCTGGAAATAACAATCCTTTTGCTTGTGTTGATATGTGGAATAAAGATGATAGAGGAGCTATTGGAACTGAATTTGTTTTAGGTGGTAAAAATTGCCATAATGGTGATGCAAAATATGATGGTAGAATGATCCAAGCTTTTCCAACAGGAAGTCAAGGCTGGCATTTAGGTTTAACTAAATCAGGTTGGATGAATAGACATTCTGTAGGTTTAGAAATTTGCTCAATGGGTCAACTTACTAAAGATTATAAAACCTATGTGGGAACTAAAGCTCATCCAGATGAAGTAATAACTTTAAAAGAAACATTTAGAGGATTTTTACATTGGCATTCTTATTCAGAAAAGCAAATTAAAGAAATTGAAAAGTGGATTAAATATGTTGCTGAAAGAGATAGTATTGATGTAAGATTGGGATTGAAACAATTAATACAAAAGCATGGTGCAACTAAAGCATTTGAATATAATGAAGATGCTGCATCTGGTAAAATTAAAGGATTACTAACACATACCAATGTAAGGAAGGATAAGTTTGATTGCTATCCACATCCTGATTTAGTTGATATGATAATGAGTTTAAAATAATGGCTATAGTAAATAAAGTAGATTTAAAATTACAAGTAGATATTAATGAAACCATTAAGTATCAGATACTTACCTATTGTTTTTTTGAAAATATTTTAATTAGTAATTCAGATCTTAAGTGTTTGATGGAGTTATCAAAACAACCAAAGGTTGAACTAACTAAATTTTGTATATTTTTAACTGAACAAGGAATATTTAAAAGTCCACAATCAGCTAGAAATGCTTTAGCAAAAGCAGAAAAAAAGAAACTAATAGTTAAGAGTGGTGTAAATAAAAAGACCATTTCAATTAATAAAATTATTAATGTTCAAATAGATGGTTTGGTATTGTTAGACTATAAAATATTAGGCCGTGAATCCCAAGAAGCATAAAGACTTTAAAGAAGGTATAGCTGAAGAAGTGGGTGTACATCCGCAAGTAGTAGATGATTTTATATCTTTCTACTATGGTAAATTGAGAAAAAAGTTATCATCATTGGAGTACCCAAGAATAAATGTAGATGGTTTGGGTACTTTTTATTTGAGAAAAACTAAATTGGAAAACTCAATTAAAAAAAATAAAAGCATGCTTGGTAATTTAACTAAAAGAACATACAATGGTTATGCTCAAAGTGAAAATATACAAAGCAATATTGAGCAAATGTCTAAGGCATTAGAGCAAATGGAAGCAGATATACTAAGAAAGAAAGAGTTTAAAGCAAAATAAATTTTACAATATGGAAGGAAAATGGAAAAAGTATTTAGCAGTATTTAAAAATGCTGATCAAATAGTGGAAGGCATTAAAAATAACATATTTAAAAAGGAGCATATTGAGGCTGTTGCTACAGATAGATTTCAAATATGCATTAAATGTTCTTTGTTTGATGCTGCTGGAGATCATTGTTTAGCTCCAGGAACACAACCTTGTTGTTCAGATTGCGGATGCAGTCTAGCATTTAAGGTTAGGTCATTATCAACATCTTGTCCTAAAGGGTTTTGGGATTCATTAATGACTGAAGAATTAGAAGATAAAGTAAATCAACAAATTAAAAATTAATATTATGACAGTAACAGAAATAGTAAATGATCTTTTAGATTTTGATATGATTACAATAGAAGCTGCAAGTGTACTTTTAAGTGCAGAACTTAAAGCTAATATGTTTGATAAACAAGATAGAAATGCTAATCAAGTATTTCAACCTTATCATGGAGTACCTAATGGAAGTACAACCAACCCATATTATGTTTCTACAACTACTAATGATGTTATAGTTGGTACATCTAAAACAAATACAGGATTAAGTGCAGGGGCAAATGAATTATTAAAAGTAAAGTAATGGCAATCATATTCAAAGAAGCCGGGCATACTTATGAAAGCATAGAAGAGGATAACATTCAATGGTTGAGCGTTACTTCACTTGTTAGTAAGTTTAAACCTAAGTTTGATAAAGAAGGTCAAGCTAAAAAATCTGCAAAGAATAAAAATTCTAAGTGGTATGGTATGACTGTAGAACAAATACTACAGGCTTGGGATAATGAAACAGAAAGAGCAATTAATCTTGGTAACTTCTATCATAATCAAAGAGAATCTGATATGCTTGATTTTAAAACAATTGAGCGTAATGGAACTGAGGTGCCAATTGTAAAACCTCTTATAAATGAAAACGGTATAAAATTAGCACCTGAACAAAAATTAAGTGATGGTGTTTATCCAGAACATTTGGTTTATTTAAAATCTGTTGGGCTTTGTGGCCAAGCTGACGTTGTAGAAATTGTAGATGGGTATATTAACATCAATGATTACAAGACTAATAAGGAAATTAAAGAAAAAGGATATACTAATTGGGAAGGGATTACAAGTAAAATGTTTAAACCTATTAATCATTTAGATGATTGTAATTTAATGCATTATTCTTTACAGCTCAGTATTTATGCGTATATTATTAAGAAGCACAACCCTTCTTTGAAGATAGGTAAACTTACAATTCAACATGTTAAGTTTAAACAAATTGGTGAAGATGAAAATGGATATCCAATAAATGAACATTACAATGGAGAACCTATTTTAGATGAAATCAAAATGTATGAAGTTCCTTATTTAAAGGATGAAGTTAATTCATTAATAATGTGGTTAAAAGATAACAAATAAAACTATGGCAAGTATAACAATTACACAAGTGCATTTAATGCAAGCAAAAGCACCTAATACAGGTCAAATATTAAATCTATATTGGAATGCTACTAGTTCAGCAGAAATGAGTATAGATCCAACTAAAATTGTTGCAGTATCTTATGTTTGGGATAACTTAGTAGATAGATTTATACCAGGAGTAATTCAAATTTATTTATTTGGTTTAGGTAGTATTTATAGTTCAGATTCTTATGAATCAATAGTTGCATACATGAATCCAGTAACACCTTAATTATGTTAGTAAGACTATTTGACATTCAGAACAGTAAAGTAATTCCATCAGAACATTGCTATGCTCTACCTTTTTTAAATGCAATTATGGAAACATATCCTGATACTTATTTAAAAATTTATCAGTATATATTTTATATGAGTTGCCCTAATCCAGATATGAATCCATTTTTCAATTTACCAGAACATGAAAAAGAAGATATCATTATTGAAGAAGTTCAATTAGAAGATTCACCTGAAGATCCTAAAATAAGATATGCATTAGATATGTGTTATAAGTTATATGAAACACCTACCTTTAGAGCATACAAAGGAATCAAATCAATGTTGGATAGATTAGCAAAGTATATGGAAGTAACTGCCATTGAACATGGTAGAGATGGAAACATAAACTCCATGGTAAATGCAGCATCTAAATTTGAACAAATTAGACAATCATACAAAGGAGCTTTTGTTGATATGAAACAAGAACAAGAAAGTTCTGTACGTGGTGGTGCAGGATTAGCATATGACCAAATATAATTAAACAATTAAAATCAAACAAAATGATACAACAAGTAATACCAGTAGGAAAAAAATTATTGATCAAACAAAAAAAGGCTGAGGCATTTTTTAAAAATACAAACATCATTATACCTGAAGCAGCACAGAAAGTTGAAAATAAAGGTACTGTTGTAGCTGTAGGTGAAGGTGTAACAGAAATTAAAATAGGTGATGTAGTTCAATATAGTGAGCATTGTTTACCAACATCAATGATGCATGATGAGGAAGAACATTTGCTAATACATGAAGGTGATGTCTTTGCCAAGTTCAAGTATGTATAAATCCGTACCTACATATGAAAATGGTTCTTGGACAAATACAGAATTTAAAACTAGGGAAGACTTTATAGATTATGTTTTAAGTATTTTTAGCGTCCCTGGTCATTATGAGTTTAATGAACTTTCTTTTAAGTTTAATGAACAAGCTCAGATATTTAATGAACAGGGATTTTATTGTAATAAACCATTTAGATCTAAAGACTTCACTGAATATTGGGAAGACCAAAAAATTAAATGTAGAGAAGGAGTAATCTATAATGATGCTGGTAAAAGCTGGTATTTGACTAGAGATTATTATATGTGGTTAAACTTTCTTCCAATCTTTGATAAAGAGGAAAAGAAATATGGTTTTGCTAAAGTCCGTGATGCTCAGTATCATATGGCATTATATGAACAACTTGCAGAACTACATTACAAACATTCAGCTATATTAAAGAAACGTCAGATAGCATCTTCATATTTTCATATGGGTAAAGTTATTAATACCTATTGGTTTGAAGAGGGTAGTATCTGTAAGATTGGTGCATCACTTAAAGATTTTATAAATGATAAAGGTTCTTGGAAGTTTTTAGATGAATATAAAACATTCTTGAATGAGCACACTGCTTGGTATAGACCAAGTAATCCAGAAAAAGTTTTATTGTGGCAACAACAGATTGAAGTTAAAGTTGGTAACAGAAAAACAGCAAGAGGTTTAAAATCAAAAATACAAGGGGGTTCATTTGAAAAAAATGCAACTACTGGAGTAGGGGGACCATGTACATACTTCTTTCATGAAGAAGCTGGTATTGCTCCAAAGATGTCTGAGACATATGAGTACTTACGTCCTGCAATGTCTTCTGGTATGATCACAACAGGTATGTTTATTGCTGCCGGATCAGTGGGGGATTTGGAACAATGTAATCCATTGAAAGAAATGATTACTAATCCAGCAGCTAATGATATCTATGCTGTTGAAACTGATCTTATTGATGCAGATGGTACAATAGGAATGGCTGGATTATTTATTCCTGAACAATGGTCAATGCCTCCATTCATTGATGACTATGGAAACTCTTTAGTTAAAGAAGCTGAAGCAGCAATTCATGAAGAAAGAGAAAGATGGAAGAATGAATTAAACGGTGAACAATTCCAATTAAGGATATCTCAGAAGCCTTTAAATATTGCAGAAGCATTTGCATACAGAAAAGCATCTGTGTTTCCACAAGGTATTCTTAGTAGACAACAGAAAAGAATTGAAGAGAAAGAATATCCTTATGAACTTATTGAATTAGATAGAGATGAAAAAGGAATCTTTGCTAAAAGAACAAATAAACTTCCAATCAGTAGATTCCCTGTAGACAAGAAACAAGTGGATAAGACGGGTAGTATTGTTGTTTGGGAACGTCCTGTCAAAAGCCCTGAGTTTGGGGCTTATTATGCCTCTATTGACCCCGTATCAGAAGGTAAGACAACTACTTCTGATTCCCTATGTAGTATCTTTGTATATAAGAATGCAACAGAGGTTACAAGAACCATGATATCAGGAGATGTAGAACAATTTTTAGAGAAAGATAAAATTGTAGCATCCTGGTGTGGTAGGTTTGATGACATTAATAAGACACATGAAAGATTAGAATTAATTATAGAATGGTATAATGCCTGGACTATAGTTGAAAATAACATATCTTTGTTTATACAACATATGATTTCTAGAAAGAAACAAAGATATTTGGTACCTAAACAACAGATATTATTTCTAAAAGATCTTGGTTCAAACAATACTGTTTATCAAGAATATGGATGGAAAAATACTGGTACATTATTTAAAAGTCATTTGATATCATATGCAATTGAATTTTTAAGAGAAGTCATAGATGAAGAAACTGATGTTAGTGGTGTTGTTACAAATCAAACATTAGGTGTTGAAAGAATACCTGATGGAATGCTTATAAAAGAAATGCTTGCATATTATCCTGGACTTAACGTAGATAGACTTGTGGCATTTGGAGCATTAGTTGCTTTTGTAAAAATACAACAATCAAACAGAGGTTTTTCAAAAAGACGTGAATCAGAAGAAAAATCTTTGGTAAATTCAGAAAATTTGTATAAATTAAAGTATAGTCCGTTTAAAAATATTGGACGTAGTGGAAACAACACTGGAAATACAATTAAAAGATCAGGCTTCAAAAATTATAAATAAATTAACTAAATTAAATTTAGAATGAAAGTACTTAATGCAATGCAGTTAAAAGCCGGTGCAAAAAAAACAGAAGGACCTACCTTTTCTAGTTTGACGCAACCTATTCAATTTTTACCTTACAGTGAAAAAACAGATGATTGGGCGGCATGGAACTTAGATTGGTTAGAACTCCAAGGTATTCAGTTTTTAAAACTTAATGCTAGAAGGCTTTTAAAAAATTATAAATTAGCTAAAGGAATTATAGATAAAACAGATTATATAGTTGAACCTGATAATGACTATAAAGATCTAATGGATGTTTTAACTAAAGAGAATGATTCTGCTTTAGAACTTAAATTTTATCCCATCATCCCAAATGTAATTAATGTATTGAGTGGAGAGTTTTCCAAGAGATACAATAAAGTACAATTCAGAGCTGTTGATGATAAGTCATACAATGAAATGCTTGAAGCAAAAAGAATGCAAGTTGAAGAAGCTTTGCTTGCAGATGCTGAAAGAAAACTTGTAGAAAAAATGATTCAGATGGGAATGGATCCAGCTTCTGATGAAGCTAAACAACAACTTGCTCCTGAAAATATTAAGACATTACCTGAAATAGAAGACTTCTTTAGTAAGTCTTATAGAAGTTCTGTTGAAGAATGGGCTTCACATCAATTAAATGTTGATGAGGAAAGATTTAAAATGCAAGAACTTGAGGAAAGAGGATTCAGAGATATGCTTATTGCTGATAGAGAGTTCTGGCATTTCCGTATGTTGGAAGATGATTATGATATTGAACTATGGAATCCTGTATTAACATTCTATCAAAAATCTCCAGATCAAAGATATATTTCTGATTCAGCTTATGTTGGTAAAATTGATTTGATGACAGTAGCTGATGTTGTAGATAAATATGGATATTTGATGAGTCAACAACAGTTGGAATCATTACAAAGAATTTATCCTGCAAGATCTGCTCAATACCAAGTTAATGGTTATCAAAATGATGGTTCTTATTATGATGCTACAAGATCTCATGCGTGGAATACTGATTCACCAGGTTTAGCCTACAGACAATATACAAGTAACTATATGGCAGATCCTGCTAGAGGTGGTGATATTTTAACACAGATCTTAAGTCAAAGTGAAGACTTAGCTTATTTTGGTGATAGCAATTTAATGAGGGTTTCTACAATCTATTGGAAGACTCAAAGAAAAATTGGGCACCTAGTTAAAATAGAGGCTGATGGTGAAGTTACTCAAGAGATAGTTGATGAAACATTTAAGGTAACTGAAAAAGCTGTATATGATACATCAATATTTAAAAATAAAACAAAAGACACTTTACTACAAGGTGAACATATAGATTGGATTTGGATTAATGAAATTTGGGGTGGTGTTAAAGTTGGACCAAATGTACCTGCTATGTGGAAAAGTTCAACAAGCAGTGAAATAAATCCTATATACTTAGGTATTAATAGAACTAAACCTGGTAGATTACCATTCCAATTTAAAGGAAACAATTCTTTATATGGTTGTAAATTACCGGTTGAAGGAAGAGTATTTTCTGATAGAAATACTAGATCTACTTCTTTAGTGGATTTAATGAAAGCTTATCAAGTTGGATACAATATGGTTAATAATCAGATTGCTGATATCTTAATTGATGAATTAGGTACAGTAATTATGTTTGACCAGAATGCATTACCACGTCACTCTATGGGAGAAGATTGGGGTAAAAACAATTATGCTAAAGCATATGTAGCAATGAAGGATTTCCAAATGCTTCCTCTTGATACTTCAATTACCAATACTGAAAATGCTGTAAACTTCCAACACTACCAGACTCTAAACATGGAGCAGACTAGTAGATTGATGAGTAGAATACAATTAGCTAATTACTTTAAACAACAATGTTTTGATGCAATAGGTATTAATCCTCAAAGATTAGGTGGTGCTGTATCAGCAGAAACAGCTACCGGAGTTGTTAATGCTATGCAACAATCATATGCTCAAACAGAAATTTACTTTGTACAGCACTCAGATCAATTGATGCCAAGAATACATCAGATGAGAACAGACTTGGCTCAATACTATTATAGTACAAATCCTAGCGTAAGATTGAGTTACATCTCTACTGAAGCAGAAAAGGTAAACTTTACTATTAATGGTACAGATCTTTTATTAAGAGACTTCAACGTATTTGCCACAACTAAAACAAATCATAGAGCTATTCTTGAACAGTTGAAACAAATGGCATTAACTAATAATACTACAGGTGCTAGTATATTTGAACTTGGTAATATTGTTAAAGCAGATTCTATTTCTGAAGTAACTGATATCTTAAGAGATGCTGAAGCTAGAGTAACAGCACAAAGACAAGAAGATATGCAACAACAACGTCAAATGCAAGAACAACAGTTACAAGCACAGGCGCAAGAAGCTCAAATGAAAGCTCAGTTAGAACAACAAGAAGCAGAGAAAGATAGACAGAATGATATTACTATTGCTGAAATCAGAGCTGCAGGTTATGGAGCGGGTGTTGATATAAATCAAAACCAGGTAAATGATTATCAAGATGCATTAAAAGATATTCAAGAAACTACTAAGTATAGAGAGCAAATGAATATTAAACGTGAGGAAATGATGACCAAATCATCTATGGAAAGCCAGAAGCTTCAGGTTGAAAGAGAAAGAATTGCAGCACAAACACAGATAGCAAATACACAGTTAGATATAGCAAAACAAAACAAAAATAAGTATGATCAAAAAAAATCAGAAAATAAATAATTTGCGTTAGCTATATACTGCAATAAACTTTGCAATATTATCAAATATAATAAGTTTATTATAGTGCAAACCAAATAAAGATTTATTATATTATATATATAAAGTATTAATTATTAAACCAACAATAAGATGAGTACCAAAAACAACACAATGAGTAGTAACGTAGAGACTTTAGATATTGATTTAGATACAATATTCAATGCAGCACCTAGCGGTGATGATATGACTTTGCCATCTGGAAAAGATACTAAAGCTACAAACAACATTTTTTCAGGTATAAATAAGAAAGCAGATTTTTCATTTGCTGATCCAGATGCAGATGATGCAGATGATTTAACTGAAAGAGGTAAAGCTGCAAAATCAAATGCAGATCTTCTTGCAGATGATGAAGATGAAGAAGATGATGACATTACACCTAAAGCAACTAAAGAAGATGGTAAAAGCATCCTTGATAGTTTAGGTGATGAAGATGAAGATGAAAAAAAAGAAACTAGAGGTAGAAAAGCTATTTCTGGAATTTCAGATGTTTTTTCAAAAATGATTAAAGAAGATAAGTTAGTTCCATTTGATGATGAAAAATCATTAGATGAATATACTGCAAAAGATTGGGAAGAATTAATTGAAGCTAACTTAGAAGAAAAAGCTAATCAAGTAAGACGTGAAACCCCTAAACAGTTTTTTGCTAGCTTACCTGAAGAATTACAAATTGCCGCAAGATATGTAGCAGATGGTGGTACTGATTTAAAAGGATTGTTTTCAACATTAGGTCAGGTAGAAGAAACTAAAGATTTAGATATTAAATCTGAAAGAGATCAGGAGTTAATTATTAAAGAATATTTAAACGCTACTGGTTATGGTACTTCTGAAGAAATTGCAGAAGAAATTGAAATTTGGAAAGACTTAGGTAAACTTGAACAACAAGCAGCTAAGTTCAAACCAAAGTTGGATAAGATGGCAGAACAAATTGTTATCAAAAAAGTGCAAGAGCAACAACTAAAACAGAAACAACAAGAACAAGCTTCTAAAGCATATATGCAAAATGTATATGATACTTTAAAAGATGGTAGTTTAGGAGACATTAAAGTTGATAGAAAAACTCAAGCAATGTTGTACAATGGTTTAGTTCAACCTAGTTATCCTTCAGTAAGTGGAAGAAATACAAATCTATTAGGACACCTATTAGAAAAGTATCAGTTTGTAGAACCAAATTATGCATTGATTTCAGAAGCATTATGGTTATTACAAGATCCACAAGGATATAAAGCAAAGATAATGGACAAAGGTGCTCAACAAAGTATTGAGCAAACAGTAAGAAAACTAAAAACAGAACAAGGTAATCATAGTTCAAGTTCTCTTGGGATTCAAGATAAAGATGAAGAAACAAGAAGACAGCCAACTAAAAAGTTACCAAGAACCAATAACATTTTCAAAAGGATTTAACAATCAAATATATAAACAATTAATAACTAAAAACAAGTAAAAATTATGGCAACTCCAGTATTAAATAATGGGATTTTCCTAAGAGATACAAGCTACAAAGCAAGTTCTCATGTTGATTCTTATCACTTGACTCAGATGCTAGGTTCAGCAGAACCTATGGATATGGGACCAATTGATTTGTGGGCAATGACTCAAAAAGTTGAAATGCCTCTTTATCAAATGGCTTCATTTGGTGGAAAGAATACTATCATGGTAGACAATGCTCGTGGTGAGTACAAATGGCAAACTCCTATTGCACAAGATCTTCCATACATTGTGGCAGACATTGAACCAGGTAACACAGGTAAAGGTGTTGATGGAACAACATTCAAAATTAAAATTTCTAAAAGAACATTTGGACATGGTGATATTATCACTTATGACAAATACAATGGATTAGAGCTTTACATCACAGCTGATGATATCATCCCTGCTGGTGACGGTTTTATCTATACTGTTCAATTGGTAAACAACAACAACGTAGCTAGCTTAGATAATAAGTATTTAGCTAAAGGTACTAAATTCTTCAGAAAAGGTTCTGCAAGAGGTGAGTATGGAGAAAGATTCTCTGACATTGAAACAGGTTCTGGTTTCCGTGAGTTCTACAATTTCGTAGGAGGAGCTGAAGCACACGTACACTATTCTATTTCTAGCCGTGCTGATTTAATGATCAAAGGTGGTTTGAATGCTGATGGTACTGTACCAGTAACTGAAATCTGGAGAAACTTTGGAGCTAACAATGATCCAGCTGTACCTTCTATTGAAGGATTGATTGCTAACATGGGTAAAGCTGGTGCAAGAGAAGCATTTGAAAATGGTCAACTTACTAGAACATTTATCACTAACATGGAAGCTGCTCACTTATCAAAAATTGCTTCAGATATTGAAACTTACTTGATGTGGGGTAAAGGTGGTAGAATTAAACAAGATGGTCCAGATGATATTAGATTATCTGTGGGATTATGGGCACAGTTGGATAACTCATTCAAAAGAGTTTACAACAAGTCTTCTTTCACACTTGATATGTTTAAATCTGAATTATATAACTTCTACCAAGGTAAAGTTGAGTTCAAAGGTCCAGATCCACAAAGATCACTTGTTGTTCAAACAGGTATTGGTGGTATGCAATTGATCAACAAAGCTATTGCTGATGAAGTATATGGTTCTGGTCTAGTACAAAACGCTAGTGACATTGGAGCTGTTAAAGGTTCTGGAATGGATCTAGATTATGGATTTGCTTACACTTCATTTACTATTCCTTTCTTAGCTAACGTTAAGTTTGTATTGAACCCTGCGTTTGATAACTTGAATACTAATGATATTGAGAATCCATTAATTGATGGCCGTCCATTAAGTTCTTACAGTTTCATTATCTTTGACGTAACAGATGAAGGAAATGATAACATCCATTTATTGAAATTATCTTGGGATAATCAATTGAAATGGTTCTACCAAAATGGAACTATGGATTACATGGGAAGAACTCAAGGTTTTGCATCTACAGGTAACTTCAACGGATACCGTGTAATGATGTCACAAACTATGCCTGCTATTTGGGTTAAAGATCCAACTAAAGTCTTGAAAATTGTAATGAGAAACCCAATCACTGGTGGTTCATTCTAATAATCAATAATTAAAATGGGAGGCAGGGTAAAAGCTCCTCCCTTTTTTTTAATCTTTAAAACATAAATAAAATGGCATTAGATATAAAAAAAGCAAATAAAACATATGAGTTTTCAAACTTAAATGTTTCTGAAATTATTGCTTCAAAAGCTGTAGGTAAAGATATATTAGATAGAAATTATGCTGATAATGCTGCGGCAAAAGCAGCAGGATTAGGTAATGGAGATTTGTATCATACAGCAGGAGCATTAAAAATTGTTTTACCGGCTTAAGTCAAATAAACTAGAGTAAGAATAAAAACCTTACTTTAGAAATATTAATAATAATAAATTGTACATAATTATGTACTTTTGACAATGAGAAAACAATTATTAAATTTTAACACAAAACCAAATTATGAATGATTACACAATTGTAGAAAAGTATCAGCAAACAAAAAATCAAAGTATTGCTATACGCCCTTATTTTAATTCTTCAAAAGAGAATATGGGTTTAGAACATTACGGATTAGCTTTGCATGATGGAGTATTTCATGAAGAAACATTAGCTTGTTTAGAAATGAATGGGGTTAAACGTTATGTTACAGGTTTAAATGAATTTGCACCTGATGTAAAAATGTTACCTACTAAAGAAAAAGAAGCAAAGGTAAAAGAGATTAGAAAAGTTGTTGCTCAATTAGAAGCTGAATTAGCATCTAATGTTGTTGCTGTTGATGACAAAGAGTTCTGGAACAAGCTTACAGTAATGAGACCAGATAATTCAAAGTTTTGGGATAAAATTAGTTTAAGATGTGGGAATGATCCTGTATTTTTAGATCCACAAAAAGATCCTTATGACTTAATTAAGTTATATGCTATTCATGCTGGTGGATTTTCTATTGTAGCAAAATCATTAAGAGAGGCAAGAGAAGCAGGTAATCCACCTAAGTTTTATCTTGATACAATGGAAGAAACATTAAGTACTAGAACAGAACTTAGCAAATTGAAAAATAAAGCATTAGTTGAACTACAAAAAATGTATGATTCAAATGCTTCAAAATTAATGTATGTTGCTAAGATTTGTGATGCTGATAGTGTACAGTATGTGAAAAATACACCTAATGATATTCTTTATGAAAATATGGATGATTACATTAATGGTAATGGTGCTGAGTCTTCTAAGAAAAGAGCAGCTTCACAATTCATAGAAGTATCAGGGTTGACAATGGAAGAATTGAAAATTAGAGCTTTAATTAAAGACTCTTTATATTATAGATTTATTACTACTAAAGCTGGAGGTTGGATTGAACCAATTGATAGTGGAATTAGATTAGGTAAGTCACCATCTGAATGTTTGGAATTTTTAAAGAATCCTGAAAATGAAGAAACGTTGATGTCATTACTTAATAAAGTAGAGCCATACTGGAACTCATAAAATTTAAAAAATGGATAATAACACACTCTTAATTAAATTAAAACAAAGACTGAATAAACTAGATAGCCAAGACTATGATAATATAGAATGTTGGCAGTTTGTTGAGGCATTTAATAAAGTACAAGTTGACTGGTGCAGAAGAAATTTGCATGGGGGAAATATGTATAAAGAAGGTGATGAACTATCTAAAAGAAGAATTGATGATTTACAACCTTTGCTGAGAGAACTCTCTTTAACAGGGGTTGTAACTGATCAATATTTTGAAACAAATAACTTTCCTGTAAATACTTATTTAGAGTATAAAAGAGTAAGTACTGATGCTACTAGTGAATGTTGTCCTGATCCTAGATCAATGACAGTTTATTTAGCTGAAGAAGCTAATGTATCTCTATTATTAAGAGATCCATTAAAGGATCCAAACTTTGAATGGGGTGAAACTTTTTGTACAATGTTAGGTAACAAGATTAGAATCTATAGAAAACCAGATTTTAATATTGTAAATCCTGTATTGACTTACTACCAAAAACCAGTTTATATTCAAATACAAGGATGTGTTGATCCATATACAGGTGTGGTTAGTCCGATTAATGTACCATGTCAATTTAAAGATGATGTTGTAGAAGTATTATTAGATGATACAGCTTCACTTATTGCAGGAGATATAGAAAACATTTATCAACAACAAAGGGGCCAAGGTTCTGCTGAAAGAAATAATTAATCATGGAAAAATTAAGAACATTAAAAACAATCTCTCAACCAGCTAAAACAATTAGTAGACCATCTGCAAAAGTTGAAGAAAAGGAAGAAAAGGAAGAATATAATATAGCCAAACCTGTACCAGATACTGGGGTAGGTGGAAGCTCATTAGATACAATGACTGCTAATTTAGCAACTGAAATGATGAATGCTGCAATTAGTTTTCATAGACTTCATTTAAAAATAAATGGAGAAGGTTCTTATTCAGCACATATAGCTTTGGGTGGTTTTTATGAAGGTTTACATGATCATGCTGATACTCTAGTTGAAGGATATCAAGGTGTATCTGAAAAACTTTTATCATATAAAGATTCACCAATTAGAACATTAGATACTGTAGCTGATGCAGTAGGATATTTAAGAGATTTATACAATACTGTTAATAAATTACAAGGTATGATGCCTTACTCAGAAATTGTAAATAATCTAGATCTTGTAAAAGATTCTATTAATGCAACAAAATATAAATTAATTTTCCTATCATAATTGGAAATTAAAAAATTTTTCTTATATTATATCTGTACACGTAGTACAACTATATATATTTATTAACAACAAAAAACAAAAATTATGGCTTATTTTAATCATGCGTTTTACAAAACGTTTGTTGCTACTTCAACCCAAGCGGCTGCAGGTACTGCAACTTCAGCATTGACTGCTGGACAGCTAGGTTTAGTTACTGATGCAACATGGCAAACTATTGCTGTGTCTGGAGGTGCTTTACCAGCTAACTCATTAGCTTACCTTGTACAAGGAAGTTATTACACTAAAGATACCATTGGAAACAATCCTGGTAATGGTGGTTACAAAGAATCAGTTAAATCAAAAGGTATCAACCCTAAATTTATCTCAAGAGCTTGGGTAACTAACTGTTTATCAGCTCAACAAGCTACAGCTTCTTTGTCTTTAGGTTCTGATTGTGCACCATGTGGAAAAACTCAATTCATGAGAATTGATGTTAAAGGTTCTCCAACATTACGTTTCTTAAATCACAATGCTTATGCAATTGGTGATTCAGCTAACATTTGTTGTGTAGGTGATCAAGAATTTTTAGATCCAACTTTGGTTTCTGCTGCTATGGCTCAAATGGTTCTTGGTGATCCATTAATTAAACCATTTGTTGCTGAAGGTGATGTTAACGGTGTTCAAACTGCTACATTAGTTGGTGGTTCTGGATATTCTGTTGCTAACGCTGTTGCTACAACTGGTGGTACTGGTTCAGGATTTAAAATTAATATTTTAACTGTATCTTCTGGTGCTATTGCTACTTATAGCGTTGCTTCTGTTGGTGCTGGTTATACTGTAGGTGATGTATTGGCTGTTGCTGGTGGTACTGCTGGAACTTTAACAGTTACTGCTCTTACTGCAGGTGGTGTTGTAGTTACTGCAACTACTGGTGCTGTAGCTGTACAATCTGTTTACACTATTGAACAAGCTTTAGGTACTGCTTCTGCTGGAAACTATACTCCTTCACTTGATCCTAATGGTACAACTAAAGTAACTGCTACAGTTAATTTTGTTGGTGCTTATGTAGATACTCAATTTGGTAACTGTTCTTTTGATACTAGAGATCATTATAACGCTGAACCAGTTGTTATCATTGCTTCTATTCTAGATGAAACTGGAAATCCTTGTAATGATTGTGGTGTTGCTACTAGCACTCCAGGTCAAATGCAACAAACTCAAGGTGAACAAGTAGTTAGAGATTTAATCTTATCTGAAAGATACAGACAATCTCCTTTCAACCAAGGGAATGCTGACAGTGCAAGAATCAGACAAATTGAAATGTCAGATGAAATCTTAGGTGCTGTTGATAGAGCTGCTACTTATAAAGCATACTATATCCAACATACTGTTCCAAGATTTAACAATCCAAGTGGTGTGTTTGATAATGATCAATATGTTTACCAAGTATATGTTAAATGTTCTGACACTGCTGCTAACACTGCTGTATTAGCATTGGTTAACAAAGTAGTTGCATTAGCAAATGCTGCTGGTAATAACATTGCATTAGAAACTAATCTTTACTGGTAATCAATATACCTTAAGAGGTTGATTTTTTAAAATTTAGAGTAGGGGCCAAAAACTCCTACTCTTTTTTTTTTCTTTATTCTAATTTTTTTGTATATTGTATATATAGTGTATTAAAATAAATATCAAAATGGCTGACAAACATATATTAAGCTTAGAAATACCAACAGTATCTAACTGTAATCTTTTATGTATTAAAGATACTAGTCAGTATTCTTCAGAACTTGCTGTTGATTGTGAAGAATTATTAATCACACTTCCAGGATTTACTGTTCCTGTATTACTTAAAGTAACAAAAGGTTTTGACATGTGCTTAACTGCATGTGCTCTTGCAATACAAAAAGTTAATTGTGGGACTATACAACAAGAAATTCCTGATGGAATTTATGTTATTAGATATAGTGTATCTCCTAATTCAAAAGTTTATGTTGAATATAACCACTTAAGGGTTACTAGATTAATGACAAAATACTATCAAGTATTATGCGATCTAGATATTCAAGCATGCCAACCTCAAACATATAAACAACAATTGTTAGATGAAATGGGGTATATTAAAATTATGATTGATGCTGCTGTAGCTAATGTTGAATATTGTCAATCTCCAGCTCAAGGAATGCAGCTATATAATTATGCAAAAGATAGATTAGATAAAGTAATTTGTCCATCAGGAAATTGTGGTGGAAAAACATACTTATACTAATGAAATAACAATACAGATTTTATAAACCAAAAATAAATTAATATGAATTGTGCAAATTGTAATAAGACGTTTACCTGTGGTTGTCAAAAAGCATTTGATGATCAAGGAACAGCCATATGTAAAACATGTGTAAATGAATGGGCTAATAAAAGATTAAGTGGTGAAGCACCTACACAAGTGCTACCTACAAGAGATTTAAATTTAGAATTAGCTGCTCAACAAATTAGAGATTTCAGAAATAAATAACTATGGAACAAACACTTATTAAAAGAATTAAGACTGAGCAAACTTTTGCAACACAGGCATATACAAATTTTAAAGAAATTAAATTTGGTATAGAACCTTGTTGTTATGTTGATTTTGAAACAGCAACTTTAAATAAGTATTTGTGTGACTGGCAAAACAGTGCTTCTAACAAAATAATTATTGATAGTGGTCAAACAGGTGTCTTTATTGAACCATTAGCAACTATCAATACGGAAGCAAGTATGTCTTGCCCAGTTATACCAACTAATGTTTGTACAATAATAGATTTAGAATCTATTTTATGCAATACAGGAACATACATACATACTCAAGATGTGCCATTAGCAGTTTGGGTTATAACACATAATCTAGGGAGTTATCCTTCAGTGACAGTGGTTGATGATTTAAATCACGTTGTTGTTGGTGATATATCATACAATAATTCAAATACATTAACAATAACATTTACTTCTGCATTTGCAGGGTATGCATATTTAAATTAAAAACAATAACTAAAAACAAAAATAGAAAATCATGGCAATTAAATATTTAAATAGTATTAACCTGAATCAGAATGAATTGCAATATGCAGTTATTCAGAATTTAGGTACTGTTCCTTCTACGTCCACGGAAGGTCAAATCTATTATGATACAGTAACGGACAAATTACAATTAAAAACAGCTGCTGGTTGGGTACCAATTCAATCAGGACCAGATGCTAATACAACGTATACATTAGCTACAGCTCCAACAGGAACTGCAATTAGATTAACAGGTAGTGATTCTACTACTAATGATGTTACTTTAACTGGTGCGGGTACAGTTGTTGTTACAAGAACAAGTGCTAATACATTAACTATTACAGGGACTGATTCTGCTGCAGGTACAGTAACATCAGTATCAGCAGGAACAGGTATATCAGTTACAGGTACAGCAACAATAAATCCTACTGTAAGTATTCTTTATGCTGGTGCTTCAAATGCAATTTTAGCTGCAACAGCAGCTACTCCGGTTGGTGCTGATACATTATGGTTTAGTGATGCTACAGATAGCACAATTAAAAAAGCATTGCTTTCTTCATTTCCTGGATTTGGTGCAGATGGTACTGTAACAAACGTTACTGGTGTTAACTCTACATTTGTTTCAACTTCTGTAGCTACTGGATCAACAACTCCTGCAATTACAGTTAGTTTGAGTGCAACGGGTACACCAAGTTCAACAACATATTTAAGAGGTGATAATACATGGTCACCAATATCAGGTATATATAGTTGGACATTGCAAGGAACTGCTGGAACACCTCAAACCATTACAAATGGTGTAGCTGTTAATTTTAATGCTGGTGCAGGTATTACTACTACAGCTTCTACATCATTAGGTGTAGCATATTTAAGTATTGTAAATACAGGAGTTCTTGCACTTACTGCAGGTACTAATATTTCTATCACAGGTACTAATTCAAATTTAACTATTAATTCAACTGACCAATATCAAGGTACAGTTACATCTATTACATTAGCTGCTGGATCAGGAACTGGTACTGCAATTACATCAAGTGGTACATTTACATTTACCGGAGGTACTGGAATCACAACTTCAGTATCGGGAACTACTGTAACTATTAATGCTACAAATGCAGGTACCGTAACAAGTGTTACTGCAGGAACTGGTTTAACAGGTGGTACAATTACTTCTACTGGTACTATTGCTGTTAACTATACTGGAGCATCCAACATTGTAAATTCTGCACCTACATCTGTAACTGCATTAGGTGGTGATTCAATTTTAATTCATGATTTTTCATCTGGTAATGCAGCTAAAGCATTAATTTCAAGTATTTCATTAAGTCAATTAGGCTTACCTACCGCAGACTTAAATATTGGTACTTTTAAATTACAAAATGTTGTTAATCCAACATTAGCTCAAGATGCTGCTACTAAAGCTTATGTAGATAGTACATTTGCTGGTTCAGGTGCTTTAATTTACCAAGGAGGATATGATGCTGCAACTAATACACCGGATTTAGATGTCCCACCTACAGGTACTATTAATAAAGGATTTACATATACTGTTACAGTTGAAGGTTTGTTCTTTACAGAACAAGTTAGAGTAGGTGATTTGCTTATTGCAAATATTAATACTCCAACTACATTAGCAGATTGGACAAGAGTTCAAAATAATATTGATTTAGCTTCTACTACTACAGTAGGTATTGCATCATTTAGTTCTGATAATTTTGCAGTAAGTGCTGCAGGTCAAGTAACCGTTAAAGATGGTGGTATTATATTAGGTACTGAAACTACAGGATCTTATAACCCTACTGTTGGTTTAACACAAACTATTGATATTGGAAATAATAATACATCTGGTGTTGCAATATTTAATACTGTTTCATTAACAAATGGTGTTATTACAGCATTTACCACTGAGAATATTCAAGCATCAAGTACAGGTACTCCTGGGGTAATTTTAATTGCAACTGACCTTGAAGCTAGTGCAGGTACTGTAACTACTAAAGCTGTTACTCCAGCACAGTTGATTACTAACATTACTAATACTATAACAAATAGAGAACGCGCAGCAACTATTAGTGCAACAGGTGCTGTAACACATAACTTAAATTCATTGGATGTTATAGTTCAATTATATGATACAGTAACTTTTGATACTGTTTTTGCTGATGTAGTAAGAACAAGTGTGAATGCCGTAACTGTTACATTTGGAGCAGTTCCTACAAACCCTATTAGAGTATTGATTACAAAAATAGGATAAACAATAAGTTTATATGAAAGGGGGATTTCATAAAGTCATGGTTTCCCCCTTTTTTATAAATTAAAAATTGTACTTTTGGTACCAATATAAAATAAAATTATAGATGGCAATAAGATTTTTAACCAGTCAAAATATACAAGCGGGTACATTAACTGTATCAACTATAGCTAATTTAGCCACAGCATCAAACACATTTTTAGTTTCAGATGGAGGTTTAGTTAAATATAGAACTGCCGCTCAAGTGCGTTCTGATATTGGAGCAGGCACAGGTAGTGGCACAGTAACTAGTGTTGCGGTAACCAATGGTACTGGTATTTCTGCATCAGTTGCCAATGCTACTACAACACCAAACATTACAATTACAAATACTGACTTAGGATCCTCTCAAGCTATATTTAAAAACTTTGCTGTATCTGGTCAGTCAACAGTTGTTGCTGATACTAATAATGATACACTTACTTTGGTTGCTGGTTCAAACGTAACCATTACAACAAATGCAACTACAGATACAATTACCATAGCATCAAGTTATGTTGATAGTAATAATTACCCAACAAGTTTAGGTTGGGATACTGCAACAGGTATTTTAACTTTAGGTAGAAATGGATTATCTTCTTTAACTGTAGATTTAGATGGAAGATATCCTGAAAATAATGGTTCAGGTGCAACAGGTACATGGCCAATTAGTGTTACAGGAAGTTCGGGTAGTTCAAATATTTCTTTATATGTATCTTCACCTGATGGTGATAGAATTGCGGGTAATAAATTACCTAATGGTAATCCACCACGTGCTGTACAATTTGATTTTGCTGGTGCAGGATCAATTACAGGAGCTACGGGTAATTATGCAGGTGTAATGACTTATAGACCGTGGGATGGCACTAGTGCAAGTACTGGTGACTCATCTTATCAATTAGCTTTTGCTAACCAAAGTGGTGTAAATGCATCAGGTCCGGCTCAGTTATTATTAAGAAATGGTATTGATACTACATGGAATAGTTGGCAAACAATGCTTTCTTCAAGTAACTATAATTCTTATTCTCCAACTTTAACAGGTGGTAATGCAAGTGGTACTTGGGGTATTAACATAACAGGTAATGCATCTTCTGTTAATACAACTTTTGTTTCTACTAATGCTGATTATTATTTAACTTTTGTGGATTCTAATAATGGATCTCCAACATCTGAATTTCTTTATACTATAGGTTCTGTAAAAATAAATCCTTCTAATGGAAATATGACTGCAAATGGTTTTACAGGAAATATTCTTAATATAGCAGGTAACGGTTCAGGTGCGGATCCATATGGAACAGTAGCTGTTACTGAACCAGCTAGTGCTTTGAACTATAGTTATTATGGTTTAACTAGAGCAGGAAACATAGGAGCAGGATTTGGAATAACAGGAACCAATGGAGCATTAAGCCTTGGTGCAAATTCATTTTGGTTTGGTACTGCAACATCAGGTTTTGCAGGAGTAATGAGTGGCGCATGGGTAGCTTTCAATTCCTCTTCTTTTAGAACTGCAGGTTCTATTACAGCTAATGGTGTTTTACTAACAGGAAATGCAGGAACAGTTACAAGTATTGTAGCGGGTACAGGGTTAAGCGGTGGAACAATAACATCTTCAGGAACTATTGCTTTAGCTAATACAGCAGTTACTGCAGGATCTTATACTAATACTAATATTACTGTAGATGCTCAAGGTAGAATTACAGCAGCTTCAAATGGTTCTGGTGGTGGAGGTATTGGTGGATCTGGTGCAACTAATTATATTCCAGTTTTTTCAGCTGCAACAACTCTTGCAAGTAGTCAGATATATCAAAACGGTACACAAATATCAATTGGAGGAACTAGTGTAGGTGCAAAATTAGATGTACAAGGTAATGTATTTGTTAGAAATGCAGTATATTTTGGAGTATTAGCTGGATCAACAGTACCTGAATGGACTATGTCATTAAATGGTACTTCAGATTTAGTTATTGATGATACAGTAAGTACAAAAAATCTTATAGTTAGTAGTGCTGGTCATGTGTTTTTTAGTAATGCAGGTCAAGTAACAATTGGTACAACAGATGTTGGTACACCTAATTATGGACTTCTTCCACAATTAACAGTAGCAAATGCTTCTGGTGGTGTTTTAGATATAAGAAGTCTTAACACAAATGTTGTATCTGGTACATCATTGGGTAGAATACAATTTACTGGAAAAGATGATTCAACTGTTGGATATACAAGTGCAGCTATTGAAGCTATTTCAGCAGGTAGTACTAGTAGTGGTTCAAATGGTGGTGGTATATTAAAACTAATGACTTCTTCTACAGGTTATGGTACAAACCCTTTACCTAGAATGTGGATTGATAATAATGGTTATATTACCATTGGTGCAAGTAATACATCATCCTATCCATTAAGAATTACTACACAAGTAGGTAGTATATCTATTTATGCTGATTATGATATTGTAGCATACTCAGATCAATCTGTAAAAGAAAATATTAGACCAATTGAAAATGTAATTGAAAGAGTACAAAAATCAAGAGGTGTATTGTATGATAGAACTGATAGTGGAAGTAAAGATAATATTGGATTTATTGCACAAGAATTAGAAGTTGCTTTTCCTGAATTAGTTGTTACTAATCAAGATGGAACTAAAGCCGTTAAATATCAAAATGCTGTAGCTGTAATGTTTGAAGCTATCAAAGAACAGCAAAAACAAATAGATGAGCTAAAAGAATTAATAACTAAATTAATAAAATAATATGAACACATATACTTGGTTTATTGCATCATTAGATTGCAAAATAAATGAAGACAACTTACAAGATGTTGTATACAAAGTAAATTGGAAATACAGTGCTGTTAATGAAGATGGGGTAATGGCTTTAACTTATGGTGGTTTACTTGTAGCACTACCAAGTTTAGAAGATTTTACACCTTATGATCAATTAACTAAAGAACAAATAATTAGTTGGTTAGAGGCTGGTTTAGATGTTCCAGCATTAACTGCTGATTTGGATAATCAAATAAACTTGATTGTAAATCCTGTAGACGTTACACCACCTTTACCATTTGAAAATTAATATAAAACATGGCATTACCAACTAGCGGACCATTAAGTCTTTCAATGATAGGTGCTGAATTAGGTGTAGGTACACCTTTTTCATTACGTAACATGTCAAGTAATGCCGGATTTAATACACCAGATAGTGTATCTGATTTTTATGGTTATGGTCCTTCTTGTCCACCATATGGAACATTTTTATATTCATCATGTAATGGATGTGAAGAGATTTATCATTATGCTAATGGTAGTTGTGGAGAGTATACGGAAATTGTTAATTATAACTCACCTAATTGTGGTTGCGGATCAAACTTAACTTTGTTCTTTAGAAATAATGAAACTAATAGAGAATTAAAAACATGTGGTATTGAATGTTGTATACCAGCATGGCATACTGGTTTTGACCCTTTACCTACATTTGGAGATACAGTATATAATGATGCTGCAGGTACAGATCCTTTACAACCTTTTGTTGGTGGTTTTTATGGTATGTCAAATATAGAATGTGGAGCGGCAGAAAATTGGTTTTTCTTAGATGGAAAAAATCCTGGTGTAGTAACTGATTTAGGTAATTGCTTTTTTTAATAAAATAATAAAATTATGAGAAAATCAACTGTTAAGAAAACTTCTGTAAAAAAAGAAGTGTTAGAAAAGAAACCTGTTGTTAAAACTCCCGTTAAGAAAGTTAAAACAATAAGTAAGATTGTGAAACCTGTATTTATAGAGGAACCAATTATTGAGATTAATTATAGCTGGGATATTGAAAGTATTGAAATCAATAACCTAACTAATGTTATTTCTCAAATAACCTATGAATTTACAGGTGCTCTTATTGATCAAACACATAGTGTAAGTGGTACAGTACTAATATCTAAAACTCCAGATACTCCTAATAAAGTAGAAACAAGTGACTATAACACTTTAACAAAACAAGATATTATAGATTATATTATAAGCAAAGTATCTCAAAGACATATTGATGTAATGAAAAATATGGTTATTCAAAATTTTAATGGAAATAAAATAATTGATAAATCATTTTGGAAATAGTAAATAAGTTATATATTTGTAAAACAATTTAAAAAACCAATAAAAATGGCAAAGACAAAATTACCACAAGCAGAAAATACTGAAGTAATTAAGCTTACAGTAGAAGAACTAGAAAACCTAGTTGATGTTCAGCAAAGAATTAACAATGTTACTTTAAACTTAGGTAATGCTGAATTAGCAAAACAATCTATGATTGCTCATTACTCTCAAGTAAAAGCAGAATGGGATGTTATTGCAAAATCATTGGAAGATAAGTATGGTCAAGTAAATGTAAATTTAGCTGACGGAACTATTTCTCCAATTGATCCTTCTGCTAATCCATTAGGATAAGTCCTATATACATAAATATTTTATAAAAAATTTTATAACTGAACTTTTCTTGTTTGGTTATAAAATTTTTTGTATATTATAATTGTATAGAGCACAACAAACTATTACATTATAGTAAAAAAAATATTTATGATACCAACAAATTCAAGCAATACTACAAACGGCTGTGATAGCATTTCATCCAATTGTGTCATTTGGCAGGGTCCAGATATCAGTTGTATAAATCTTTGTAATGGAGATACAATTAGTGATGTAACTGCTAAGTTAGCTGAACTGGTATGTTCATTAATTGAGGAAGGTGTAACCGCTAATCCTAATTTAACTGGATTAGACATGACTTGTCTTAATATACCAGGTACTACACCTACTACGTTAGTTCCTGTTTTACAGGAAATGATTAATGCAATATGTGCAGATAATGGACCATCAGATCCTAGTGCAACATACATTAAACAGAATCTTCCCGTAATGACTTTACCTGCATGTTTGGTTTATAATGACCCATCAGGAAATCCAGTTACACAATTACGTTTAGATGACTTTACTCTTTTAATAGCAAATAAAGTTTGTGATATACTTGTTGCAATAGTTTATATTGAAACAACATTAACTAATTATAATACTAGAATATCAGTACTAGAAGCATGTGTATTACCATGTTCAGGTGCTGCAGCAGAAACACAAGTTGTTCCAACATGTATAATTAATGTTGGTCAATTAACAGATGTGTCTGTTTTACTACTTGCTTTAGAAGCAAGATTTTGCGCTTTAGAAACAGCAGTAGGTTTACCTGCTGCAATTAATGCTGCTATTAGTCAAGGTTCTTGCATATTATCAACTACAACTACATTAGCTGATCCTTCAGTATCATATGGTTCAATACCAGGATGGAATAATACTCCAATAAATTTAGCACAAAGCACACAAAATATATGGGCTGTGTTATGTGATATGTATGAAGCTGTTTCAAGTATTCAAACTAACTGCTGTCCTTCAGGTTGTGAAAACGTAACCTTTGGATATAATACATCAAATGTATTAAGTGGTGAAGGTACTATAGCAGGTCTTAATTTTAATTTTCAAAATACAACAGGAAATGGTTCTGTTATACCTGCAACATTTAATGATTGTGCTGGTAGTACAATTATTACTATTACAGATAGTTTAAACGTTTCAGTAACAAGTACCGTAAGTGTTTCATCTTTACAAAATTCAGCATCAGGAGTTACTATATCTTTACCAGGTTTAAATACATATGGTGGATTAACTACAAGTGTTGCCTTCTGTGTTACAGATGGCAGAGATACTTGTAATGATACAATAGTTAAATCAGTTGACGGAGTTATACCATGCCCATTACCAGTGATAAGTTCAATTACAACTACAGGAGCTACAGTTACATTTTCAAATATGTTGGGTGTAACACCAGTTTATATTATAGATATTCTTAATACAACAACAAGTGTTGTTGCGGGTACATTTACACAAAATTCTCCTGGACCTACAGTTACACATGCCTTTACAGGTTTAGTTGCAGGTACAAATTATACTACTAGAATAACTATTCAAGTAGGTGGAGTAACTAAAGTATGTACAGCAACAGTAGCATTTGATACAGAAACAGCAGCTGCTCCATGTAGTAATGGATTAGATGTTGTATTTTTAGTAGACTTTACAGGTAGTATGAGTGGAACAATTGATACAATCAAAGCCGGTATACCATCTACAATAACTACAATACAATCAGCATCTGGAGCTAATGATTATAGATTAGCTTTAGTTTTAGCAGATGAAGGTTATGATGCTACACCTACGTATCTTACTTCAAATGATTATGTAGCATTACCTGCTGATCAAAGAGTTATAAATACAGGGGCTAGTAGATGGCAATATATTACTGCAGTAGAGAAATTTGCAACAAATAATAATACATCATTTACAGCTCAATTAAATAAAATTGATAATGGTCCAGATGCTGCCGGTGGACCTGCTCCTGTATATTGGCCATTAGGTGAAGGTGGTGGTACACCAGAACCTACAGATATGGCAATTGGATTTGTTGTAGAATCATTACAATTTGCTGGAGCATTTAGAGCTAATGTTGCAAGATATTTATTGATTTACACAGATGTTTTACCTAGTGGAGATGATGATAACTTTACGGCTACTGATATAACAAGATTAAACTCTTTAGCTCAAACTTGTTTATTAGAAGGTATCAAATGTTTTGTATTAGGTGCAGGTGTTAATGCTACTTATACAGTTTCTGCTGGAAATGTGGTTTATCCTTGGAGAACATTTGCAACAACAACTAATGGTGCATGGAATGCATCTTATTCAACAGCAACTGTAAATTCATTAATTACTAATGGTTGTGCTCAACCTTAATAAAATATAAAGATGGCATGTAATTGTTCAAAATGTAGTAGTAAATGTGGTTGTGCTGATACAGCATTAACAAACCCATGTACATATACTGACTGTAGTGTTGGTAGTGAAAGATGTGATGATGTACAATGTGCAGAATGTGTTAGCTATTGTGGAACTTCTTTTCAAATAGGTAACCCAGGATCATTATTGCAAATATCTAAAGGTGAAAGACTTGATTCTATTATACAAAAATTTGCTATGATATTATCAAATGGTTTGGGTGCATGTACTTCTAATGATGTACAACATGATCCATTCAATGTATATGCAGGTATTATCACAAGCAGTACAGCATCAGTATTATGGAATGGTACTTGGAGCGGAAGCACCGGAGTTAACATTTATTATAATACACAGATTGCTCCTGGTGCATGGATTTTAGCTAATCCAACACCTATAGTAACAACAATATTTAATTATACAATAACAAACCTTTTAGCTAGTACAGCATATAAAGTAAAAGTGGTTGATGCTGGTAATTCAGGATCATGTGAGCCAATAGAAATTTTATTTTCTACACTAGCAGTATAAGATTAAAAAAACAACAAGAGTGATAGTTTGTTGGTTTTCTGTCACAGGAGTTGAAAGAGGCTGGGGTAACTCAGTCTCTTTTTTTTTTAAATAAACCTCTAATATTATAAAAAAAATTTTACATTTACATAATTAATTTTAAAAAAGATTCTATGAGTTATTTAAAAAATAAAATACTTGAGTCATTAAAATGGAAAAAATCACCAGCTTATTGCGCGTCAAGATTAGGTATATCAGAAGAAGAATACATAAAAGTTAAAGGTCAAATTCTAAATAAATTTAAAAAAGTTAATACAAAACAGGATTCAAAGATAACAGAATCAGTAGATTTAGAAAAAGGTCAATCAACAATTTCAGGTTCTTTTACCTATGAACCAAAAACTGCAGAAGAGATAATTAAACTTTTGAAAATTGATACAAAAGTTTGGAAGCTATCACAATATTGGAATAAACAAATGGGAGACCATTGGAGAGTTTCAGCTTTAATATCTAAAATTAAAGAAAATACAAAGGAAGATTTACTATTACATTTGTTAAACAATTGGAAACCAAAGGTTTACAAAATACCTACTACAAATAAATTCTATAGTTCTGATAAAGAAGATGTATGTGGAATAATATCTTTACAAGACATACATTTTGGAAAACAAGGAAATGAAACTATTGATAAAGATTTTGAAGATACCATTAAAAACTTATTAGCTAAAGGTTCTGCCTCACATAATATTAAAGTATTATATTTTGTTGTTGGAGGAGACTTAATCAATATGGATACTTTTGCTGGCACAACAACAAGTGGAACGCCTGTTGATAATTGTATGTCTGCAACAGATGCTTACATGCAAGCCTTTGATGCAATGCATTGGGCTATAGGTTATATCAAACAATACTGTGAAAAACTTGTAGTTGTGTATGTACCCGGTAATCATGATAGATTATCCTCACACCATTTGGTACATGCCTTATCTAAATCTATTTATAATGAAGGAGATATAGTATGGGATATAAAGTATGAAGAAAGAAAAGTGCATGTATGGCATAATAACTTTAATGCATTTGAACACGGTGATAAAACCAGTAAGAACAATCCATTAATATATGCATCAGAATATCCAAAAGAATGGGGTGTTACTACAAATAGAACTTTGTATAAGGGTCATATCCATACTGATAGAAAAGTGGAATATATGACATCTAATGAGACAGCAGGATTTATAGAAAAGACACTTCCTAGTTTAGGAAAAACAGATTACTATCATTATAGTAATAAGTATGTTGGCAACAGAAGATCAGGAAAACTTGAACTACAGGATCCACTTTTAGGGAATATATGTGAATTAACTCATCAATCAATATAAAGAGGCAACTTAAATTTCATTAAGTGGTCTTTTTTTTGTAAATTATAAATATAACCATATGATTAATAATTTTAAAAAACCAGATTTAAAAGCAGCAAGATACAGAGAAAAAAGATTGGGCATATTAAATGAGGAAACAATAAAAGAGTTTAAAGAAAAAAAACCTTTATATTCTAGTATAGATAATGATAAATTAAAAAAGATAATAAAGCTTTATAATATAAATTTATGGCAAGCAGTAATAAAAAATAGAGATGGTGTAGAATTACCTGATTCATTAGGATACTTGTTTATTGGAACATGTCCTTCTTCTAAAACGGTAAATACAAATTATGCATTATCTCAACAATATGGTAAAGTCTTGCAAAACAAAAATTGGGAAACTGATGGTAATTTAGGAAAGATATTTTATACCAACTGGTCAACAAAGTATAGATTTAAAAATAGAGAGTTATGGGGATTTGTAGCATGCAGAGAATTTAAAAGAGCAGTAGCTAAAACTTATCCTGAGAATTGGACTAAGTATGTGGTTATGAAAAACAAATATAGAGTTGCTCATTTATATGATGTAAATACAGAAGAAACCAAAAAAGAATTAGAATTTTATAATGAATTTGAAACATAAAGAAAATGTCACAGATAATAATAGGAGAGGCAATATCAAGAATAAGAGGACAGGTTAAAGCTGAAGTCCAAGATTCTTTTGTAACAGACAGATACATCTACAGTTTAATAGAAAAGTTTGCTCAAGTTTTAATGAGAAGACAAGACTCATTAAATAAATTGATGAAATTTAATTCAGTATGGAAAGCACTTCCATATGTAGAATTAATTGATGTTGATAAAGTAGAAGCAGGCTGTTCTGGAATAACTAGTGGATGTACAATCAAACGTACAAAACTAAGATTACCTTCTATGATTGAAGGTTATTGGGGTCCACTTATACGTACTGTAACTTCAATAGATGGTTCACAAGAACTTCAAGCAACATATCCTGGAACATATACATCCATGACTAAAACAACATCTTTTAAATACAACAGAACAAAATATTTTTGGTGGTTGGATGGATATATTTATTCACCTAATATTGAATGGGATGCCATTAAAGTTGAAGGTGTATATAATGATGATATTACAAAATGGAATTGTGATGAAAAAGATGATTGTACTCCTAGATATAAACAACCAATGTATATACCTGAAGCAATGTTTGCAGAAATTGAATCTCAAATCATAAATATTATGATGAATACAATGAAGGTACCAAGTGAAGATTCTGATAATAAACAAAACATAAATAGATAATGAGCGTATCACATAAATATAGAACATTCAGTCAATTATATGAAGATGTTGCGGTTGACTTTACAACCTATTCATTAGAAGGAATGATTGAACCACAGCAATTAATTAAAGTTGCTACTAGAATTAATTATGAACTTGGTTTAAAAATACATAGAACTAAAGAAACTATAATTGATGTAGAGCATGGTAGAGCTCAATTACCTAGAGATTTTGCATATATTAATTATGCATTTCTTTGTGGTGAATATCATGTTAATGCAACAATGCCTTCTGGTACACATGTTGAAACATTCAATGATGTACCTTATGTACCAGCACCTGGAGAAGTTGCAGCATGTAGTACAGGAGAAGGGTGTGCTGATGTATGTGTAGTTAAAACATGTGAAGATAAAAATAGCTATCAGTTAGTTCAAAGGATTTCTCCAAATCAATATAGAACTTATAGTACTTGGACTGAATTAAAAATTCAAGATATAAATCAGAAGAGTTGTTTTTGTCCTGATTTGGCAGCACAAGCTCCAGACATTGCACAAATAGTTGATGGTTTTTTAATTACTAATTTTACTAGTGGTAGAGTTTATATAAGTTATCAAGGAGCCATGGAATCACCTGATGGAGATTTATTAGTTCTTGATCAACCTCTTTGTAATGAGTATTATGAATATGCATTGAAACAAAGAATATTAGAGAATATGATTTGGCAAGGTGAACAAATGTCTCCTCAATTGCAATTGGTTGAAGCACGTTTAAGACCTGCAAGAAATAATGCATTGTCATTTGTAAATACACCAGATTTTGCTGAAATGCAAAAAGTCTTTGTTATGAATAGAAGAGCTCAATATCATAATTATTATAATATGTTCATGAGTCATGCTCCTTATAATCCAAGACTTCATAAAGGAATTAATACATCCAGTAGTATTAACAATCCTACACATTAATAAAAGAATTAAATAACTATGGCACAGCAAAATGAAAATCCAGGAACATCTTCTGTAAATACTAATTCATTCATAAAAGGAATGAATAAAGATATTACGCAGTCAATGGAACCAAAAGAAAGTTGGTGGCATGCGCGTAATGCTGCAAATAATTCTACTGATGGAGATCTAGGTGTAATTGGTAATGAACCATCTAATTTACAATGTGGTGTAATTCCTTATACAATTATTGGAGCTATACATAGATATGGTGATCAATGGGTTGTATTTTCTACAGATGATGTAAATTCAGAAATTGGAAGATTTGATGATAGCCAATGTAAGTATGAAGTTATTGTAAATGATCCTTGCTTAAACTTTAATAGAAAGTATTTAATAACTGGTGCAGCAAAAGAAAATTTTGATTGTACATGGCAAACATATTGGGATGATGGAAACAATCCATCCCGTTCATTAAACATTGATAAGGTACCGTGGATTCAAACTGTAACATCTGCAGTTGGTGATCCATGTATTACATATGCTGATACAACACAATTAAATTGTGAAAAGATAAGATTAGCTCCTTTACTTGATACTCCTTGTGTTGATTTAAGTAAATCAATAGATGGTGGTATGTTACAAAATGGTGCTTATCAAGCATTTATTGCATATACTGAAAATGAGCAAAAGGTTACTGATTATATTGGTGTATCTAACATTCAAACATTATGGTCACATGCCGGTACAGGAGGATCATTAAATGTTAAAGTTACTAATTTAGATAAAGATTTTGATTATTATGAATTGGTTTTACTTGTAAGAAATCAAGGTCAAGTATATGCAAAACGCATAGGTCTTTATAGTACGCAACAGGAAGATATAAACATTGACTATATTGATGATGCTCTAGTAGCTATAAGTTTAAAAACTATACCTCAAAGAAGTCCTGCTTATGAAAAATCAAATGCAATGTATGTTGTAAATGATTGGTTAATTAGACAAGGACCTGTTAGTCAATTTGATTTTAATTATCAACCAATAGCAAATGATATTAAAGTTAACTGGGTAGCAAATCAAATAGATTCTACTTATTATCATTTAGGTGGTAATAAAATGGGTTTCATGAGAGATGAGCAATATGCTTTTTTTATTAGATGGATTTATAACACAGGAGAAAGATCTTCTTCATATCATATACCAGGAAGAGCTCCTGAGCCATTTACAACCCCTTCAGGGACTTATTTAGAAAATGATGTTATCTATGGTGATAATGTATTAGATGTTGCAGGAGATCCTTTATTTAAGGTTTATAATACAGGAAACATTACAGCTCAGAATTTAACTGAAGTGCAAGCAGATGGATCATTAGTTATTGCTAGAGGTAAAATGGGATATTGGGAATCAACAGAAAGATATCCTGCTAATAGACCTGATATTTGGGGAGACCTTTGTGGTAAACCAATTAGACACCATAAGTTTCCTACTGAAGAAGTAGGGGGTGCAAATTCACCTTTGCATATAAGTACAACACAAGGAGATTTAATTAATATTCTTGGTGTTGAATTTACTAATATTGGTAGACCAAAAAATAATGATGGAACATATATAACAAATATAGTTGGTTATGAAATATTAAGAGGAACTAGAGCTGGTGCCAAATCTATTTTAGCAAAAGGATTGTTTAGAAATATGCGTAAGTATACTATTCCTAATGCTGAAAATTTAATTGGTGGTTCTGTTCAAGGTTTATATCCAAACTATCCATACAATGATTTAAGACCTGATGTTTACTTTCATGATGGTAATGCAAACTCTATTCATAGAACTGAAGGTTGTGATAATTATAGTATATCAATTGGTAGTTATAGACCTTTAGGTTCTGCTCCTGCAATAGCAGGTGAACCTTCAGGTTATTCTAGAAATGTATTTACGTTTTCTTCACCAGATTTAATGTTTACTAAACCTTTTTTAAATGCTTATGAGACAAGACTTTATGGACAAGTAAGTGGTAATTCAAGTGGTTATTTTAAAGCATCTGAAGATCATCCTCAATTTAAATTACTAAGAAATGGTGCAGCTATTATAGCTTCTATTATTGGTGTGGGATATGCTATACATAAAATGTTAGGTACAAGAACTAAAACTGTAGATGGTGCTAAAGCAAATATGACTTCTGCAAGTGCAACTGGTGCATGGCTTGGAAAATCTTCAGGTTATTTAAATTCACCGGGTGTAGCACAAGCAGCTTATTCAGTTGCTGTTGCTGCTGCTGCAAATGTAGGTACTGTTGGTCAAATAGCTTTAAATACATTATTAAATAATGCTGCAGGTTTAGCAGATCTTTATGTTGGTGGTGCTGCAACATATGCATTAGATATGGCAAATGCTGTTATTCAAACCAATGCTGGTAATGCACCTGGTATGTTAGGTGGTACAATAAATAATGCACAATCAAATGATTCATCAGAATCATCTTTACCTTTAATTGTAAGAGCTTTTGTTTCTTTTACAATGTCTAGAACTAATATAGCAATTGGTGGAAATGAAATATTAGAATTGATTTATAACTTAATTAATAAATCTGATTTTGCATTTAAATATAATTCTTATGGATTTTTTAATTCATTTACTAAAATTAATACAGGGTTATTTAGAATCAAGAATACAGATTCAAATTACTTAGGTCAATCATTTCAATCATTTGATAATGGAAGTTATAAAATTAATAATTTATTTAGACCATCTACCGTAGCTGTTTCATTAGATAAACCTATAACAGAACCTACTGTAATTGATGTGTCTAGATTTACCATAGGGGGTGATGTAAATGCTAATGGTACAGTTAATGTTTATAGTGATGATTATTTAACTAATCCATCAACAAAACAAAAAAGAACTATATCTGCTTACTATGGTGCACTTAAGTTTAATTTTGATAATCAGTATGGTCAATTAGATGGTATTAAGCAAATTCAAATGAGAGGTTGCGTAGAATATTTAGATCCAACTAAACCAATGGCATTTAAGTATTCTAGTTCAGCTATATTTAATGGTGATATATTTATTACTAGATATACTGAAAAAGTTATCATGCCTATATTTGCACAATACTTATTAGGTCAACCAGATGAATTTACATATGATTATTCTCAGCATGTCAATATACCTTATCCAAGATTTTGGTTAAATTCTCAAAAATTTGATATGAGTACTTTGGCTGGGGAAATTGCTAGTTTAAGTCTTACAAGTTCTAGTCAATTAGATGCTGTTTTTCCTAGTGATTTGTTTTATTTAGATAGAGGATCAAATAGTTGTGCTACTGGTTTAAGTGCAATCTTTGGTGCTAGTGGTGATCCTAATCCTAAATTTGCCATGAGATATGCTTATATGTATACGCATGTTAATGGTATATTAGATTTCTTTGTTGAGTCTGAAGTTAACTTAGCTAATAGAGATTGGGAAGATAGAGCTGATGCAAGAATATATGATGTATATGGTTATAATGATATTGATGAATTGTTCCATGCTCAAATAGAAAAGAAAGATAACTTTTATAAATATGATGAATCATTAAGTCCATCTAAGTTTGTAACTCAGTTGAGTAGTTTTGGTGAAATACAACCAAGATACTATGATCCGTATGTTGCAGAAAATTGTTATGTCAGTTATCCAAAAAGATTAATCTATTCATTACAAGCTCAAGAAGAATCTAAAAAAGATTTTTGGAGAGTATTCTTACCATTAAACTATAAGGATTTTATAAATGAAGTGAGTGTTATAAAACCAATTAATAAAAGCGGTGCTATTATATTCTTTCCTTATTTATCTCCTCAGATGTTTCAAGGTTTAGATACTTTGCAAACACAACTAGATACTAAACTTACTATTGGTGATGGAGGATTGTTTAGTCAACCATTTCAAAATATTGTTAACTCAGACATATCAAATGAATATGGTTCATGTGAAAGTTTGAGAAGTGTTATGAATACACCTGTAGGTTTATTTTTTATATCTCAAGCTCAAGGGAAAATATTTCATTTTACTGGTCAAACACTAGATCCAATATCTAATGCAGGAATGAAATGGTGGTTTAATAAATATTTACCATCTCAACTTGTTAAACAGTTTCCTCAATTAGAAGATTCACCATTATCAGATAATCCTGTAGTTGGTGTTGGTTGTCAAACAATCTATGATCCTAATGATGATGTAGTTTACTTTATGAAAAAAGATTACAGAGTAAAAGCTCAGTATATTGCAAATGTAACATATAGTGAAAAAAGAGGCTTTGCATTATTAGAGAGCCCTATTACATTAGGTGATCCAGTGTATTTTGATGATTGTTCTTGGACTGTAAGTTATGATCCTAAAGCTAAAGCTTGGATATCATTCCATGACTGGCATCCGGAATTTGCATTGCCAAGTATTAACCATTTCTTTACTACTAAGACTATGGCTACTACTATACCGCAATGCCCTCCGGGATATAATTTTAATTCTACTAATGGATTATGTGAAAGATCTATTAATATTAATGAACCTGCTTTTGTTACAGTAGATCAAATTAACTCTGTTGTTAATGGTGGACCAGTTAATTGTTTAATAGATATTGTTATTGCAATGGATACATCTGGATCAACTAATTCAGGAGGACGCAGACAAGCACAATTAGCATGGTTAAATGCATTTTTAAGTGATTCTAATATAACAACACCAATGGCTGCAGGTACAATGCAGATAGGTTTTACTTCATGGAGTGGTAATAATATAAATTATAATATACCAAATCCTGCAGGGGGTACTTGGTCTATGAGTAATACTGTTACTCCAGCTCAAGCTGCTGCATGGTATAATGGTAACTGGATTGGTGGTGGTACAAATGTTTCTTTAGGAATGACTTCTGGTCAAACATTGTTAAATAATAAAGCAGCTAGTCAATTAGGTAATAGAAGTACACAACCATTTTTTAGACAAATAATAATATTAGTTACAGATACAACAAGTGATCCGGGAAATATAGGTTGTCCATTTCAAGGTACTGGTGTTTCACCAAGTGCAAGTGGTCCAACAAACCAAAGAGTATATGCATTATTTTGTGGTGCAAATACTGCTATACCAAGTGGTAATGTATTAGGTAATATATCTTGTACGCCAGGTCCTGTAAATGTTGATGGATTCCAATTTGGAATTAATGCGGCTGTGCCTGCAACATTTGCTGCTGTAGCAACAGCTATTGCAGGATCTGTTTGTTCAGTTCCATTTGTTTGTACTTGTGCTCCAGGTTATACAAAAGTATTTTTTAATACAGCAACAAGTCTTTATACATCACCAACAGGTACATGTAATAACATTACTCCACCTGTATGTAGAAAAGTAAGTTGCGCATGTCCAACATCTCCTCCAGGAAGTGTTACAACAACAACAGGAAATTGTGATGATGTTTATTTACTAGGAGATCCAACATATGTAAATCCAAATCCTCAAATTTGTAATTTTTATAAATATGAGTCTACACCAGCTAATTACAAAGTTGGTTCATTTTGGAGACATAATGTTAGATGTGATAGTTTTGCTAATTTCTATGGTGTTGATTATCCTTGGGAAGTAGAATTAGTTTCTAATACTGGACAGATGGTTAATACTGTTAGAAGTATGGAATATCAATTAGAGACTTATGTATACAAAGGTGATATGGGTTATGCTTGTAATGATGATAGATGGGAAGATTTAAACTTTAACTTTGACCAATCTATTATTTATAATAATGAGCAAGTGTCTGGGTTATTACAATTGACTCCAACACCATATAACAATCCTATCTTAGAGTTAAGTTATCCAATAGTCAATTTGAATAACATAAACATATTATGTTCTAAAGTTGAACAGAAGTATAGGTTCAATCAGTTTTATGATATCACTAATGATAGAGGTGAATTTACAAACGTTGAACAATCAATATGGGATACTCAACCTAATGGATACATTAAAGTTTTAAATACTACAAATTTAAATTATAATAAGGCTCCGTTACAACATAAAAAGTTTAGACATTATTATAACAATGTTATTTTAAGAAGAGTTAAATCAGAAAATAGAAAGATGTTATTGAGATTGAATAACACTAAATTACTTTTATCAATGAGATAATGGAGAAAAAGATACAACATACAGAACGTAGAGGATTACCGGGTGGCCCAAATGAAATGTTTAGTTATACTACAGGAGTATTCTCTACAGAAGGATTTAGAATGGATAGCCCAGATGTAAATAATTATCAAAACATTATTCCATCTGGTTCTATTACTATGAAAGAAAAAGATGGTAGCCCTTTGAGAAAGGGACCAATCCACGGTGTAGATAACTTAGGTAATGAGCAAGTAATGTATCCAGGATATGATTATGAATTTCCAGGTACAGAAGTAACAGAAACATTAATAGCCAAAATGGGAGGTGCTCTATTAGATAAAACTATTGAGTGTGGTAACTGCGGTTGGAAATGGAAAGCTGCTGATGGTGGATCTGATGTTATGGATTGTCATAAGTGTGGTGGTAAAGGTTTAATGAAAGCTCAGAAAGGGAAAGAAACAAAATGGTTAGGTAATACATTAACTCCTGAAGGATGGGTAACATCTACAACTAAAGGTGGAAACTATATTTCTTTTACAGGTAACCAAAGATCAGATGAGTGGATCAATAAACAAATTGATACTGGTAAGTTTGGTTTTGATCCTAAAACAAATGCTACATTTCCTTTAAAGAAACCTGTAAAGGGATTGAGTAAAGAAGATCAGTTCATGGCAACTAAACAGTATCATGATTTAAGAGCACCTGAAGGATTTACAAGTGAATCTCAACAAGCACAAATTGAAAAGTTACCTGAATGGCAACAGGATATGCTTAATGCAGAGAACACAAAGCGTAGAAAAAGAGTGGTTTATAATAACATGCAAGATGCTGTAAAGAATCCTTTATTCTATGCACCCGGTGCAATTGCTCTTGCTCCAATTGCTGCTGCTGGTTTAACAGCAGTAGGTACCGCAGCTGCGCCATATGTTTCAACTGCATTAGCTACTCAACTACCTGGTATGGCAACTGTTCCTGGAGCTACTGTTGGTAATGCTATTACTGCAGGATTTGCAGGACATGGTTTAACTCATATTGGACCTGATACTGCAGAAATGTATAAAAATCCATCTTGGGAAAATGCTTTTAATGTAGCAATGGACGTAGCTGAAAGTCTACCTGTACTTGGTCCTGCTACAAAAACTATTGGGGAAGGTTACAGCTCATTAAAAAATATTAATACAAGTATAGCTCCTGAGTTAAGACAAGGCTTAAAAACAGCAGGACCATCTTTTGGTTCTTCTGTAAATAAAACTGGTATTGTATCAAATAATTTAAATGATTTAACTTATGCAAAAGATTGGGCAAAAAAATATGGATATAAATTACCAGAAAATTTAGAAAGAATCGCACAATCTGATGAACTTACCAATAGAACTATAAGAGGATTAGCTGATAGACACAATACTTTTGTTAGAGGTGTAAGTACTAATTGGGATATTCTTGGTCAAAAAAATCCAGAAATAATAAAGTATCTTGAAGGTCAAGGGTTTAATCTTACAACGGAAGAAGGTTCTAAAGCAGCAGCAGAATATATGTCAACACATATACCTATGAATACGGGTTATGGTAGGTTTGGTTTAAAGGAAGGTGAGAATGCATTATATTTATCAAACTCAGTTCCAACTGCAGAAGGATATACATATGGAAATGGATATATTGTTAAAGCAAAAAGACCAACAGATTTTTCATCAGGAAATAGACAAGACTGGTTGACAACTAATGACTTTGATCCAAGTTTTGGTTTTAAAGGTTCACCTTTTGGAGAAGGTATTGTTAAAAATGATTACATAAAAAGATTTCCAACAAATGTTAGAGAAACTCTTGCTATTACAGGAGATCCTAATAAAATGACAGAATTACAAGTTGCAGTAAAAGAAAAAGAAGCTTTATATAATCAGTTAGCAGAGGACTCTTGGAGAAAACATAATAATTTAATTAGTGATTTAAAATATAGAACTGATGCAAACTACAGAAATAATATAATAAGTGATGATCCTTTTGTAAGGGATGCTCCTAACTTTTTTGATAAAATGCAGTTAAAGTATTTAGAAAATAAAAAAGATTTAACACAAAAGTATTATGATGTTTTACCTTTAAAAGATATAGCAAAAGGTGTTTATGGTGATTCTGATGTATGGAAAGCTTTTGGTAAAAATCTTTTTGGTGAATTAGATCCTTTTTCACATTATGCAATTAAAGGACAAGAAGGTGAAAAAGTTTTAGAAACTTTAAAATCAATTAAAGTAAATCCTGAAGCTTGGGAAAATACTTCACGCGCTCATATAAACAAGTATACAAATAAATTAACTAGAAGGCAAGATGGTGGTGAGAAAGAAGATACTTCTTGGACTGCATATTTAAATCCAGCAAATTGGGGTACTTCTAGATATGATGATAAATCTACATTTAAAGAAGCTTTTAGGGCAGCGCGCAATGAGGGTGATTCTGATTTCTTATGGAAAGGGGAAAGGTATTCTACTGAATTAAAAGCTGAACCAGCAAAAACATCTGCTAAACCTAAAGGAATAACTCCAGAGCTTTTAGTAAGACAAGCATATAGAGAATCTGCATTTAATCCTAAAGCAGTTTCACCTGCAGGATATAAAGGTTTGGGTCAAATTGGAGATGCTGTGATTAAAGATTATAAAAAGGCAAACAATATTAAAGGTAATGTTGATCCTTTTAATATGAAACAAAATGCAGATGTCCAAAAATATTCAATGAATGAATTATATAATTCAAGTTTTATTAATAAACCCGGTCAATCAGAAGATGTAAGATTAGCTAAAACATTAGCTTCTTATAATTGGGGCCGTGGTAATGTTATGAACTTATTGAATGATTTAAAAGAAGAAGGTGTTGACATTTATAATAATTTAGATTGGATAAGTAAATTACCCAAAGAACCAAGAGATTATATAAATGATATTTTATTACAAAAAAACACTACCTTTAACACTGATTTTTCTAAAGCATTAGGTAATCAAAAAAATAAACCAATAAAAACATTATATGGTTTTAGAGATGGTGGTGAATCAAAACCGGGACCATTAATGCAAGCATACAATAGACTACCAGCAGAAAAGAAAATGGGAGGATCTGTTGAGTATATGAAACAACAAGGTGGTGAAAATAAATATTCAGAACAAAATGGTAAAGTGGTTGTAACTACAAAAAAAGTTGATACACCAAATGGCCCAAGATATTATCAAGCTAAATCACCAGATTATAATTTTTCAAGAGAATTGGTAGATGCAAGATCAAGAACAAGAGTTGCTGATTCAATACCAAAGGCTAATTTAGATCCACGTATACTTGAATCTTTAAATAAAAAACAATTTGGTGGGCAATTAAATTCTACTAATATTACTATGTATAAAGATTACATAAAAGGTAATATTGGTAATGAAGAACTAGCAATAAAAAACTATGATAAATTAAATAGAATTTACTATAGTAAAGCAAAAGAGTTAGGAATGACTACTGCAAATTATATAATGACTTATATTGTAGGCAATTCTTAAACCTTAAAAATTAGTAAATCTATAGATTTATTTGTATATTAATAATATAATGTAGACACCGTGAAAGTAAACAAAATAAGTTTAAAGCAAGAAGGAGGACAAACTACTGAACAAGTTGAGGCACAACCACAACAAGCAGTAGATCCTGCTGTACAACAAATTTCAGATTTTATTTCTCAAGCAATAGGTCAAGGACAAAATGCTGCAGAAGTAGTTATGTCTTTGATTGAACAACAAGTTGATCAACAGACTATTGGTCAAGCTCTAATGATGAATGGTTTTGAGGAAAATGATATTATGTCATTGTTTGAACAAATGAGTGAAGGTCAACAACCAGAAGAACAAGTTGGTGGTGAACCAATGCCTGTTGATCAATTAGATCAAACCTCACAACAATTAACTGAAGATGAGAGTATGCATTCTGATGATATGTCAGAAGAAGAAACTCAAGAACCAGGAATGTCTATGGGTAAATCAGGTATAGAAATTAAACCTGAGAATGAAGGTAAGTTTACTAGATGGGCTGAAGCACGGGGTATGTCTGTACAAGAAGCTGCAAGTAAGGTTATGGCTAATACTGATGAATATCCTACATCTGTAGTTAAGATGGCAAACTTTGCTAAAAATGCTGCTGGTTGGAAAAAAGAAGATGGTGGTGAGAAATATGATATGGGTGGCACTCCTCAAGGTAAAGTAGGGGCAGTCAATAATGCTTATGTAAAAAAACAAACCAATTGGCAAAGAGCTCCTTTGTATATTAATCCAATGGAATTTGAATATACCAATGATAATTTTAGTTTGGGTAAAGCAGCTGCTGTAGCTTATGGTGGTTATAAAGAATTTTTAAGTGGTGATGATGCTGATAAAGATGGTGTTAAAGATGGTTTCTTTAGAGATGGTTCTAAGAAAGCAGGAATAAGAGATGCAACTAAAGGTGATTATTATAATTACAAAATAACTCAAGATGTAAATGACCCAAATAAATACATGGCTGATAATACAGATCTATACAATACTGCAAAAGGTAAAGGTAACTTAAGAACTGTTGATCAATATGGTAAAGATGTAGCGGCAAACTCTAGATTTAATTATGATACTGCTTCAAATGATTATAATTTTATTACTAGCAGTAGACCAATAGATGAAAGAGTTTATAATTCAGATGCTCAAAAAAATGCAATAGCTGGTCAAGATTATAATTACTTAAGTAATATGGATAAAGATACTAAGGCTATGATAATGGATACTAAGGATGATCCTACGGGAACCAGACTTGGTATTGATAGATATGGTCAAGCTTCATCTTATAGACCTGGTGCTGATAATCCTTATGAATATGATACTTATATGGGTAATAATAAATTAGGTGTTAATCAAAATGCAATGATACCTACAGGAAATACAGGTCAACCTTTACCTGGTATGTTTAAAACTCCACCGGTAATGTCATCAATGATGGATAATAAAGTTACTGATACTCCACAAAAATCATTTAAAGATTGGTATGCTACAGGAGATGCAGTAAGAAATCAAGGTAAAAATGAAGAACAACTTAAATCTGAATATGACGCTTATCTTAAACAAGGATTTAAATACGGTGGTGACTTAGATAAAGCTCAATTTGGACTTCCTCCAAATTTTAATTTCAATGATCCTTTTGGTATGAATGATCCAAGATTTGGACAGACTGCTAATTATGCTGATACAGCAGGATATACTAAACAACCAGATGTAACTACATTTAGTACTCCAGTACAACCGGCTGTTCCCGCTGCACCTGCATTTCAACAGCCAACTGTTGACATAACAAATAAAGCTGAAGGTAACTTAAATAGATTTATGGATAGTCCTGGTGTACAAGGTTATGCAAAATTGTCTAACTTTGCAGTCAAAGGTGCAGATGTTGTTAATGATTGGTTTAGAGATAAGAACATTAATCAAGCAAGAGAAGATAACTTTAATAAGTTAGGCGCAGATTATCAATATGCTACTGCTGAAGATCCTTTTAACAAAAGAGGAATGTGGGATGTTAATACTGGTACGGCTGGTAGTGAAGGTGATAGAACAACCGGTTTATATATGAGCAAATATGGTGGTGAAAACAATACCATAAATGTTGATTCAAATTTATTAGCAAAATTAATTGCAGCGGGAGCTGACATTGAAATATTATAACTATGGCAAAAATTAAAATAAATAGTTTACCTGCAGGCTTCAAATTAGTTAATGGTAAAATAGAAGAAGATCAAATGATGAGAGAGGGTGGCTATGTGACTGGTGATCAAGCTGGTTATGGTTTAGTTACTTTACCTCAAGACTATTACAATAATGCTAGCATGAATACTACAAGAGATGAATCTGTTAGATACAGTTTATCTGGTGTACCTAGGGACAAAGCAAACATTGAAGCTGAAGGTGGTGAAACTGTATTAACTGATTTAAACAATGACAATCAATTTGGTTTATATAATATAAATGGACCAAGACACTCTAAAGGTGGTGTGCCAATGTTTTTACCAGAACAATCTTTTATTTATTCTGATACAGATAAAATGAGATTTAATCAAGAAGAATTAGCTGAGTATGGTATAGAAACTAAATCAAGAATGACTCCTGCACAAGTATCTAAAAAATATGATCTTAATAAGTACTATGGTGCAATGAAAGATCAATTTGCAGATGAGATAACAGCACGTAGTTCTGAAATGATGTTGAAGAAAAATATGATGGGATTATCTAAATTAGCATTTGGTCAAGAACTTAAAAAGAAATTTGAAGATGGTGTGCCATTAGCTGCTCATCCATACTTAGTTTCTATTGGAGAAGATCCAATTGAGTTTACTGCTAAAGTAGAAAACATCACTAAGAAGCAAGCTCAGATGAAAGCGTTTAATGCATTATCTCCTGAACAACAACAACAGTTATTACAATTGCAAGAGATGATGGCTCAAGTTGATGGACAACAACCTCAACAACAAGAACAATCATTTGAAGATCCTTCAATGCAAGAACAACAATTGGCTATGGCTGATGAAGATGTTATGGCTATGGGTAATGAAGGCATGGCAAGATATGGTAGAGAAATAGCAATGTATCAAGATGGTAAAGAAAAACCTGTCAACCCACTTCCTAAAGATCATCCTAAATATGCAGAAGCTCAAAAAATGATTGACTCTGGTAAATTTGAAGTTGTGAAAGGTTCTGTTGTAGACGGGAAACAAACTTATAACTTTAAAAAGATTGCAGCTGAAGATCCAAAATTTAAAGCAGAAAAAGAAGCACAATTAGCTAAAGAAAAAATTGCTGGTCAAAATCAAAAAGGTCAGGGTTCTGTATCTATTTATGGTGAAGACATTGCAGGTCAAGAAAAAGCAATAAATGAAAGTCCAATTGGTGTTTATCAATTTGGTAGATTATCACAAGGTACTAGACCTGAATTTCAAAATACTGCAGGTGGTGCATATGGTTCTGAAGATATTAAAAGTGCAGAATCAAGAGCTGATTTTGAAGCTAGATGGGGAGATGTTGCGGCAACTATTCCTGGATTTGATTATGACAAAGCACCTGATGATCCTCAATGGGCACAGTTTCAAAGAAAGGCTGAAGATACAAGAAGAAAAGAACACATTGCCGCATTTGGTGATGATAAAGAATATGTACCATATTGGAAAGAAAAAGGAACTAAAGGTTATGTTAAGGGACAAGGATTTGATAGTAAATTAGGATTGCATACTTATAATGCTCCACGTTTTAAACTTACTCCTGCTGAACCAGCTGATGCAACATTTACTGTTGATGTACCGCCAGAACCAAGACCTCCTTTGGAAATTCCTCCAGTTGAAGAATATATTGCACCTCAACCTGAATGGTGGGCACAAGATAGAAATAACTTGAATGCATTAAGTTTAGTTGATGATAATTTGTATTTACCATGGGCACCAGATGCTGGACCAGCTAAAATAGATTATGTACTAGATGATTGGAGAGGAGCTGCTAATGCAAATTCAGCAGCTGCAAATACTATGGCTCAAGCTTTAGGGGCTGTTGGTGGACCACAAGCTGTGGCTACTTCAAATATTCAAGGTCAAACAATAGATGCAAATGCACAAGCTATCAATAGAACTAATATGAATAATGTTGGTATAATGAATCAGGTAGCTCCAATGCAAGCACAATTGAATATGCAGACTGATGCAATTAATCAAGGTAGAAACATTAAAGTATATGATGATACACAAAAAACATTGCAAGCTGCTGATAATTTCCAAAATTGGAAGATAGGTAAAGAAGCTGAACTGTTTAATACTGCTCTTACTAATAGAGCTAATACCTATAATCTAAATTCAATTTATGATTACTATGCTATAGATCCTACAACAGGTGGGCCTATTGGATTTAAAGGTGGTAAAGCTTTACAAAAAGTTGGAAAAGAACCTGATAGACAAAAAATGATATTAGATTCATATGCTGAACTAAAGAAAAATTTAGGACCAGATCAAAAGGTTGATATGGATTTCTTAAAATTATATATGGGTATGAGTCCTTCAGCAACTCCTGATATAAGCAATGCTCAATTAGAAATGCAGAGAAGAGGTGCACCACAAGGTTATCCACAGACTCAGAGTAAATCAGGAAAAGAAATAAAAAGAATGATAGTACCATTCTATACAGGAAAGATGGGTGCATAAACTTTAAAAGTTTTATGATTTATCTTGTTAAACTTAATAAATTTTAGTAATTTACAATTATGGCAACATACGTACCAGGAGCAGAAACATATTTACCGGATATCAAACCATTTACACCAGACTATAAATTTTTGTCTGCTGTTCTTGATGTAAGAACGGATAAATACAATACAAATTGGAAGGCAACTAATGACCTTTACAATAAAGTTGTCTATGCAGATTTGTCTAGAAAAGATACCAAAGAACAAAGAGACCAATATATAAATCAAATAGCTCCATCTTTAGAGAAAATCTCAGGGATGGATTTATCAATGGTACAAAATGCAGACTCTGCTAAAGCAGTGTTTGCTCCATTCTTTGAAGATGATTTAATAGTTAGTGATATAATGCATACTTCTAACTATAGAAAAGAAATGGATTATGCTAATAGACTTATAGATTCTCCAGATCAAAAGCAAAGAGAAAAGTATTCTCAAGATGGTGTAAAAGGTTTACAATACCATATGGAAGACTTTATAAATGCTGACCCTAATAAAGCAATGAAGATGGGGTTACCTAAATTTGTTGAAGATGCTGATTTAATTGAATTAGCACAAGAGACTTTAGGTGCAATGAAGCCACCTTTGAAAATGAAGGTTGATCACTATGGTACAAATCCAGATGGTTCAGTAAATACTGATTGGATTATTACAGAACAAAATGGTAATCTAGTTACTGGTCCTGCATTACAATATATTCAAAAAGCTTTGCTTGATGATCCAAGAGTTGTGAGACATTATCAGAATCAAGCTTTTGTAAGAGGTAGAGATTTTGCTGCAGAAGGTATGGCCAATGGAATGTTTACAACTAAAGAAGAAGGTCAAGCAGCTTGGGCATCTGAAACAATCAATAGAATAACTCAACAAAATGAATACTATCTAAAAAAAGATATTAAAGCTTTAGCATTAGCTAAAGACGCAAATGTTAGATGGGATAATTATCAAGCTGATAATGGAATTGTTCCTGGTTCAGATGATGAGAAAGCAATGCTTGGAGAACGTTCATCTTATGAAGCAACTAAAGCTGCACTAGATGCAAAACTAAATGTTCAAAAAACATCTAGTGCACCTGTAAAAGATTTTGATGGTACATTGAATAAAGCATATAATCTTTTAATGCAGAATAACATATCTAAAGATATGCAAGCTGCTGCTCAAGCATATGGTGCCAGAGATATGGAGTATACAATGAAAGTTAATGAGTATGCTAAACAACAAAAACAATTTCAATTTGATATGGCTAAAATTGGCCAACAACATGAAAATGCAATTGAGTTAGCTAATGTTAAGGGTCAAATTGATTATGACTTAGCTAAAGCAAAAGGAGAAATTGTACCTGTTAGTCCTGTATTGACAGTTGCTCAAGCGGCTGCTGCTGCTGCAGGAACTGCTGTAAATGCTGAATATCCTGTTGATGAAGAAGGAAGACCTGATGAAAATACAAATATGTATGCTAAGTTATATACTGATTATACTGCAGCAAGAACTGAAACTGGAGACAAACAACTTAGTGTTGCTACTGGTATATTAACATTTTTACAACCTGCTGGTGAAATAGACAATGCTGGTAAACCAACTCAAAAATATACAGTTAAAGTTGCTGGTCAAAATTTTACAGGAAGTATTGAGCAAATAAAAAATAAACTTGGTACAAAAGATAAAACTGGAGCTTATACATATCAGAATGATATAGATGCTTTATATGATCAACAATCTAAAATATTGAATGATCCAAAACAAATGGCTAAGTATCCGGGTAAAGCTAAACAAAAAACGTATAATGATTTATACCAACAAGTATATTCTGATCAAGGAATTAATACGCAAGTTCAGGTGCAAAAACAAACGTTCAAAACTTTAAGTAATACTTATAAAAAGACACATGATGCTGCAGTTGCACTTGTTAAAGGTGAAGACTCAGATGTAAAAGATTTAATGGAAAATGGTGGTATGCCAGGTATATATCAAACTTTACCATCTGGGGTATCTCAACAAATGTCTAAGCCCGCATATATTAAGTATGTTGCTGAACTTGTTAAAAAAGGAAAAGTAAAGAATGTTAATTTATCTTGGACTATAGATACAGGTACCAATGATTCAAAATATTTAAAAGATGAAGAAATAACTACAACATATGGTGGTCCATATGATGCAGGTACTACAGTAAAAACTGGCAAAAAAGTTTTAGATATGGAAGCTATTGAAGCTGAAGCTGGTTTAGTATATGATAAGATCAAACAAAAAACTAATAGTGCTTTGACAGGTCATATTGATGGTAAATATGGTAAATTTGAAACAGGAACTTTTAAAGGTACATTGTATGGAAAAACCGGTGTAACTGAGATGGATATAGCCAAAGTATATAAAGCTCCTGTAGATCCCTTATCTAATACAATGGAAGGTCAAACTACTTTAGCTCAAATGATGACTCAAAAAAATATGTTAGATGGACAAGGCGGTAGTTATACAATGGTACTTGGTAATTTATCTGATAAAAAAGATACTAAATCTATAAGTAATGATGCATTAGCTCTTAAAGCATACAATGCTTATATAGCTGATATGACAACATGGTTGGGTAATCCTAAACGTAGTAATACAGCAGGTATTGCACCAAGGGGAACAATCACTTATAGTGAAACATTTGGGGCAGCAGGGGAAGGTAAAAAAACTACAGCTGGTTATACTATTGATGGATTTAATGAATGGTTATCTAGTAAAACTGCGGGTAGTGCAAAAGATGATGGCTCCGGTGAATATGGGTTATTCTCCACAAAAGAAGTAATAGCATTAAAAGATGGTATTAGTATGGTATTTGATAAAGCAAAAGATATTAATCCAAGATCTAGCCGTAATCAATATTACTCAAGAACATTATCTGCTATTGAAGCTAGTCCTGATAAATTTGTACAATATGATTATCCGGGAGTAGATGGTATGACACCTACTGCAACATATAGAATTGTTAAAACAGGAACAGATCAATATTATGCTACATACAAATATAATACTTATCAACCTGATGGAACCTATAGAACAAGTGATTGGCAACAATCTCCAATAGAAGTAGGATCTTTTAATAGTGGTGAATTAATTGATGCTCAAGTTAAAAGAATGAAAGCAAATTTTGAAAGTCAAAGGCAGTTAAACTTGGAAGATTATAATAAAAACTCTGCTACTAACGGAAAGAAAAAATAAAAAATCACTACATTTACAAAAAATAATTCAGGTACTTATACATGGAAAATCAAATTGAAAATAACAGTTTAGATCAAACAATTTTAAATAATCAAGTTACAGAAAGTGTTATCCCAAAAGATAATTCTTTCCAACCTGTAATGGATATGTTTGACACTCCAGAAAATAATGCTCTTATGAGTAGAATGGATTTGGCACAATTACAACAGCTTGATGCACTAAAACCATTGATAGATAGTACTGGAATTAGATCAAATGGAAATGCTGCTGCAAGAAGACCAACGTTGTCTTCTAATACATTTGATCCTGTTCTTCAACAAAATCCACCAAATTTAAGAGAGCCTGGTGGATTTGAAAGAATGATGGATCAAAGTTTACAATCTACTGTTCAAAACTTTAAAAAAAATATAAAACCCGGAACTGGTATAGCTTCTCCTGATTTTGCAGGAATGGTTCAAACTAATTTTAAACGTTACTATGAGCATCCTAAATTTCAAGAATTAGGATGGAAACCCTTTTCAGATAATGAAGCATACTATAATGCAAACTCTACCATCTATGATGACATGAGTAGAATGTGGGGTCAATTTGGAAGTCTAGCTGGAACTGGTTTTGTTAGTGGTTATAGATCAATTGGATCTATGTTTACAGGTGAATCCATGACAACAGATTTAAAATCTGCCAATGAATTTGAAGATGCCATGGCAATTGGTAATTCAAGTAGAGGTGGTGCAATGGCTTGGACTAATAATTTATTATTGAACTCTGCATATACGGTGGGTATTATTAGTTCTATTGCCTTAGAGGAAGTTGCTTTAGCTGCTTTAGAAGTTGTAACATTAGGTGGTGCATCTGGTTTAGTAGCGGCAAGAACTGGAGCTAATGCTGTAAGATTAGGAAGAGCTATTGGTCAAGCAACTACTGTTGGTAGAATGTATGGTGCCGGAAGAACAATGATGAATACCTTAAAAGGTATTGATGCAGCAAAAGATTTTTGGGCAGTAAGTAAAGCTGGAGCTAAAATGACAGCTGGTATTTTTGCACCTGAGACAATGGCTGCCGTTAGAAGATTAAAAACTACAGAATCAGTTGCACAAAATTTAACTAACATGGCCAAAGCATCAGAGTATGCTGGTTCATTTTATAGAGATTTAAGAGGTTTAAATTTAGCACTATCAGAAAGTAAACTTGAAGGTGGTATGGTCTATAATCAAATGGTTAAAGACGGTATGGATATTAAGTTTGCTGAAAATAATGGAAGTCCCGTTACTACAGAACAAGTTGCTGATATTCAAAACAATGCACACAAAGCTGCATTTGCAACTACAATGACAAACATGCCTGTTATATTTTTGACAAACAAATTAGTTTTAGGCAATTCATTAGGAGGGTTTAATAAATCATTGGGTAGAATATTCAATGAAGAAGCAAAAGGTGTTGGTAGTAGAATTATTAAAACTGCAAGAACAGTTGGGAAAGATGGTGTAAAAGCATTGAGCCCATTTAAAGATGCTGGTACAGGACTTAAAGGTTTAGCTACAACAATTGCTAATGCAGGAGTTAAAGGTAATCTAACAAAAGTAGGTCAAGGTTCATTGAGATATTTTGCTGCTAACTTTGGTGAAGGTATTCAAGAAATTTCTCAAGAAGCTATATCAGTAGGAACAAAGAATTATTATACAGCTCTATTAAAGGATCCAATGAGTGGTGGTCCTGAATTATTTAATGCTTCAGTTAAAGCTGGAATTGGAGAACAATTCTCTGCTCAAGGTTTTGATACATTTATGTCAGGATTTTTAATGGGTGGTGTGGTTTCCGGACCACAAAAATTATTCTTTCAAGGAGTACCTGCTCTATACCAAAGAGTTTCTAATCCTGAGAAGTATGCTGAGTATAAACAAAATAAAGAGAACTACATAAAATCTGTAGTTGATACATACAATGCTGTTTGGAATGCACAAGCTGAAGATCCAGGTGCAATTTTTGATCCTAAGAAATATAATTTTTTACAACAAAAAGCAGCAGCTCAAGGAAAGACATTAGCTTCTATAGCTAATGATCAATTTGATTTTGTTGATGAAACTGACTTTGCTAAATTTCAACAAATACATACTGTATTAACTACAGGTGGTGCTAATTTATTTGAAGATCAGTTAAAAGATTATATGAAAATGTCTGATGAAGATTTAGCTGCGGCTTTTCCTTCAAGTAAAAAAGATATTAAAAATGGAAAAATTAGAGAGCGTCTTCAGAGTTTGGTTAATCAAATTGATAGAACTGAAACTGTATATGAGCAATCAAAAGATAGATATCAAAATCCATTTATGCCAGAGTCTTTTGAAAAAGGTTCTAGACAATGGACAGAAGAAACAATAAAGAAAGTTGCATTTGAACATGCAAGATATCTTTATATGTTTACTCAAGATGGATTTACCAGAGCATTGGAAAGATCAAATAATATTTATCAAAATTTAGTATCTGAACCATTGTTTGATAAAATGGCAGCTAATGATTTAACAGTATTGTTAGATCAAAATTCTATTGACAAAGAAATACAAATGTTAACTGAAGAAGCTATTATATTATCAGGTGATCCAACTAATACTGCTAGAGTAAAAGAAAAGACAGAAAAAGTTGAAAGACTATCTGCATTCAAAAACATATTAATGAATGAAGAGAATCAAGCTAAAGATGGTTCATTTGATAAAAGAAAAATTGGTGCACTTAGAAAAGAGTTTGAAAACTATGTAAAATACATGGCTAAACAATCTGGTACATTTGTTAATAAAGAAGCTGTTGATGCTGCGTTAAAACAAATTATAGATTATAATGCATTACAGGGTAGAGCTAAAGTATATGATAAAACAATTGAGTATTTAAATGATCCTCAAAAGTTTGACCTTGTATTTCAAAGAACTGCTGAAGTATTACAAGAACAATACAAAAACAGAAAGGCAATATTTGAACAACAAGTACGTGATTATACTGATGTAATTGAGAGAAATGAATTAGCAAATCAAATTGCAAAGTTGGGATATATTCCAAACAATGTTGAAATGAAAATGTTTTTGGAAACTGGAGACAGTAAATATTTAAAAACATTTTATAATCAAAAAGGAGAACAATTAACTTCTTTTGACAAAGAAGCATTGGAAGATATTCAGGGATTATTATCTGACTATGAACAAACAAGACCTGATAAAAAAGTAGAAGAAGTTAAAACTGAAGAGGAAACAGCAGAAGAAAGCAGAGATGAAGTAGATGATATATTGGATAATGTAATTATTGATGTTGAAGTATCAGTTAAAGATTCAGTTGTGTTAGAAAACACAATGAAAAAAGCTTATGCTAAATATGCAGTTAAAGAAACTACTGCAGGAAGAAAACCTGTAACATTTGATAAGTGGGTTAATAGTGAGTCTGGTAAAAATCATAGAGCTGCTTTCATTGCAGTTAAAAAAATATGGATTAGTAATGACAAATTAATAAATCCTAATAATCCATTAACTGAAGAAGAAATCAGAACTGAAGCTGGATTAATCCCATGGTTGCAAAGTCAGGAAGGTAAAACAAATGACTTGGTAGAATCTGTTGTTAATGCATTGGGTTTAACTATTGATGATGTTACTGGTCAAACAGAATTGTTACCTAATGAAGGAGAAGCTGTAGAAGGAAACAAAAATATAACAACAGTTAAAAAAGGAAACACAGTTTCATTAGTTGAATTAAAAACTCTTGACTCAGAAGGTAATACTGTTATATCATATCAGTTAGTAGATCAATCTAAACAACCAATTGATGAGGAAACTTTAACTAGATATGGTATTCCTACCTTTGGTATATTTGCTGAAGGTGATAAAGCAAAAGCTTTGTCTATGCAAAAAACATTAGACAATGCTGCACCGGATTCAACACAATTTATTTTTGATGATGTAACTTTAAATTATGGACAGTTAGTTTATGATTTATCAGGTAAAGAGTTTATTGTATTAAGTCAACCTAAACAAGTAGGTACAGAACGTAAATTAATGTTAATAGCATCTGATGATATTAGCCCATCAATAGATGAAACAACAAATGCTTCATTTAAAATTGCACAGGGTGAATTTAAAGCATCTTTTACAGTTCAAGCTTTAGATCTTAAAGTCTTACCACAAAATGTCAGCAGACTTAATATAAATGAGCCTATTCAACCATATGCTTATAGAAACAAAGATGTTGTAACTAATCAATGGTTAGAAAGTCCTGAACAAGCAACTGCAAGATATAACTTAGTTATGTCAGTGCTAAGTCCTGAAGAACTAAGCCAACTAGAATTAGTTGTTACATTAGACCCTGAAGGTGGAGTAAACAATGGTAATTTAATTATTCCTGGTTTTAAAGAAGCAAACCCTTACATTCAAACTGTAAGAGCAAAATATTCAGTGGGAATAAGAACTTCTAATCCAGAAACTCAAGCTAAGATTGATGCTGCTATTGAAGCAAGTGGATTAAATAAAAGTAATTCCTCAAATGGTGTTTTTGGTTTTATGCAAAATACAAATTTTGTAATAACCAATTCTCAAGGTACTGTTATTAATCCTTCTACTATGACAGCAGAAGATTATAAAAATTTAATCTATGTTCCTGCAGGAATGAGTGTAAATACTGAAGAAGATTTAAAGCGTGCTCAAAATAATTTTGCTTTAAATAATTTATTAAGTTCTGCACTACCTGAGTTAATAGCAAATAATCCTGATGGAGTTATATCAATTTCAAAATTACCTAGTGGTTTATCTTTTATTTCTAAACCAGGTATAACTGTTTATGATAAAACACCTAAGTCATTAAATGATTTAGAATTTAAATCTGCTGATGAAAATGGTAATTATTTAATTTATCAATTAGAAAATAACAAAGGAGGTTCAAGAACTAAAGTTGCTATATCAAATCTTGAAGGTGAAGAAAGAAGAGAGCTTATAGATAGAGTTGAAGAAAGTTTAACTAAACAAGGAATGCTTGATAGCATTACAAGTTTAACAGATGCTTATGTAGCTGCAGTATTATTGCAAGATGGTAGTTATGCTTTAGTAAATTTAAAAGCTAAATCAATTGATTTAAATACTAAGTTTCTTGAATTATTGGATAGAGCTCAATTAACTTTATCTGAAAATCCTGAAAAAAATGTTGAGAAATTTGATAAAAGATTTAATGTTGATTACAATAAAGCTTTAAGAAGTGAATTATTTATTAGTGCTAAACCAGGATTCAGACTTTCATTACAAGTAAGTCCATGGGGTAAAATTGAATTGGAAATTTCTGATTCAAATAATAAACAAATAGGTATAGTTAGACTAAACAAAGCTGATATTTTAAATAAAGATTTATCTGTTGATCAAAAACTTAAACTTTTATTAGATCAGTTTAATGAATTACCAGCAGTGGTTGCTTCTGATGTAAATCTTACAGCTGCAAACTTTAGAGCTTCATATTCTAGAGAAGCGGGTGTTCAAGAAATAATTGAAAAAACTACAACTGAAGTAGCACCTCAAGTTTCATCAGTTAGTGCAATTCAATTATCTGCTGATTCTGGAGCTATTCAAGCTGCTAAAAATATTCCTGTAGTTACACAAGGTGTATTTACACCAACAGAAATGTTTACAGATGCGCAAGGAAATCCAATTCCTAAAGGACCTGAATTAAGAACAGCTGCTGACCCTATGCAAGATAGACGTAAGGATTTATTTCCTGATCAATCTGAATTTGCTGATGTAGTTGGTGGTAGTAATAAAAATTCTAATATATCTTCTTATAAAGAAGTTAATGGGGTTGGTATTGCTGAATACACTAATCCTGAAAATGGTCTTGTTGATGTTATAATGACAGGTAAATCTGATAATGATTATGTGGGTTATATCAGAATCTATACTAAATCTATTGTCAATGGTAATGTTGTTATTACTCCTTCAAATAGGTGGACATCCAAAATGGAAAACAAATCAGGTGATAAGGCTTCATTTAAAAGTATGATGACTGAGGTTCAAAAACTATTACCTGCTGGTCATGAATATACAGAGAAAACAAATATATCTTTAGATGGTCTAAGAGTTTATGCAAATAATCTAAAAAGAGATTATGAGGTTCTTACGGTTAATGGTAATCCAGTAACTAATAATGTTGAATTAAATAAAGCAACATTAGAGAAACTTAAAAATGCAAAAACAGAAGATGAGATTCAAGATTTATATGAAAGACAAACAGGTATTACTCAAGATGAATTTAATAAAATTAAAGAACAAGTAACATCTTTAATGCCTGGTGTACAATTATTGTTTAACCAAGCAGATGGTTCTGTTATAATTAAGTTACCTGTATTAGTTTCTACTAAAGCGGATGTATCTAATGTAGTAACTCCAGAAGAAAAAGCAGATAGAATAAATACTGATAGCATAAATCCTGAAGACATTAATGTAGATGATATTAATGCTTTAAGAAATGGTGTTAGATTAAATAAACTAGAAGGTGTTAAACAACAACTTGAAATTCTTAAAGCACAACTTACTCAAGGGTTAGTTGGAGCTGCTAAAATTAAAGCTGTTAAGGAAAGCAAAGAGTATCAAGATCTTTTAGCTGAAAGAAAAAAATTAGAAAGTGAAGCTAACAAAATAGTTTCTGTTGAAGATGCTGCCGCTGATGTTGAAGACATTGATGTATTTACAGAGTGGGCCGGAAACAATCTTCCTAGTTTTATATCTATAGCTGATATTGAAACATTAGGTAATAATCTTAAGAATGCTGGTGTACGCGTTGGTGCTTTTGTATTAAACCTTAATGATCTTGGTGGAGGATTAACTGTTAATGGAACATTGTTTACTGGAGCTAGATCTCCATTTAGATATCATGAAGCATTTCATGGTGTGTTTAGAATGCTATTAACTGATGCAGAAATTACAAAATATTTAGCAATTGCAAGAAAAGAAGTAAGAGCTAAGTTAAGAGCAGAAGGAAAAAGCTTTGAAGCTGAATTAGAAAGATTCAGAAATTCAGCAGATACTTATTCTAACATGAGCCGTGAAAGATTAGAACAAGAATATTATGAAGAATACCTGGCTGATGAATTTGAAAAATTTAAAACAAATGCAAAATCAACTCAAACAGATTCTTCTGTTAAGTCTTTATTCACTAGAATTATGGAGTGGATTAAGTCTGTATTCCAGTCCTTTACTAAGAATCAATTACTTACGTTATATGAAAACATTGATGCGGGCAAGTTTAAAAATGCGTCAATAAATTCAAATCAATTTGTCAACAGTTTAATGACTGGTGTATCATTAGAAGCTAATGCATTATTACCATATGATACTGAACAAAATGCTAATAACAAAATTGGATACTATTTCTTAGATAGTGCTATTGCTGAACCTTTAGTTTCAAGTATAGCTGCTATGTATATTCAAGAAATACAAAAAGTAAGAGACCCTAATGTTAAGCGTGGGGACATACTTGAGAACGTGATGAATGATTTTGCTGCTTTATATGATGAAGAAACAGAATCAAATCAAAAACTTTCAGATGAACAAAAGAAATTTTTACCACAAATCAATGAGGTATTTTATAATTTTTCTGATGAATTAAAATCTGAAGTATTTAAAGTATTAAACATTATAACTAAGCAAACTCAAGAAGAAGAATATAATAATGAATATTTTGAAGAGCAAGTTGGTTTAAGAAATGTAGAACAATACAACATGGATGCGTCTATGATTGGTGGTTTTGGTTCCTTATCTGAAGGGCTAAGAAGTTATTTGGCTACAACAACTATAGAAGAAACAGATTACTTTGGTAATACAGAATTAAAGCCTGGAGTAAAACTAATTGTTCCAATTAACTTTACATCTGCTTATAATGGATTATTAAAAGCTGTTAAGAATATTGATGATCCTAAAAAGATGTTACAGAATATGTACTTCTTTGGATTAGATAATCCACAGACTGGTGCTGTTGTAACAAGATTATTACAAGACTTTGGTATATCTGTAGATACATTATTAGAGTCAGGTCCATTACCTACTAAGATTAAGAATGCTGCTTTATTTCAATCTGTTGTAAAAGGATTCACAACATTTAGAGTAGATTACTTATTTGTACAAAGAGATAATGCCGGTGCAGTATTAATTTATTCTGCAGCACAAAGAGATGATATTAATTCACAATTAGAATCATGGTCTCAAGCTTGGGGACAAGCTGAAAAGAAAATTAAATCTGATGTAAAAGTTAAGAATGAAACTGTTAGAACATTGGAAGATTTTGCAAGTTATTTAAAACCTAGTGATACAGAAATTTCAGATCCAAAATTATCTGAGTTATCTTCTAAATATTCACAAGATATTTTTAGACTTACTGGTATTAAATTAAGCAAGCAATTTATTGCATTTAGTATTGCATCATCTAGAAATAATCCTACAGTTCCACAGGCAGCATTAGTAAATGCTAATTCTGAACAAACGCCTATAAGCTATAGTGATATTCTTGAAATAAATAAATTAATCCAACAGGGTAATGATATCTTTAGTGAAGGAGAAACAGGAGCTAGTTCTAGAATTAGAACATTAGCAATTCAAAATGCGCCATTTGATGAAACAATTGGAGCATCTGTATTCAAAAACCCTGAAGGTAACTTGGTATATGCACATCAACTTCCTACATTCCATTTAAAAAGAATACAAGAATTAAATGATGTAGCAGAACTTGAGCGTCTTAAAGATTCTGATCCATATTTAAGAAATAACTTTCTTTTAAATAGTGAAGCATTTATACAAATGTCTGCAGAAAACAGACAGAAAGTATTAAGAATTGCTGGAAGTAGTGTTGGTAAAATTAATAGTACTGAAGAAGAACTTAATGATAAGATTTCAGGTGTCTCTAATAAAGCATCTTATGGTAATTATACACCACAAGAATTTGCATTAAGTATACTTAATACATACACTGCTCTATTAAATACCAAAAGTAATAAGGTTGACTCAGTTGAATACTTTGATAATGTGTTAAATAAAACAGTTAAAGCCGCATTGGCTCCTGTATTACTTAGAGTATTGGAAGCATCTAATACTGGGGATTTAACTTATCTACCTGTAATTAAAGCTGTTAAGTTTGATAAACCGGGTGGTGGCAAAGTTGTATTGACTGATGAAACAATAAATGCTTTTGCAACCAACATTGAAACTGAGTATGATAGAATCAGAAGAGAATCAAATCCTGAAACTAAAACTCAAGAAATTCAACTTGGATACAATACTAATAATGGTAGAGCATTTAAATTAATTAATTCAGGATTATTACTTACTCCAGAATTAAAAGCTTCTTTAGAAGAAATTGCAAAACGTGAAAATGCTCCATCTTTAGCAGATGCTTTGAAAGAATTAAATATAACTGATAAGGCATTTAAATCTATAGTAAATGCACAATTAGAAAGTCAATACAATAAATTTTCTGAAGGCATAAAAGAATTACAAATAGAAGATCAATTAAGTAAAAATATAACTGAAGGTTTAGCAGCTACAACAAAACCTAATCAAAATTTAGTTGAGTCAGCTGAATTGCTTAATCTTACTTATGATAAAGAATATAACTTAAAACAAATATTCTTTAATGACTGGATCAATACATCAGCTATAAACGAAGTTCTTTTAGGTGACCAGGCTGTTACATTAAAAGATGGAGTTGATGCTGTTAAAAGAGCTAAGATGCAGAATGCTGCATACTATAGTGCTTATACTTCTATATCTGCAGAAGATATGGGTGTAATGCATACAGTTGATGATATTAGTTTAGTTGCTTTAGAGGAACCAATTGGTGTATCTGCTTTAACTGGTAGTAACATTGATAGATCAGATGCTCAAATGTGGATGACTACAAAAGCATTTAGATATATGTGGTTTGGATTTGGTAAACTTAATCCTGCTCAAGCAAGACTGATTGATAAAATTGAAGCTGGTGAAGATATATCATCAGAAGAAATATTTGGTCAAGATGGTTATGTAGATATGGATAGTATGCTTAACTCTAAGAAATTAGTGTATGGTGATGGTAAAACATTTATCAAAATGTCTGCTTTTGTTTTAACTCCACAACTTACATCTAATAAAATTGTAGATGAAAATGGAAATGTAACTTTTGTACCTAAAGAAAATAAAGTTGACTTGCATAACTTAAGAGTTAAACTTGAAGCTATTGAAAAAACTAAAGAAACAATTAGTATAGCGGCACCATTGACTGCACTTAAAATGTTAAAGCAACGTGTAAATCCACTTAGTGACTTGGGTAATACTAATTCATTTACAAATGGTCATAGTACATTGAGTGCAAAATACATGGGTCTTCAGGTTTTAACACCGTCAAATAAGACAGAAGTTATTGATCCAACACAAGTAAAAAATATTGTTACTTCTGAGCAAAAAGATGATGTCTTTGTTGAAGCTTTGAATATGACTGTAGGTCAAATTAGAACTGCTTATAATCTTGCTACCTCAGCTAAAGTTGAATTAAAATACAAGAATAAAAGAAACTTAATTTTCAGTTTTGAAAAAGGAATGCAAGAACTTGCAATCTCTAAACAAAATAATAAAGTAACTCCAAACTTAATGGCATTTTTAAGATATGCTACTGAGGGTCTTAAAGCATCTCAAGCAAGTAGTAACTTGTTAGAGTTCTTTTCAACTCAAGATGGAGAACAAAAATATGATTTAAATAATCCTATTACTTTAAATAAATTTGAACAGTTGTTCTTAAGTTATTTAAGTAAAGGCGCGCTTGCTGAAAAAGCACCAGGTCATGCTGTAGCTTTAGTATCTGATTTTGGTACCAAAGTTTATAGAAGAGTATTTAGTGTAGATGAAAATGGTGTACCTGATAGATCAGAAATCATTAGAGAGAATGTTTGGAATAGTATGGCCAACAAACCTGAACTAGGTGCGTATGATACTTTATCTGTTACACTTAAAGATAATAAAAATGGTGTTGTTATACTTGACCGTTTAAGATCTGGTGTAAAAGAATATGATAAAGATGGAAACTTTACAGGTGAAAGATATACTGAGATGCTTATGCCAGCTCACTTTAAATCTGTAATGGATTTAGTTGAGAATACTGATTCAGCATTCCCGGATGTATTATCAAAAATGTTTGGTGTACGTATTCCATCTCAAGATAATCACTCAACAATAAACATTAAACATGTTGACTTCTTACCTGCGTTCTATGGTTCATCTGCAATGTTTGCTCAAGAGCTTATTGAAATATCAGGAGCGGATTTTGATATTGATAAAGTTTACATGCAAATTAAAGAGTTCTATGAGGATAAAGGAAAATTCTATGAGTATGGTAAACAAACTACAGACAATGGTAAGTATACTGACTACTTAAAATATGTATCTGAAAAAGTTAACAAGTCTGGAACTGTTTATGCTGAAGCATTACAATTATATAAAAATGATTTTCAAGCAGCAAGTGTACAAAATTCTGTAACTGATATAGAACAAGAAGTTGCTTCAGATGCTGGGTTATCAGAAAATGGTATTAAAGCTTTACAAATTTTAGGTTTACCTATTACAAAAGATCAATACTTAGAATACAAAAAGAAATTCCGTGAGCCATATGAGGCACCTATGAGCAATGCTATATTAGATTATAAGTATGCTTTGATGGGTAATACTGGTGTTACAGAAACAACAAATGAAAATGAAACACCTATTTCATATACATCTGCTAGTTTACAAATATTAACTGATGAATTGAAAGCATTAGAGCAAGTGTTACCAGGTTTACTTGAACGTTCTAGAGAAGACAATATTGATATCAATAATATCATTGGTAAAATAAAAGCATTTACAAATAACAAAGGTGCTGCTATTGGGGCCATTGTATTACCTAATGTATACTTGAGTTTACTAACTGAGTATGGTATTACAATAAATGAAAAAGGACCCGCAATTAGTATCAATGGTATTACTTATGATGACTTTGGTGTAACTAGAGAGCAATTAGCAAATGGTATAGAAGGGTTACGTAAGCAAGATATCATATCATCATTAATTACAATGGCTACTGATAATGCTAAAGAACGTCTTGTTGCTAAACTTGGTTTGAATAAACATGCTCTTGGTGTAGTTGCTAACTTAACTGCTTTGGGTGTTCCTATTAAAACATCTTTATTGTTGATTAATAATCCAATGATACAAGATATATATTCTCAAGCATTTAATAAGAAAGAGAAATTAGATCCAGGTGTTAATGGTATATTGAATGCAGTGTTATCAGGTTTAGTTGAAAAAACTAAAGCAAGTAAAAAAGATGATGCTAAAGCTACAGAGTTTATTAAGGTTAATGATAATCTTTTAATAGATGCATTCAATAATCCTGAAGAAGTTACTGATAAAGAAAAAATTGCCATATTAAATTTATTTTCAAACTCTGTAAAAGTTAAAGACTTTACAAGTAACATGTCTGCAGTTGCAGGTTTGACAAATGGTTTGGGTAAAGATATTGCTTCAATTAATGAAAAGTCTGAGCAAATAGATAAGCTATTTGATAAAGATGCTATGATGGATTTAAATCCTATATACAAAAGCAAGACTTGGCAATCAAAATATCTTGAGATATTTAACCAAATCAAAAATGATTTGTTACCGGTTACCTTTTTATCAGCAAGTGAAAATTTTCAATTGATATTAAATAAAGTATTTGAAAATGTAAACTCTGATTCAATTGAATTTACTGAGGAGATTAAAGCAAAAATTTCAAGAGATTTATTATCATACTTGACTATTAAAGCATATCAACAAACTAAATTAAATAATGATTCTCAATCTGTAGCAACATTAAATAACAATTTAATTTATCCAGGTGGCGGATATCAATCAATTAATGATATAGTTGATAGATTACGTACTACAGATGCAGGTCAAAATAATTTCTTTTTAGATAACTTTGTGGTAAGTGTTAAAGCAACAGATGCTAAAAATCAATCTGGCTTGAATTTGCTTAACGCTAATACATTTAGAAGTTTGAATGCTGGTCAAAAAGTTGACTTACAAAATTCATTTGCTAAACTATATGGTTCATTAGAGACTAAGAATGATGCTTTATCTATAATCAATTATATAATGGTTAAAGATGGTTTGCAAACAGGTTATGCATCTTTACTAGAAGCTGTTAGTCCATTTACTATGGATTCTTATTTGAGTCAAATTGAAACTGCTAATAAAGCATTAAGAACTGATGATGATGCAAACATTAAAAAAGTGTTTGGTTTAAATAAAGCAGAATTAGAATCTGATTTTGTTAATAATTATTTACAATCAAATATTAATGGTCCATTATTATATACCCTTAACAGAAGTGAAACAGGTGCTTTACCTAAAGGTGTAAGTATTAAAGAAAACAAAATCACAATTAAGTGGGAAGATATGTATGGGGCAAATCCTAAAAGCTTTGTAAGACTGAAACTTGAGGATATTGCTACTGGGTTTGTTACATATAAAACTTATATGTCTACAACTGAAGATGAAGCAACAACAAAAGTTTATGAAGAAGTAGAAACGCAAGGTTCTAATCAACAAAATCCAATTGGGTTTATGTTTGGTGAAAGACCTACATACAAAGCTATAAGACAATCTCTTAAAACTAAAAACTTAGGAGCTGAACAAGATTCATTTACTGATAGTATTCAATTTGATGAGATGTCTTTTGCGCAAGGAGTTCAAACAGCAGCTTTACAAGATGAAGATGCCACTATTGATGCAACTGAATTTGGTGTTAATGTCAATGGTAATAACATTGCTAACATCAGCGCGCTAGAGGCTATGCTTACTGCTGAACCAAAAACAAAAGTAGAAGAAGAAGTTGAGTCAGATATTGTTGAGACTGGTTTACAAACTACATTACTTGATTCTATGAGTGATCTTGAAAGAGAGTTGTATGAAGAGTTTGCAGCTGAAGTAGAAAGTGATTATTCTGCAATTGAGAATTTCTGGGATGAAAATATTCAAAAGAATACAGAAGCTAAAGAAAACTTGAGAGTAAATAATAATGTATTATCTTTGGAAGATCTTATAGAAATGTATGATAAAGGTATCTATAAAGACCAAGAAGAATTTATTGATCAAATAAAAAAATGTAATCTATAATTGACTATGGCAAAATGTCCTAATAAAAACACGGAAGAATATAAAGCTTTACAAGAAGTTTATAAAAGTGAAATTGCAACAAACAATATTATCAATGCTTGGCAAAGTGTTAATAATACAGATGTTTTTCCAACTATAGTTGAAGCAAAGCAATTTGAAAAATTAAATAAAGTTGCCTTTTCAATAAAACAAAAAAGTTTTGCTGATAGTTTGCTGTCTAATTTAAGAGATAAAAAACTTATACATACTGAGTTTGGGTTAAACTTGATCAATGTTTCTAACCCAAATCTTTTCTATACTGATAGAGTATATGATAAAACAGTTGTAGAAAGTAATAAAAATAAAATCATTGAATACTTAAAGGCAAATAATATTCCTTTGGATTCTGTTTCAATTATAGCAACTGATAAAACATATAAGATAGAAGTAAATCAAAATGTATTTACTCCAAAAGATATGTTGGAATCTTCTAGATCATGGGATACACCAAGAGCTAGAGCAGTTGTAACTCATTTATTAAGAATGTTTCCTCAGATAAGAGTTAAAATGCTAAGTGTTACTGAGGCAGAGACTCTTTATAATTCATTACCAAAATGGCAAAAAGGTGATGTTAAATTTAAAAACATAAACTCTTTTTACGTTGATGGTGTTGCTTATTTAATTAGAGGAAGAGTAACAGATGAAACAGCAATTGAAGAAATACTTCATCCATTTATTGATGCAATTAAAATGGACAACCCTGAATTGTTTAATGGTTTACTTGCTGAAGCTAAAGCTAACTTTCCTGAAATGGCTCAGTCTATTGCAGAAGCATATGGCAATAATAAAAACTTTAGCCAATTGGAAAGAGATCTTGAGATTGTTACTCAAGCTTTGTCTAGACATTTCAATAATGAGTATGAGAAAAGTCCAACTAAAAAATTCTTGGATAGAATTAAGGAAGCTTTAGATTGGTTTGCAAATGTTATCAATAATTTAAATGAATATATTACAGGTAATCCTTTATCTGTAAAAGACATTAATAGCAAAACTAAATTTAGTGATATTGCTAAACTTTTAAATACAGAAGGAATACGTTTTAAACTTGAAAGCAGAGCTAATGGAAAGGTAAGATATTCACTGTCTCCTGAAAAACAAAAGATAGTTAATAAAGCATTAGATAAATCTAACAGCATTCAACAAGAAATAATCAAAAAACTATTTCATGTTGCCATTAGTTCAAAAGAAGAGATAGATTCTTTGTCTGCAAATTTAAGTGACACAGCTTCTGCTAATACAATTGTGGTCCTTAATAAAGAAGATCATACCTATGTAGATATTACTAACCGTGAAATCTATAAATCAGTTACTACAGCAATTAAAGGTCAACTTGCTAATGAAGAAGATGTACAACTTAATCTGGCAATTGGAAATGATATAGATGCCTTACTAGATGCTATAATTTCTGAGCAATCTTTTGATGAAGCTTTCCCTCAAATGAAAGTTTTAGATAAAGAATTAGCAGGTAAGATGTTTGATATGTTAGAAGAACAACTTACTCAGTTAATTCCACAAGGTGCTGTTGGTATTTCTCAAGTAGTTGTATTTGATGAAGCAACAAAACTTGCTGGTACAGCAGACTTAGTTGTTATAGATAAGAATGGTAAAATAAGAATTGTTGATTTAAAGACAAGTAAAAATTCTATCTATGATAAAACTTTTGTTGACGCAGTTAAAAACAAAATACCAGGTAGAACACAAGGTTCAACTTATGAAATAAAAGAATATGAGTTAAAAGAAGATGTTCCTGCATTAGATGCTGAAGGAAAACCTATTTTAAATCCTGATGGTACACCAAAGATTTATCTTGGTAGTGATCTTAAAAAAATACATGGAGTTGATAAGTTATCAACCATGGCTCAACACAATCTTCAAGTAAATCTTTATAGACGTATGTTTGAAAACATGGGCTATACTGTTTATGAAGGAGACGGTGGTGCCATTACATTTCATATACAAGCAGATATAACAGGTAAAGGGAAAGAACAAGTATTTAATAATAAGTTTAGATTAGATGGTAGAGTTGAACACCCTATATCACAAAACTTACTTTATGTTGATATGCTTGTCCCATCAGTAATGAATAATACTGAAAAGGAAAATCTTGATAGAGCAATCAATACTGCAGAAGATGCTATATACCGTGGTGATCAAGATATAGAAGCACTAGAACAAATTGCAGATACAATAGATGCCCAACAATATCCTGAGTACAATGTTATTTTTGATGCCTTACAAAATTATAGTGTTGCTTTAATAGAGCAAGACAAAGCATTAGATAAACTTAAGAATAATGTTTTCAGAGATAGAACTAAGGAACAAACGCGTGATGATATTGCTAGTACGTTAGCTTACATTGCCAGCAATATGAATACTGGTCCAATAGCAAGATCTCAAACATATACAAATCTATTAAGAAGTTCTTTGAATCAGATGCAAAAATTTACATCATATGTTCAAGATCCGGCTAATATAAATAAACCTGAGTATATTACGTATGCTTTAAACTTCAATAGATTTTTAAATACATTTGAAGCTTTATACTCAATTAAAGATTCTAAAGAATTAAATGCAACTCAAAGAACATTGGTTCTTCAGATGCAACTTGAGCAAAACAAACTTATTGGTACTAATGGTAAAGAAGGTTTGATAAATGATGCTATCACAGATTATGTAAAAGAGGTTATCAGAACTAGATCAACTAATGATTGGGGTGGTCAAGGAAGTATGTTCACAGAAGATATGTTAGATGATCTTATGCAAATGTCTACTGATATATCAATGGATGAATTATTTGTACAAGATATGGCTACTCAAAAGGATACTATCCTTGCTGTAATGGACAAGATATATAAAAGTAAAAAGCAAGAGTTATTAGATAAGATAGCTGAAAGAGAAGGGTTAATTAGAAATGCCGGTAATGAGTTGTTAAAACTTTCAGGCAATGTTGATACTCAAAAGCTTTATGATTTCATGTTAGAATATGATAAGAACGGTGACTTCACAGGCTTTTATATTCAAAAGATTGGCCAAGAATACTACAATATACAAGACTCATTAAGAAGTAAACTTTATGATGATAATGGTGTGCCATATGAATATAAAGATGTAAGTAATTTAGATAAAGCAAAACCTGAAGATATCAAATACAATATTGAATTAGCTAAAAACAAAGCCGCTTTCAGTAAGTTTTTTCAAGCTGAATCAGTAGATGCTAATGGTGAATTAGCTGATGGTGAATATCATAAATATACTGATGAATTTATAAATGCCAGAAAAAGATATGAGTTTTGGGTGCCTTCTAAAAATAAACAATATGGTACTTGGTATAGAAAGCCTAGAATATCAGATAGAGATTATGCTATATATGAAGCTAAATATTATAATTTCAGCACATATACTAAAGCACTAAGAGTTAATGGTGAACCAACTGGAGTAATTGCTAAAGAGCAAGTATTGCGCGCACCAAAAGTTCAATTTAGAGAAGCTAGAGAAAGAACTGAATCTGGTAAGGATATGCGTAGTGAGAAATATAGAGCACTAATGGATCCTACTAAAACAGATGCCCTAAGTGTTTCTCAAAGAAACTTTTACAATCTATTTGTAAAATACTATGAAACAGAATTACTAAATAAATTACCACAAGGAATCAAAGATCAAATGTCTGGCCGCGTTCCTATTGTTAAAAATAATATTTTAGATAGTCTAAAAGATAAACCAAACATTGTATCAAAAATGTATGCTGGTACTGTTAGATCTATTAAGAATTTTACTCAAGAAACAGCAACACAGAAAAATGTTTTACTTGATGAACAAGGTAACTTTGTAAATTCACTTCCTATATTTTATACAGGTAAGATAAGAGTTGATGAAGAACTTAAAAATGTTGAGACAGAGATCACAGCATTACAAGATAAAAAGAAAAAAGGATTGATTAATCCTGAAGCATACAAAACAGAATTAGCATTACTTAATGGTAAGGCCGCACAACTTAGAAGTCAACCATCATTGGGTGAACTTAATAAAGATATGACTTCAGCTTTGATTAAGTTTAGTGCAATGGCAGAACACTATGAAGTAATGGGTGAAATTGAAGATACTCTTACTGCTATGGTAAAAGTTATAGAAAATAGAACTTATACTTCTTCTGATCCTATGGTTAATATGGGAACCACAATCAATGGTAAATTTAAAAAGACAGGTGTCATTAAAGGTCCCGATTCAAATGCCTTAAAAAGAGCTAAGAAGTATATGTCAATGATTTATTATGACAATGAACTTATTAGTAAAGGAATGGCTGATAAATTCTTTGATGAACTTATTGGTCTATCTTCATTATCATATGTAGCATTTAACCCATTTGGTAACCTTAATAACTACGTTATGGGTAGAATCAATAATGGTATTGAGGTTCTGGGTAGCAGATATTTTAGTAAAAAGAATTATGCTAGAGCAACAAGAGAATATAATACTCAGGGTATTCCTGGATTACTTTCACGAACAAGTGCTGCTATAACTGATATTGCTGATATTGCTACATTAGGGAAAACAGGATTGAAAAAATCAGATTATGATGCAGATAAACCTAATTCTAAATATGAAGCTTTTGTTGACATGTTTAGAATGATGGATAAAGCTACAGATATACGTGAAAATGCTTCTGAGTTTGATAGCAAATCTATCTGGTCAAGGTTTAAAGAATGGGGTTATGTTATACAAGATGCTGCTGAATATAACGTACAGAGTAAAGTTGGTATGGCTATACTTATGGATACTACAATTAAAAACAGTAAGACCGGTGAAACATTATCATTGTATGATGCATTTAATTACAATGCAGATACTCATAAAAATGAATTACTTGATGGGTATGATACAGTAATTTCTAAAAATGGAACTGAACAACCTTATTCAGATCAGTTTAGATATGATTTAAGAAATGAGATTAGAGAGGTTAATAAACAAATCCACGGTAACTACGCTAAAGAAGATAGAATGGTTATTCAAGGACATACTCTTGGTAACTTAGCAACACAATTTCACAAGTGGGTTGCACCTGCAATTAGATCTAGATTAAGAAGAGAATACTTTGATCAAAATTTAGGTTGGTTAGAAGGTAGATACAGATCTTTCTTTAAATTTTTAAACCACGTCAAAGGTGAAATGGTAAGAGGTAATATTAGCATGAACCCAAAAAACTATGCTGAAAGTTTCAAAGAAGCATATGGATTTACAGGTCAAGGTGGAAATTTAGATCAAAGAGCTGAAGATAAACTTAGAGGTTTCTATAGAACAACAGGTGAACTAGGAATTATGTTGAGTGTTTTTGTATTAAACTCAGTGCTATCAAGTGTGCTTGCAGGTGATGATGATGATTCTGAATTAGAAACAAGATTAAAAAACCTTATAAGATTACAAGGTGATAGAACATATAAAGAGATGCTTTTATTTACACCAACACCAGAAGGTTTAAAACAACAGTATGCATTGATGAAATCACCAATAGCAACTACAAGAACATTAGGTGAATTAGGTGAAGCAATATCATTAAGTTATATGACACCGTTAGCATATTTGTATAAGAGTGATGAAGAATTTTATGCTGATTCAGAATATGTATATCAAAACAAACCTAATAAAGGTAAATTAAAAGTATACAAAAACTGGGCAGATGTAGTTCCTCTTTTATATTCAATACAAAAATGGGATAATATGATTAAAGAACAAGAGTTTTACATTAAGTAATTATATGCAATTGCATATTGCAATACGCAATATTACCAATACTATATGTAGAAACATATAATGAATGAAAAAGCCATCATTAAACCCTAAAAAAGGACTTAGTGATGGCTTTAACATACATTAAATAAACCTACAGGTTGATTTTATCCTTCACAACTTGCACAATCTAAAATATTTCTGGCAAATTCTTGAGCTGAACTTTGACTAAATTGGTAGTATAAAGTTTTTACTCCTTCTTCGTGTGCATATAAATACAATTGATTAATATCTTTAGCTGGAACAGACGGGTGAATCATTAAGTTAAGTGACTGAGACTGATCAATAAACTTTTGTCTTTGAGCTGCCTGCAAGATTAACTCTTTAGGAGTGATCTCAATGAATGACTTGAATACTGCTTTTGTAGGGAAATCTAAGTGTTGAACTGAGCCATCCTTTTTCAAGATGCTTTTCCATACTTCCGGGGTATTCATATCATACTTATCTAACTCACGCTCTAATAAAGGATTCTTATAGATAGTCTTAGACTTGGCCAGATCTTTAATAAAGTAATTAGACTTGATTGGTTCAATTCCCATACTCACTTGTCCCAAGATGAATGAGCTTGATTTAGTTGGAGCAATTGCAATCAATGTTGAATTGGCATAACCTTTTCTAATTGACTCAACACCTTTAGAATCATGTAACCATTTAGAGGCCGCCTCACTTTTATCTTTAAGTGTTTTAAAGATCTGAGAGTTTAACATCTTAGCTTCCAAGGAATCAAACTCAATTAATTTAGATTGGAATAGGGAATGATATCCTAGCACACCTAAACCAATTGCTCTGTGTTGACTTGCAAATCTATATGCTCTTTTCATACCAGGCATTACAGCAGCCTTCTTAATGAACTCATCCATTACAGCATTTAAGAATAATGTGTAAGTTTCAATAGCGTCTGTATTTTGTATCTCATCCCAGTGTAGTAGATTGATAGATCCTAAACAACAAACAAATGAATTAAATGAATCAGTTGGTAACTGAATTTCAGAACATAAATTGCTAGCAGTAATTTCTAGACCCAACTCTTTATAAGGAGTATTGTTATTTGAATTGTCTTTGAACATGATGTATGGAAAACCAAATTCATTACGTCTTTGGATTACCTTGGCCCAGATTTTACGTTTGTCCCCATCACCAGCTTTCATTTCTTCAAGCCACTTGTCAGTTACTGTAACACCATATTGTAAATTTTGTATTGGGTTTCCCTCAGTACCAATATCCAAGAACTCTAAAGCATCTGCATGCTCTAACGGTAACCATACCGCGCATGCTCCTCTTCTTGCTTCTGATTGTTTACACACATCTACTGTGGTATCATATAATTTAGCATAATGTATTGGTCCATCTGCATGGCCCCCGGTTGAAATGACAGCACCTCTTGGTCTGATGTTACCCAAATATACACTGGTCCCTCCGCCATACTTTGACATTAAACCTATTTCACGCCCACCATTCAGGATACTATCTAATGAATCATCTACATTAGAACCATAACAACTAATAGGTAAACCTTTTTGTTTACCAAAGTTAATCCATACAGGAGTAGACAAACTATAAAAACCTCTGGCCATGTAGCCTTCAAACTTCTGAGCAAACCCTTCAATCTTCAAATACTTTTCAGCAATTGTTGACATATCTTTAATTCTTTGTTCCGGAGTTTCTGTTATATAACCTCTTGATAAAAAGGTACGGCTATCTTCATTGAGCCAATAGTATTTTTTGTATTCCATAGTGTTGTTATTAAAATAAATCATCTTCAGTTATACTCTTTCCTTTTTTGTTGTAGTCAATTGATTTTTTGTAGAAGAAATCACCCTCTTTTGTTGAAAGAATTTCAATATTAAACCATTGTGTTTTCTCAAGTAGTTCATTATCAACAACAAACAAAGATTTCATACCTATGTTTTGTAATGAATTATTGAATCTGTCTTTAATAAAATGTTGAATTGTTTCTTTAGATAAGAAAGATAACTCACCTTTTTCAAAGATCCAGTCTAGTATTTTGCATTCAGCTTCATAAGCTTTTTGACATGCTGAGTCTATCAGTTGTTCAAATTCTGCATCAAACCATTCAGGATTTTCTTTCTTAATAATGTTAATTACTTCAGCTCCAAAGTTACCGTGGATTTCTTCTTCTTTACTTGTTGCTTCAACTACATTTGAGATACCTTTAAACAGGTTCTTTTCTTTGTTGAAAGACATCATAATTAAGAATTGACTAAACAAACTTACGTGCTCAATAAATAGAGAAAATAATAGTACTGATTTAGTGTACATTTTATTGTCTTTACTTCTGGTGCCATCTAAGTATTTAGTAAGGTATGCTATTCTATCTTTGATAGCAGGAATTTCCACTACATGTTGGAACTCTTTTTCAAGACCCAAGATTCTAAGCAGTTGTGCATAGGCATCTTTGTGTCTTACTTCTGACTCAGCAAAGGTCATACCCACATCTCCAATTTCAGTGATTGGCATTCTTTTATAAAGGTCAGCCCAGAATGTTTTCACATTAACTTCAATTTGTGCAATTGCTAACATTGATCTTTTAATTACTTCTCTTTCTTTAGAGTCTATTGTAATCTTAAAATCTTGGATATCTTCAGTAAAATTGAACTCAGTATGTATCCAATATGAGTGTCTAATGGCATCTTTATATGCTAAGAGCTGCGGGTATTCATACGGAAGTATATTTACCCGTGGTAAAAAAATGTTTTTGTTCATGAAATTTGTGTTTTTGAATTTAAAGTTCTATCAGAGAACTTGAATGTATATATAATTTACTAAAAATAAAGCAATTTTTAGTTACTATTTTGCATATTTGCATAACTAAGGGTAAAGAATATGAAGCCTATTTCTATTCCTGTAACAAGACGGTACTCATTATCTTCACACATTACTTCACAGTTTATAAGCTTAAGCCCAAGTATAGGCTCTGTTGGTAGAAACTCCACATTAAATCTGTTTCTAAAGATCAAAGGATTGATTTTATTCATAATGAATTTTTGGTTTAAAAGATTAATTTATAAAATTATTTTTGTATATTATAAGTGTATAGTCAAGGGAATAACCATGGCAAATATAAGATATATATATGTATAATGAAAAAGAGATTACTTAATATTTTCAGTTACTATGATACTGAACCAATGGAAATTCTTATTGGTATAATTTGGTTTATCATGCTACCAGTTATATGGTGCTTTGAATTTTCTTGTAACTTATTCATCATAATCCCAAGTATGTTATTGGGTTTAACTATGATCAAAGCAACTTGTTCTCACCCAATTAAAGTAAGAAAGACTCTAGCTTACGGTTCATTTATTTTCTCCATTTTTATAGTTTTAGCATTTACATTTAGAGATGTAATGCACAATCCTACGCATTGGTTATGGTTTTTACCATCAATTATATCTTTTTTAAACCTAACATCAATGACATCAAAATTTTATAGAAAACAAAAACAAGGAAGCAATGACATCATA
>Ga0209230_10000014_pt1 | contig 77673 bp, 78 predicted proteins | sample LakOntMetagenome_FD_187467 | JGI IMG/M metagenome (GOLD analysis project Ga0209230, IMG submission 187467) | Freshwater and sediment microbial communities from Lake Ontario - Sta 18 epilimnion Metagenome (SPAdes) (version 2) | ecosystem: Environmental > Aquatic > Freshwater > Lentic | place... | reverse complement strand
CTTTTCAAATCTGCTATCTTACTGCGCATTTCAGATTGTAAACTACTTGTGGCATTGCGTAAATCTGTATCTGCTTCGCCAAACAAACTTCTTAAGTTTTTATTAGATAATAAATTACTATCTTTATTAAACGACCCAATTTCTGGACCGTCTTCTCCGACCAAATAAGGCATGTTACCAAACATTCCGCCGCCTTCAGCTTTTTCACCGGGCTTCTTGGCCTTAGCTGCCTCTTCGGCGGCCTTAGCGCGGTCACTGAGTTTATTACTGTCAACAGCATTTGAATTTAACTTGGAAATAAAATCACTAAAGTTTCTAATAACATCTTCTTTAGTAAGAGGTTTCAAAAATTCATTTAAACCAGTGGCAGCATTTTTAGCACCAGTGTTTAAATCGTTCAGTCCTTTGCTAGCGCCAGCACTTATGTCTTTGATCAATGCTTCAGTTCTATTAATAATTGCGCCGGGTTCTAACGAAGTCTGCGCCGCTTCACGTTTCTTTTGTTCTTCTATTAGACGTGCAGTTTGAAGTTGTTCTAAGGTTATCAACGGCTCTTTAGCATCAAAACGTTTTTTATTTTCTGCATCTAAATCTTTGGCTGCTTGTTGCATTACTTGCCCGACTCTTAAAGCAGCCACTTGAACTTCGGCCGCACCTCTACCATAATCGCCACCGCCCGTTGCTAGCACCGCTCCGGTCTTAAGACCAGCTTTATCGTTAGCAATACGTAATGCTTCTGCTTCTATTCGATTTTGTATTTCTCGACGTCTATCTACATCTTTTTGCTCGTTGCCCTTAATAGCATTCATTTCGTTTACTAAGCCAACAAATGTTGGACCTAATTGTGCCATCTTCATGTTGTCTTCAGCGTTACGTGCTCCACCAGTTGCTACAATGGTCATCACATCTTGAAACTTTGCTCCGTATGCGCCTAACGCTGATATATTTTTTTCGTAGGCAGCTCTTTCTTGTTCTGACATGGCAGCTAATGAAAGTTCAACTTCTACTTTCTTCATCTGATCTTGGATTTGTTTTTCTTGTTGTTGACGGCTAACACCAGTTAATCTAGCAATGTTGTCCATCTCAACAGCCATGTCCTGAGCGGCTGCGTTTACACGGTCTCGGACAACTTTATCAGTCATGTCCATACCGCGTCGATTAACAGCACTAATCAAAAGAACTCTATTCAGTTCTTCAGAGCCAACGCCAACCGCATTTAATTGTCGGACTGCGGGGCTTTCAGCAAATTCCTTACCTATCGTTAAGAACGCCTCGGCTCCTTTTTGAGCATTGCCAGATAGACCAGCAACCTTTTGTCCGCTTTCTGCTATGACTCTGGCAAATTCTGGTATGCTCATGCGAGCACTAACTACATCTTCGGTAAATTTACCAATGTTGTTGCCAAAGTTAACACCACTTCCAGCAACTTCATTCAATGCTTTATTAATGTGTATAGCACTATCACCAATTTTGCCAATTGCGTCAGTAAGCTGTGCTACTATAGGGCCTCCTGCAGCTCCTAGTACCGCGGATACATCTTTTAGGCCAGCAGATAAAGAATATGTGCCAGTCATTAGTTTAGTTGTACTGTCTATAACGCCATTGACAAAATTACCCACTGCGGCCGTGGAAATTTCCTTGCCGCCGGGTACAGTTGGTTTACCCAACGTGTTGTTAAGAGTTGTAATCAGCGAATCAATTTTATCTTCTAATGTTGCCATTTAAAAATCTCAGGTTATATGCGTATATAAATACAGTGTACATTATATTTATCCGGAGTAAAATATGGCACAAAATCCTTTACAGCAGTTTTTTAGACAACCAAAAATCTTTGTGGCATTACCTAGCGGGGGTATTTACAACAAGCCTGCAACTATACAAGGTGAAGCAGATCGCATTCCGGTTTACGGCATGACTGGCATGGATGAAATCTTTATGAAAACTCCAGATGCGTTGATATCCGGAGATAGCACAGTAAAAGTAATTCAAAGCTGTTGCCCAACTATTACTGATGCGTGGGATCTTTCTTCATTAGATGTTAATCTAATTTTAACCGCTATTAGAATTGCCACATTCGGCGGCGAAATGTCCGTTACAAATGTATGTGGAGAATGTCAAACTGTTAATAGTTACGATATCGGTCTAAGCTCAATTATTGATCATTACATGAGTTGTCGTTATGATAATCGATTAGTATTAGATGATTTAATTATAACTACAAAGCCATTGACTTATAAACAAAGTTCTGTTTTTGCTTTGAAGAATTTTGAAATGCAACAAAAATTAAAACAGTTAGATTCACTAGACGAAGAGCAACGTAAAATTGTAATGGATGAAGTGCTGGTAAATTTAGGTAATCTACGTAATGAAGTATTTGTATCTGGTATTGAAAGTATCGATACCGGAACAACGGTAGTTACTGAACGAGAATTTATCCGCGAATGGATCGATAATGTTGACCGTAATGTTATGGAATCAGTTGTATCTCACATAGAACACAATAGAAATGCTTGGGACACACCCCAACATCATGTCAAATGCGATAATTGCGAACACGAAGAAGACTTAACTGTTGACTTAGACCAAACTAATTTTTTCGTAAACGCCTAACTAGATTATCCGCCTCGGAAATTGAAGAATATCTAGTTGGGCTAGAAAAAGAAATTAAAGATTTTAAAACTGATTTAGCTAAAATTAGTTGGTACATGAGAGGCGGTGTAACAGTACATCAACTACTACACGAGTACTCTGCCGATGACAGAGAAGCATTTTACGCTGTTATTAAAGATAATATAGAAACTACAAAAGAATCTGGACTACCGTTGTTGTAAATTTTAGAAATTATCAGGGCCTACAGGTGCTGCAGGTTTTCCGTACTTGTCGTACTTCCAACCCGGAGTAACTCCTTGATATGCCGCATCTGCTTTAGCTTTGTCTGCGGCGGCTTTAGCAGTAGCATCTGCAGTTTTCTTAGCGGCGCCTGCTGGGTCAGTAATTTTTTGAGCTTGATCAGTTATCCATCCTAATGCTCCAGTGGTCCAACCGCCTACCATATCCCTGATAACTTGTTGTACAGGATGTTGTTCGATTCTTCCGCCAACTGCAACAGGCACATTAAACAACAAGTCAGCAACAAACATTTTAGCTACCCATTCGCGGCCTGCTGGACTTGTGATAGCTGTCATGAATGCTATTTGAGCCGCGCGAGTTAATCCCAAATAAAACCCTTGAAGTTTTTTTGATCCAGTCAACCCAACCCACCCGCCGGGAATAGAAACAACTTTGGCAATAAACCAATTACCAGTTATAATGACCGCAACTTCGCCCACGCATTGGTTAATCCAGTATTGAGAACTGTGTTTAAATTTTTCGTAATCCGCTGGAGTTTTTGCACTTTGTTGATAGTCTGCGTATTCTAAACTAATGTTCTTAATACACAACGCAATTGGTATACCTAGTCCTAGCAAGTTAGCATAGCCACTAACTTTTTCTAGGCTTTTCCCCAACCATGCCGATGTACTCATTTCGGAGCTGACGCGAGCAGTGACCTTGGCAGCTATACCAGGTTCAATGGCATCAACTTTTTTCAAGGCTTTCTTAATCAATGCTTCTTCAATACCAGCGGCACGTAATTCACGCTCGCCCAGTATTACAATTTCTTCTAGAGTTAAACCAGTCTTGGTGGCAGATTCTACCCACGAGTTGGCAATTTCGTCAGCAGTAAACCTACTACTCTTAACTAATCTAGCAAGAGCGGCTAATGCTTTGTCAATATCAGCAACACTGGTTATCCTGTTTAAGATAGCTGTATAAAGGGCAGCATTACCAGGTGCTTCAACAATAATATCGTATACTTTCATGTAAGTCTCTCGTGATTCTATATTTATACTGTGTCAAGATGAACTACGTTCATCTGTTCTTCGCTTTCGCTCGAACTTTTCTTTATTTTAACTTAGAAGTAATTAGTGCGAAGCACTTTAAATATTATCTAGATTGTGTAGTCACACTTCGCCCTGGCGGGCAAAGTTGTTTTGAACATTATCTGAGTTGAGCAGTTCACTTAGTGTTTGCACTATAATTGTCTATAATTGTCTATAAACAATAGCTTAGGCGGTCATCCGGTACCTAATCGTGCTGTCTTATATATGACGGCGGCCCGCAAACATACACTAACATGTTTACAGACGTGGGGCGTATTTCCCCTCATTTAGCCTTAAAAATTCCTTTTCCTGTAAATCAAACGGGTTCTTGCGAAGGCATATCCCATCATCGTCCTGTAAAGGATAGTGATTTACATCTCTGCCACCAAGCAGAACTACCTTGCCGTCACACATCAGAACGGATTCAGGGCACTATACTATCGCCAGTGCGGGCTTAATTTGGTGGTTTAGAGCCTAGTTTTCTTGAAGTTTGATTATATGTGAGCCATGGACACGTACTTGAATATGACCGTTATAATAGTCTTTTGATTCCAATACACGCCTACTAAACTGCTCACGAGCCTCGATGTAACTACATTCTGATTTGGATTTACAGTAAAATAAGATTTCTCTGGTGAAGTTTTCTGCGCCTAATTCCGCAACATCTTTGCTTAGTTCTGGGCTACTACCGTAGTATTCACGCCAGTCACTGTCAATTTTGCTACGAATTTTCTTCTTTTTCTTTGTGCCGTTTTTTAGCTTTACTGTTTTATATGTGGTCTTGCTGAATTTTGCAAGTTTCTTGCCTATATATTTGCGCCCAGAGATGGAGTTAGTTATAAGATACACGAAGCCTATACAGTCTTCGGGAAGTGTTTCAACAACGGTGTTCTCATAAGTCCAATCCATGCACTATGTATCATGCGGTGCCTTTATGCCTGTGTAGTTTTGAATTGATAATGCTGTTTAATTTTACTATGTAAGTGTTCAGCTATTATTTCTTGTCCACGCTCCAGCGGATGTCCGCCAGCGCCGTAGATTACATCTAAATGTGGCGTTAGTACTTGACTAATGCTTACATTGAATAAGTGTTCGGACATTTTTATAGTCTTACTTAAATGATACAAGTGTGGCGCAAACTCTGGATCCTTGGAATAGTCTTCAAGTATGTTCCAGTTGTGCCTAAATACGTTTGTACCCAAATAAGTAACTTGATTTGTTTTTAAAAATGCATCCATGTAAACCAATTGTTGTAGATACATGTGTACATCACTGCGGTCACTGCTGTACTTTTCCCATATTTCTAAACCTATTTTAGGAACATTGCCCGCCGTTGGGCTAACAAATTCACTCCAGCGGCAAGCGTTGGCATCGTACAACTCGAAACGTTGCATTTGTGTCCAAGCAATGACAGCTAACGGCTTGCGGCCTTCTCGTTTTAAGTTAGTGATATCTGACAGCGTGGTGCGCATGATGCGTTGATTACTTCCACCTGCCCATCCGTTGTTAACAACAGGTAATCCCAAGCGTTTACCCAGTAGCCCTGCCCAGTTATGCTGTTGCCTGTAAGTGTCGTGTACTGGATCAAAGTCGTTTGTGATATCTGACCTAGTAAGGTCGCGTAGCTCACTGCCGTAAGCCCACGAATCTCCATTAACATATAGGCAATCCACATCCAAATCAATCATCATTCTTTCTCTTAGTCTTCCGAGCCATCAGCACGGCCTCTTTTTCTACACCCCATTCTCGTACAACAGCTCTGCGTTTTGTACAAATGGTTCTAATCTCACTTAATTTTTGACGCAAGCGAATCGCAGAGACTTTGGTGCCAGTGTTAATCCACTTTTGATTAGCTTCAAAGTACTCGCGAAACACTTTTAAGAGTTCAGCATGTAACTCTTCGTCTTGGTGCATCAGTCTGTAACCTCAACATCATTTGCGTAGCTGGTAAATCCATTTTCTTTAATAACTTTAAGTACATTATTAACACGCCCAATCAATTCATCCTTGTGCGAAATTAAGAATATGTTCTTGTTACGTTCACGAGCCATCTTTTTAAGCACAGCCAATGCTGATTCAACACCGCTAGCATCTAAGCCGTTATCAACAAGCTCATCGACAAACAACAAGTTAATGTTTTGATATAGACTTTCCCATACATCGCGGAACGCCCACGACAATCCAAGTATAAGTCTGTTACGTTCACCACGTGACAAGTTATCAAAGTCTAAATCTTGCCCAAGTTGCGTAATTTCCACATTCAAGTCGTTTAAGAAAGTAACTGTATGCGGTAAACCCATTTTGTCGAGATAATAAGTTAGACGATTATTCAAGTAGGCAAGGTTCTGGTCAATAATCTTCTTGCGAATAAAGCTGTCTTTACTTGTAAGTAACTTTAACAAGAACTCTTGATGCTCTTTGAGAGTATTAAGTTCATTAATATGATCCCAAGTTATGTCTTGAATAGCGGTACTTAACAGTTCATCAATTTGTTCTTGATAAGGATCTACTTCGCCTGCTTTGATAACCAAGTTAGTTTCCAGAGTTTTCAAGTTGTTCTGATGTTTAAGAGCTTCCTCAACTGTGTCGTAGTAAGTATCTGGACGGGCAGACAGTTCACCTATGGCAGATATTTCAGTAACCAGCTTGTTTAAGTCAGTAGTTACCTTGTTGTAATACTTGCTAGCTTCGTCAATCGAAGTTTGAGCCTTAGTTGTAAGTTCTTCATGTTTATGATCATGTAATTCTTGTTCACAAGCATGGCATTTCTTACCATCTAATGCGGCAAGCTCGCTAGCGTATTTTTTTACGCTTCGCTCCGCTTGCGCTGTCGCGCTTTCTAGCGTCGCCCGTTCTTTATTCAGACTCTTTAGTCTAGCAGTCTGTTCAAGATATGTTTTAAGTTGGGCATGTATCTCTAGTTCCGCAGTAATGTCTACATTTTCTAGTTCTACAATAGCACGGCCAATCTTTTCAACATCATTATCTCTTTGAGTATTCCAAACAGTCTGTCTTGTTAGTAAACTATCAATACTAGTTTGAATCTTTTCGTTAGATTTCTTAGTTGCTTCTATGTCTGCGTTTTCTTGAATAATAGCATCTTTAGTTTGACGAATAAGCTCTTTAAGTGCTTCTGCTTTTTCGCTGAGTATAGTAATACCCAACAACTGTTCGATAATAACCCGCTGGTCATTAGCCCGCATACTAAGAAACGGTTCTGTATATGTGTTAAGAGCAAGAATATGTTTAAACATATCGTGACTCATACCCAGCAAGTCATCTAAGTCCTTCTGGGTTTCACGCATGTCGCCTTGTGCGTCATCTGTTTCTGCTGTTTCTTGTTCTTGATTATTAACATAGAACTTTAATACATTAGGCTTTCGGCCACGCTCTATACGATAATCTGTTCCGTCCTTGTCAAACGCAAGGGTAACTAACATATTTTTATTGTTAATCTTATTAATAAGATTATCTTTTTTAATATTAGTAAGAGCATTACCGAATAAAGCATAGCTTAAGGCATTAACAATGGTAGTTTTACCGGTTCCATTGCGACTTCCGCTATCGTCACCGCCCATGTCTAAGTTTTCACCCAGTACTAGCGTCAAGTATTGTTTGCTAAAGTCAACGGCTTGAGTCTGGTTGCCCACACTCATAAAATTCTTTACGGTTAGTTCTTTTATTTTAATTGTCATAGGCTATTATAAATCGATAGTAGCGTGTTTTTATTAAACTGCTCGCTGTCAATGTTGATTAGTTGATTAGATACAATTTGATCAACGGATTCAAACGCTTGAATATCGATGTCTGTATTGATTTCGTTTTCCTTTTTTTCAGCAATCAAAGTTAATTCACGAATACTATAATCCGCCATAAACTTTTCTTTGATAAAACTTGCTTCCTCGTATGAGATATCTATATCTAGTGTAACACGTAAATGTTGCTTGGGCAAGATTAACGAGTCCGCTTCATCAATAAGCTGACTTAATTTAACAGTTCTAAAGGTTGGTTGCGCAGGCCAACTATGATACTCGGGTTTACCGTCCCATTCTAGTATCATCATACCACGCTCGTCATCCCATGTATCTGCGTAGTTGTGCGGAAACGCATTGCCAATATAAATCATATTGCCTTTTTGCTGACGCTTATGGAAGTGTCCGCTAAAGCCGAGCTCGTAATTTTTAAAATCGTCTGCTCTAAGCTCGCCGTGATCCGGCATCTGTACCATAGCGTTCATAAAGAAGTTAGGCAATTCGAAGTGACCAAAGATATACTTGCCGCCTTTCTTGCCCACTGTCTTCCATTCGTCGCCTACAAGCCACGGGCACAGCGTAACGTCCCCAATAGTAGTAGGCTCGTGTACAACAGTAATCCCTGGAATATACTTGCCAAACTCGACGGAATGAATATCCCGCTTATCTTTGTAATATAAATCATGATTGCCAGGAAAGAAGTAAAAGTTATCAAAGGCTTGACCCAGCTTCTCCAAGGCCCTAAGGCTATAGTCCATAGTAGTGATGTTAAGACTATTGCGATTGTGATGCCAGTCCCCCATAAATATTCCAGTATCACAGCCTTCCTCCTTTGCCTTAGCAATATACCAGTCTACGAAGTCTTCGCAGTCCTGATTATGTGTTGAACTATTGGATTTTAATCCAAAGTGAATATCAGTAAAACATGCTACTTTTTTAAACAGTTGGTGTGTCATTGGTTGCTTCATTAGTTGTGTCCTCAGCATGACGTTTTAATGCGGCCTCGTGTTCGCCTTGGCCTGTACGTGAGTATGACGGATTCATACCATTCATTTCTAAAATATCATCGCGGATGTTTTGATTACGTTTTTCAATGTTAATAACACGAACAAAGCTGTTAGTAACAGCCGCGGTAAAATAGGCAAACGGATTATCGCTTTTAGATTCGTCAAATTGTAAGCCAATTTGTGTAAGTTGTAGGATAGCCTGCCCCTTCATCTCATCGTTGTAGGTATAACCGCGAACGTTACCACGTGTAGCATATCGCTCACATAGTTTGATCATCATGCGAGCTAAGGTAGGTGTAATTTGCCCAGCATCTTTGTCAAAGTGTCCTGTTGTTAGATCACCTTTCCAGTGCGACTTACCAACACAAATCAAATCGCCTTCGTCGGTAAATTTAAAATGTTGGAATGGCGGAAAGTTTACTTTGTCTCTGTGGTCTGCTAGACTTTTTGGATTTTTCTTCCGTGTACTATTAAGAGGAATATGCTCATATGACATTATTCGAAAAACTATCTCTTCCTTGGTAATTTTCTTATAATCTACCTCGCAGTCGGCCATTTTGACTTTCTCGCCAGATGCCCTGCGCCTAGCATATTCACGGTCGCCCAATCTTTTGGCTTTATTACGCTTGGCCTCGGCGATAGTTCGAATGTTAACTTTATCTACACTTGGGAGAATAATGTCATATTGGTGATATTCCGGGTCTGTAAAGCTACAATAAGTAGCCTTACTTCTATGTATTTCCAACAACATATCCTTGTTGTTTAGGTAATTAACTTTTGCTGTCATTAAATGAGTCCTCGTAAAGTATATTATAAACTACGCACATTAAAAAGTCAAATAAATAATATACCAAAAGGACAAATATATTATGGCATTCACCCCGGGACAAAATTTACAATCAAAACTTGGAGCTGGCGTAGCAGTTTTTGGAGCCGCAACCCAAGCGGTCAATACTGCGGCTAGACTAGGTTCGGCTTTATCAAACATTGGTAGTGCTGACACTATTGGATCAACGATCCGTTCGTTGAATCTACCCGCAGGGGGAGAAGCGATAGGTGACTTAATGAGTGCTGTTAGCGCATTTGGAGGAGATGCCAACGACGCAGATTGGCGTGTTAGATTAAGTATGCCTAATTGGACTAGCTTTAAATCTAGTCCAGTATTAAGACCATTAAGAGATGCCGGTGGATTAGTGTTTCCTTTCACTCCTCAAATCTCCATAAAGTCCAGTGCTAAGTATACACCAGAATCGCCTACACATTCTAACTTTCCCTTCCAAGCATATAAGAATAGTGATCCTGGATCGATTGATATACAAGCATCTTTTGCTGTGGAAGATAGTGCTCAAGCATTGTACTGGGTAGCCGCAGTTCATTATTTAAGGTCTGCGTCCAAAATGTTCAGCGGATCTGATCCGAAAGCAGGGAACCCACCGCCTATTGTGTTCTTAAACGGCTACGGAAATTATGTTTTTAAAAATGTTCCGGTAGTTATTACATCTATCAATATTACATTGCCGCAAGATTGTGATTATATCAGTTGTGACGTTGTTGGATCAGCAGCCGGCAATCTTGCAGCTCAAGCAGATAACATTGGAGGCCTTGCTGACGCTATAGGTGACACTTTCGGCAAAGGTATTGCTGGTATTGGAAGTGTGGTCAGCGATATTACCGGAGCAGTAAGCGGAGTTTCTAGTTTATTAGGAGCATTTGGAATTGGTGGAACAACCAGCGGAGGAGTTGCTCATGTGCCAACCAAAAGCACCATGAACATCACCGTAGTACCGATATATAGTAGAGCAGCCGCTCGCAAGTTTAGTCTAGACAGATTTGTTACCGGCGGCTACTTAAAAAATACTTTTGGATACGTTTAATCATGGCAACATATACAAATACAAGCCCGTGGTTTAACACTCCGCTCCAAGATAATTATCTAGGAATTTTTAACATACGACCAGTAAGTGCTGAACCTGACGACTTTGCTTACACAATAGAAAGTCAGTATGAATACCGTCCTGATTTATTAGCATTTGACTTGTACGGCGAAACTCAACTATGGTGGGTCTTTATGCAAAGAAATTTAGACGTTCTACAAGATCCTATTTTTGATTTTACTGCTGGAACAAAAATTTTTATTCCTAAGAATAGTAGTTTACGAACAGTGTTAGGAATTTAATATGGCAGATTTAGGCGCAACTACCAACGCAGTATCGACACTTGGTAATATAATAGGAAATACTTTTACAAATGCTGGTACGGCCCTTGGTCTTAAAATACCAGCACCAAATATTTTATCTAATTATGCTAGCTATGACTATGTTATCAGTTTAAGTGCGTTAACAATTCAAGATTTTAATTATCCTGATACATCTTATAAAGCCGGCAAGGTATTGCCCTTGATTTGTAAAAGCGGTGGAGCAGATCCAAATAATCGAGTAGCTACTTCATACGGTAAGTTTGACTTTTATATAGACCAGTTAACATTTGAGTCAATCATAGGGTTAGCCAATGCTAAGGCTACTAACGTGTCTACAATACAGTTTGATGTATTTGAACCTTACAGTATCGGTACTTTTTTCTTGTCTCTTCAAACAGCCGCGTATCAAGCAAAATTTGACAACTGGCGTGCAGCACCATTTCTTTTAACTATAGAATTTAGAGGAAATACAGAAACCGGCCAGATAAAAACTGTGCCGTTTTCCGCTAGACATATTCCTATAAGATTTACTACTATAGGAATGAAAGCAAACGAAAAAGGTTGTAAATATTCTGTAATGGCCTATGCTACCCAAGGCCAGGCATTAACAACACAATATGCTAATTTAAAAACTGATGCAACTATTAAAGGTAAAACAGTTCAAGAAATTTTACAAACTGGCCCGCAAAGTTTACAAGCAGTAATGAATACATACTTAGAAGGATTTGTTAAAGATAAAACTGTAACTGTTGCTGATAAAATTGTTATTTTATTTCCTAACGAAAAAAAATTAGACAGCGGAGCACAAGGTTCCAGCGGCGGCGGCGGAGACAAAAAAGATACAGCCTCCTATAATCCTCAGCAAGTAACCGGCGACTCAGCAGCCATCTTTAAAAAGATTGGTATTAACCAGTCAAATTTACAACAAGCCGCCGGCGATGTTAATATTCTTGGCAAAGCTACCTTAAATTATACTCCTAGCAAACCAGGAGAAGCCGCCCCAGGCGACCCTGAAATCATTGTTAATGAACAAACAGGCACATGGACTCGCGGCAAAATGACAGTTGATCCTAAAGAAGGAATTATGAAATTTCCTCAAGACATGGATGTTCCATCAATTATTAATCAGGTACTACTGTCAAGCGAATATCCTGAAAAGGCATTAGCTAAACTTGAAAAAGGTTTTAGAAAATGGTGGAGAATTGACACCCAAGTATTTTATATTGATACTAAAGAAAATTTAAAAGAAACCGGCGACTACCCTAGGATTATTGTTTACAGAGTTGTGCCATTTGAAGCGCATTCAAGCAAAACTACTTCGCCAGGAACTGCTGGACAGGGTCTTGATGAAATTAAAAAAGCAATAGTTAAACGCTACGATTACATTTATACTGGTAAAAATACTGAAATAATTAATTTTAATATTGATTTTAGTGTAGGATTTTCTAATACACTTGCTTCTGCTAGTCTTGATAAATCGCAAGGAGTATCGGAATCTGCCAAACAAGCTAAACAAGATACTGAAAATAAGCCAGTCCTTGAACAGCAAGCCAAGGGCAATCCGCCAAATACTCAATATGGCGCCTCACAAAACCAGTCAAAGTATACTAAGACTACTACTACCTACGCAAATCAAGGTGGTCCACGAACTGGAGAAACGGCCGCTCAAGCAGCCGCAAGAATTTTTCATGATGCAATAACAAACCCAAATGATATGGTAGTTCTAGAATTAGAAATATGGGGAGACCCGTTCTGGATTGTAAACAGTGGAATGGGTAATTATACATCTAAATCAGTAGAAGGTATTAAGGATTTATGCCAAGACGGCAGCGTTAACTGGCAAACCAGCGAAGTACACACTTGGGTTTACTTTCGCAGTCCGATAGACATTAATCCAATCACGGGTATGTATGATTTTAAATCAGGAAACCACACCCAAGACTTAACCTTATCAAGCAAGGCCGCTCCTACTATTGGATTTACAGGATTGTATTGTGTTAACCGAGTGACTAGTTCGTTTAGACAAGGACAATTTAGACAAACCCTTAAAGGTTATAGAGTTCCACAGCAAGAAAATCCAAAGGTAGCAACCGCCGCACAAACACAGAATGTTCAAACTCCGGCCCCAGTCCAACCTCCTAACCCATAAGGTAATTAATGAGCGATTTTAACGATAATATAGATAATATTTCCTCAACAGGCCCTAAGCCCCGCTTTGGCATTTATAAAGCTAAAGTGGTTGGACACTTAGATAAGACCTTCATGGGCGTATTAACTGTAAAAATTGAACGCTACTCAGGCAATGATGAGATAGAAGGACAAATATTACCAGTTAGCTATATGAGTCCGTTCTTTGGATCAACCAGCAGAGATAGTGTTGGCAAGGATCCTAATAATTATGATCAAACTCAAAAGTCCTACGGTTTTTGGATGGTTCCTCCTGACGTCGGAGCAACAGTTCTAGTAGTGTTTGCTAATCATGATATCAAATACGGGTACTGGATTGGAGTTGTACCTGACGAATTTATGAACTTTAGTGTTCCAGGTTTAGCCGCGACTCGCTACGTAGTTCAAGATAGTAAAACTACAGATGGCAAATATGTTCGCGTGCCAGTGGCAGAATACAATAAAGCAATTTCTTCTACAGAACAAGACGCAACTAAAATTTATAAACCAGAACATAAATTTGCCCAAGCATTAGAAATACAAGGATTATTACAAGACGATGTCCGCGGCATTACAACATCAAGTGCTCGCCGCGAAGCACCTAGTATGGTATTTGGTATAAGCACTCCGGGTATAACTGATAAGAAAGGCAAACGAGGCCAAATTGGCCCTAAAAATAAAAAATCAAATATGCCAGTTAGTAGGCTGGGCGGAAGCACATTTGTAATGGACGACGGAGATGATCAATTTCTTCGTAAAAAGCCAGCAGGCGAAGGGCCTCCTGAATATGCTAGTATTGAACAAAAAGAAACTGATGGTGATACTACGATTCCACATAATGAATTAATTCGTCTTCGTACTAGAACGGGCCATCAAATTTTATTACACAATAGTGAAGATTTAATTTACATTGGTAATTCTAAAGGTACAACATGGATTGAATTAACCAGTAACGGTAAAATTGATATTTTTGCCGAAGATAGTATCAGCATTCATACTAAAAATGATTTAAATATCCTTGCTGGTAGAGACATAAATTTAGAAGCAGTTAGAAACATTAATTTAAAAGCCGGCGAAAAATTTCATGCGGAAGGTAACAATGTTGAAATCATAGCTGTACTTGATACAAAAATTACTAGCGGCGGAACCTCGCATATCAACAGTAAAGTTACCCATCGAGAAACTGCTGGGAAAATTTATATGAATAGTTCAACGGCTGCGGCTGAAGCAGTAATAGCATTACAAACAATAGCAATACCAGCAGAAGAAGGAGCTACTATTGACTCTATTTTAATGCGGGCACCAATGCATGAACCATGGCCGCACCATGAAAATTTAGACCCACAGAGTTTTATACCTTCCAAGACAGATAGAGATACGGCTACTGCGATCCCGCTCCCGGCTTCTTGGAAAAAGTACTCGCTAATTACAGATACGTTTGACAAGTATCTCCCACCAGAACCAGAAGAAGGAGCAAACAACGCATGAGCTCAAACTCACAACTATACAACAAGATAGTATTAAAACCAAATATTAATAACGGAAAAATTATCCCTAAAACCTACAAAGGATTTAGTAGCGTAAGCGGCGATACTGAGCATTTTAGTCTATATGATTTTCAGTTGATCCAGCAGGACTTATTAAATCACTTTCATATACGACAAGGTGAGCGTTTAATGAACCCAACTTTTGGCACGGTTATCTGGGATTTACTATTTGAGCCTTTAACAGAGGAGCTTAAAAACATTATCACAGATAACGTTAACGAAATAATAAACTATGATCCGCGAGTCAGTGCTAGCCAAGTGTTAGTTACTTCTTACGAATCAGGCATACAAATTGAGTGTTTATTAACATACTTGCCTTATAACATATCGCAATCAATGCGTTTACAATTCGACCAGTCAGCCGGCTTATTGCTAGGATAAACTACCCAGATAATTCTGTTCGATAAATATAGTTATATAGGACAAATCATGAGTATAACAACTAGACAAAACAGATTACTAGTAAGCGAAGATTGGAAAAAAATATATCAGAGCTTCCGAAATGCGGATTTTCAAAGCTACGACTTTGAGAATTTACGCCGTACAATGCTTGACTATATACGTCAAAATTATCCTGAAGATTTTAATGATTACATCGAGTCTAGCGAATACCTTGCCCTAATTGATCTTATTGCGTTCTTGGGCCAAAGCATAGCTTTCCGCGTTGACTTAAATGCCCGAGACAACTTCTTAGAACTAGCATCTCGCCGCGAATCTGTATTGCGTTTAGCCCGTATGTTATCCTATAATGCTAAACGTACAGTTAGTGCTAGCGGTTTATTAAAATTTACAACCATACAAACTACTGAAAGTGTTATTGACAGTAACGGCAGAAACATGTCAGGTCAGGTTATCAACTGGAACGACCCTAGCAATGTCAACTGGTACGACCAGTTTATTAAAATAATAAATGCCGCCATGGCTAAAACACAACAGTTTGGCAACCCAGTGGATTCAGCAGACATTTACGGAATTCCAACCGAACAATACAGATTTAAAAATATCGAAACTGGAGTACCAGTGTTTGGGTTTACTAAGACTGTTGCTGGCCGCCCTATGGATTTTGAAGTAGTAAGCACTACGTTCAACGGTCAAGGTTATATCTACGAAGAAGCTCCTAAAAACAATAATACAATTTCTTACATTTATCGTGATGACGGCCGCGGAGCAAGCAGTGCCGGCTCGGGATTCTTTATGCGATTTGTTCAAGGGTCGTTACAAACTGGTTCGTTTACAATTAGTCAACCAAGTAGTAATGAGTCAATAGATATTGACGCAGAAAATATTAACAATGATGATGTGTGGCTTTATAAGTTAGACCAAGACGGTATTGAAAGCGAAATGTGGACCAGTGTTTCTAATCTTGAAGCAAATAATATTATCTATAACAGTTTAAACAAAAACATTAAAAATATTTTTAGCATCATTACAAGAACTAACGATGCTATTAGTTTGCAATTTAGTGACGGAACGTTTGGCAATTTGCCATTAGGAACATTCCGTACCTATTATCGTATTGCCAACGGACTAGACTATTCTATTAATACACAGGATATTAGAAATGTTAGCATCAGTATTCCTTACACATCTGCGGCAGGCCAACTAGAAAACTTAACAGTAACTATGGCGTTAGCTAGTAGTGTATCTAATGCTGGATCTACTGAAACCAGCGATAGTATTAAAGTTAACGCACCGCAAACATACTATACACAAAATCGTATGATTACTGGAGAGGACTATAACATTAGTCCACTAAGTGCCAGTACACAAATTTCAAAAATCAAAGCAGTCAATAGAACTAGCTCTGGGATTAGTCGTTATTTTGATTTATCAGACCCTACAGGCAAATCCAGTAGCACTACGTTGTTTGCTGACGACGGTGTTTTATATACTGAAGAATATGAAAATTCACTGCGGTTTTCATACCAGAATAAAACAGATATCGAGGGCGTAATTTATAATAATATATTTGATATTTTAAAAGATATAAATTTAAGAAACTTTTATTATAGTCAGTACATTAATTTTGTTACTGCTAGCTTAGATATTCTTTGGCGTAATGTTACCTCAGATAGTACTGCGTCAACCGGTACCGTAGTATCAGCCGACGGCAACACTGTTTATAAAGTTGGTTCGTATACAGCAACAGATTTAAAATATTTTAAAGCAGGATGCTTAGTTAAATTTGTAGCACCCGCAGGCCGCTACTTCGATACGTTAAACGGCAATGTTTTATTACTTGGAGCTGATACAACTCCAGGAGCAGTAACAACTATATGGGCTGAAGTGGTAAGTGTTATTGACGATGGCACAGCGGCTAATACTGGCGTGCTAGACACTGGGTTTGGCCCAGTTACATTAAATCGTGTAGTGCCATCCGGAGCAATCATTTCGCAAATTATTCCTAAGTGGAGAACAGTAATCGATAGTAGTGTTATTACTACCATGATTGATTTAATATCTGCTAACAAGCCATTTGGTCTACGATACGATGCAATTAACCAAATTTGGACAATTGTATTTGAATTAAATTTAGATATTTCAAACCAGTTTAGTTTAGGTAAACAAGGCGACCAAACTAATTTAAAACAAGATGCTAGTTGGTTGTTATTGTTTACAACAGATAATGAATTTTACACAGTAACAAGCCGTGTTCAACGTTATATTTTTGAAAGTGATAAACAAATCAGATTCTATTTTGACAGCAGTAATAATATTTACGATAGCAAATCCAATTCTATGATCAAAGATTCAATCAACGTGTTGAGCATTAATACTAAGCCAGACAGCACATTACCCTTTACAATAGATCAGCCTTGGGATATTGTTAGCGAATATGTTGGATTAGATGGATATGTTGATACTAAGAAATTAGTAGTAACATTTGCTGATTCAGATTATAATGACATTGTTGACGATCCAGAACTATTTTTAAATATTGTAGCACCGGCTAGCGTCACAGAAACTAACAGTGTTGTATTACAGAACAAATATAAAATTTTTGCAAAATATACAATAAGTCAAGGTCAGGACGATTATCAATATGCTGATAATACTAGCGGTACTGTGTTAATAAAATATAGTAAAGCATCTGTTGGTAGCTTATCACAATACCCTAACGGACAATATTTTTATTTTATCAATACAAAAACAGTAGTTAAATTAGACACTGCTTTGCAGAATCCATTTGTCCCAACACTAGATTACAAGATCCATGCGGGCCGCGACAATATCAAGTTTCAATACATACACAATGCTGACTACGAAACACGCATCGATCCTGGTGTAAGTAATATTATTGACATTTATGTTTTAACTAAATCTTACGATATTTTGTTTAGACAGTGGATTTCAGGCGCAATTTCGTCTAAGCCCTTACCACCTAGCTCTAGCGAACTTTATGATTTAGTAGCAGACCAATTGAATTTAATTAAATCAATCAGCGATGAAATTGTATATCATCCAGTAAATTATAAAATTCTATTCGGGCCAGCAGCCACTCCTGATGTTCAAGCTAGTTTTAAAGTTATTAAGAATCCTAATAAAGTTATCAGCGACAACGATATTAAAACAAGAGTTATAACTGCTATTGAAGAATTTTTTGCTTTAGAAAATTGGGATTTTGGCGATACATTTTATTTTACGGAATTATCGACTTATGTTGTAACACAACTAAGTCCTGATATTTCTAGCTTTGTTATTGTTCCTAGACTTGGCGGCCTAAGTTTTGGTAGTCTATTTGAAATTAAATCAGGCAGTGATCAATTGTTTGCTAACGGAGCAACAGTCGATGATATTGAAATTATTTCAGGCATCACAGCGACAAACATTAAATCGATAGCAGGAACTACAGCTGAGTCTACAGTTTCGTCTACACAACAAATTACAAGTTCTACATACGGAGCAAACAATGGCGGATAAAATCAATCCAAGCGGCGACAAGTCAATTAGCGCAAATCTATTACCTAAATACTATAGAACAGATGCTAATAAAAAGTTTTTACAAGCCACTGTTGATCAATTAATACAACCTGGTACTGTTAAAAAAATTAACGGATACATCGGCCGACAAAATGCTAAGTCATCAACCGGCGCCGACATTTTTATAGAAGCTGCCAATACTGTAAGACAGAATTATCAGTTAGAACCTGGTTTGACTATTAAAGATGATTTAGGTAATACTACATTTTTTAAAGATTATCAAGATTATATTAATCAATTATCTGTGTTTGGATCAAACACATCTAACCATGCCCGCATAAATTCTCAAGAATTTTATTCATGGGATCCGCACATTGATTGGGATAAGTTTGTTAACTTTCAAAATTACTATTGGTTACCTTACGGCCCTGACGTAATTAAGATAGCAGGACAACAACAAGAAGTTACTAGTACATACACTATTAGCATCCAGGCAGAACTCGATAATAATACGTATGTGTTCCAACCAAATATAACAAGTGTTTTACAAAATCCTAGTATAAAATTATACAGGGGTCAGACATATAAATTTGAAATTAACAGTCCTGGTAATCCGTTTAGTATTAAAACAAAGCGCACATTAGGCACTACTAACAGATATGAAATCCCGCAAATAACTGGACATGCTGTTGAATTAGGAGTTATTGAATTTACTATTCCTTTTAACAGTCCTGACATATTATTTTATGTTAGTGAAACTGATGTTAATCTTGGAGGAGTATTTCAAATATTATCTATTGATACTAATTCTTCACTTAACGTCACTGCCGATGTTATTGGTAAAACCAATTATGTGTTACCAGACGGAACCTCGTTAAGTAACGGAATGAAAGTGTCTTTTGTTGGCCGGGTATTGCCAGAAAGTTATCAATCGGGCCAATACTACGTTGAAGGAGTAGGCACTTCTATACAGCTTATTCACGAATCAATATTAGAATTAGTAAGTTCGTATACTGAGTCGGAAGCTATATTATTTGATACTACGCCTTTTGACAGCCTGCCATGGAGTGATGCTACAACTTTTGCCGGCGTAAAAGACTATGTAGTAATTAACAGAGGTGGGTTTGATCATAATCCGTGGAGTCGATATAATAGATGGTTTCATAAAGATGTAATTGAAGATAGCGCAACGTATAACAACAAAGTTCCAAGTTATGACCAAACAGCTCGTGCTGTTAGACCAATTATAGAATTTGAAGCTAACATTCGCCTATTCAATTTTGGTACTGAGGCATCTGACAACATTGACTTGATTGATAGTTATACCTTAGATGTTATGTCAAACGTAGAAGGACAGTTTGGTTATAACATTGACGGGATTGATGTGGCCCAAGGCCAGCGAATACTATTTGTTAACGATACTGACATTCGAGTTAAAAATAGAATTTATAAAGTTGATTTTCTAATTTTAGACGGAGTCCGCCGGATTCATTTAGTTGATCAAGGAGCGTCACCTAAAGATCAAGTAGTACTTGTAAAACAAGGATTGCAAAATCAAGGACTAATGTACTGGTATAACGGAGTAGAGTGGAAATCCGCCCAACAAAAACGTACAGTTAACCAAGCTCCATTATTTGATATTGTAGATGATAATGGCGTGAGCTATGGGAATAACGAAGTATACGACGGTTCTACATTTACTGGTACTAAATTATTTTCCTATAAAATTGGCTCAGGCGTTAATGATTCGGTATTAGGTTTTCCTCTTTCGTACAAAAATATAAACAACGTAGGCGATATTGTTTTTAATTTTAATATTGCTACAGATTCATTCCAATATAAGAGTGGTTCTGAAATTGTATCTAAAAATACAAATGTTGGATATCTTAGCAAAACGTTACCTAACAGAGAATTACTATACGTTAACGGCTGGCAGCTTGCTATAACGAATACAGTACAGGCTGCTGTAAGAATCTATAAAGGCTCAAACAAAGTAAACAACTTTGACATTGATGTATATGAAGACATTAACAACTTAACAGACCTAGTAGTTAAGGTTTATATCAACGGTTTACGACTTGATATAACCAAGTGGTCAGTAGTTGACGGTGCGTATTACAAAAAAGTAGTGTTAGTGACTGACATTACAACTAGCGATATTTTAACTATTAAATCCTATGCTAAACAAGCAATTAATAGTAATGGTTATTATGAAATACCTAATAATTTACAAAATAATCCACTGAACGATGAGATTGGAGATTTTACGCTAGGCGAAGTTATTGATCACGTTGGCAGCATTATTGAGAACATTCCACCGGGTCTCGATGTATCTTCAGAGTCTTCTAACACATTAATTCTTGGTAATCAAATATATGATCAAGACCATGAGAACATTCGAGACTTAGGAAATATTACTCCATACGGAACACGTTTTGTACAGCACAGCGGCCCGGTAAGTTTATCGTTATATCATATAACCACTGAAACAAACAATGTTATACGAGCTATTGAAAAATCTCGAGAAGATTACAATCGTTTTAAGAAAAATTTCATAACTACTGCGACTTCGCTAGGGTTAACAGCCGAGCCTGTTGATTATGTAAATGCTGTTTTACAAGAAATTAATAAAGATAAACCAAAAACATTCCCGTACTATTTTAGTGATATGGTTCCGTTTAGCGGAAGTATTCGCAACGAGTTAACAGTTATTGATTATAGAATTAAATCTTACCCGTTGACAAATACATTTAATTTAGATACATTGTCTAACCAAGCAGTATTAGTTTACTTAAATGGCAATCAATTATTGTATAAGAAAGATTATACATTTGATGCCCAGGGATTCGTTATTATATCTGCTAGTATTGTTAACGATGATATTATTACAATATACGAGTTTGAAAATACTAACGGCTGTTTTGTGCCGCAAACTCCTACTAAGTTAGGAATTTGGCCAAAGTATGAACCTAAAATTTATTTAGATACTAGCCTAGTAACTCCTCGTACAATGATTCAATGCCACGACGGTAGCCAGATTTTATCCTACGGCGATTATAGAGATGATTTAATTTTAGAATTAGAAAAACGTATCTATAATAACATTAAAATTGACTATAATCCTGATATTTTTGATATTAACGATCTAGTGCCAGCGTACAACAGAGCTAATGTTTATTCGTTAACCGAGTTTAACGAAGTGCTTGCGTTTAATTTTTATAAGTGGGTAAACTTAATTGATAGGGATTTTACGAAACCGTTAAGTTATGACTCAGAGAATAGTTTAACATTTAATTATAAAAATTTAGCAACTCCGGACGGAGCAAGTCCGTTACCTGGTTATTGGAAAGGTATATATCGTTGGATGCTAGATACTGATCGACCAAATTTGTGTCCTTGGGAAATGCTAGGATTTACAGAAGAACCAACATGGTGGCAATCACTGTACGGCCCTGCTCCGTACACTAGCGATAACCTTGTCATGTGGAGTGATTTATCAGAAGGCTTAGTTCGAGAGCCAGGCAAACCGCCTGTACAACTTAAAAAATATGTAAGACCATATTTAAAAAATCGCATTCCTGTAGACGAATCTGGTAATGTAATTAGTCCACTATTAGCTGGATTAACTAGCGGAGTAATTACAAATACAACAGCTGGCGACTTTGTGTTTGGCGATGTGAGCCCAGTCGAGTCGTCATGGAGACGTAGCAGTCACTACCCATTTAGTATGTTAATCACATTTATGTTGTTACAGCCAAGTAGAACATTTGGTACATTACTAGATAGATCTCGCATAGTTAGAAATTTAGCTAATCAATTAATTTATAAAGATACAGGCCTTAGAATTAAACCATCAGATATTATTTTGCCAAGCATTTACTCAAGTACAACAAATGTAAAAACTTCTGGCATTATTAACTATCTGGTAGATTATATTTTAAGTGATAACTTAAAATCTTATCAGCAATACTCTTATGATTTAAAAAATATTGTTCCGCGACTAAGTCATCGTATTGGTGGATTCACCAGCAAAGAAAAATTTAATTTATTATTGGATAGTAAAACTCCATTAACATCTGGTAGTGTATTTGTTCCAGCAGAAGACTACGAAATTATTCTTAATAGTTCTAGTCCTGTTAAGAAAATTACGTATAGCGCAGTTATAATTACTAAGTTTAATGACGGTTGGGGAGTTAAGGGATATAGTTTAATACAACCATTTTTTAAATATTATGAATATACAAAAACTGGTACATCGATTAACGTTGGCGGAATTTCAGAAAGCTACATAGTATGGGCAACCCGTTCACAGTTTGCCGCAGGCAAAATTGTGGCATTCTCAAATAGATACTACCGAGTAAAAACATTACATACTACAACAGACGTGTTTAATCCGGTATATTATGACTTGTTACCAAAGCTGCCGATTGTCGGTGGCTTGGACGCATTTATAAGACAAGGCTGGGACAAAACTACTCCTATTACAGTTCCTTATGGCACTAAGTTTAGAACAGTACAGGAGGTTGTTGATTTCTTAATTGGATACGGAGAATGGTTAAAAGATCAAGGTTTTGTGTTTGATGACTATAACACTGAGCTAGGATCGATTACTAACTGGGAAACTAGTGCTAAAGAATTTTTATTCTGGACCACACAAAACTGGAGCGCAGGCGAAGATTCGTGGGAAGATTGGGTACAAAACCAACCAGTAACACTGGGTTCTATTGTTCGATATAACGGCGACTACTATCAAGCTATTAGAAATTCTGAACCATCGGATATTTTTATTGATGAAGATTATGCTAAGTTAGATGGTTTAAGCACGGTGGGCAGTAGTGTAATTAGTTTAAGTCCAGCTGCCGGCAAACTAACATTCGCCACACCGTTATGTGTAGTAGATGATATCCGTAACCCGTTTAACGGATATGAAATATCTAAAGTTGATGGCACACAATTACCACCTAATTTCCTACAAAATTACAGAGAAGATAATACAGTAAGTTATTCGCCAATAGATGATGGCATATACGGTGCTACATTTTATCTTGTACAAAAAGAACAAATTGTTGTATTAAAAAATACAACATTATTTAATGATACCATCTATCAACCAACAAGTGGATATCGTCAGGAACGAATTAAAGTATCTGGTTACATTAGTACTGATTGGAAGGGCGATTTTAATGTGCCTGGCTTTATATTTGACCAAGCAAAAGTACAGGAGTGGACAAGTTGGGAAGATTATGCGTTAGGGGATATTGTCAAGTATAAACAATTTTATTATACCGCTAAAACATTTATTGCCGGAACTCAATCGTTTGTTCCTTCGGACTGGGTAAAAATTGATAATAAACCAGAGGCAAAATTATTACCTAACTGGACTTACAAGGCAACACAATTTACAGATTTCTATAGTTTAGATAGCGACAACTTCGATGCTAGCCAACAAGAAGTGGCTCAGCATTTAATTGGCTATCAAAAACGCCAGTATTTAAGCAATATTATTCAAGACGATGTAAGCGAGTTTAAATTCTATCAGGGTATGATTGTTGAAAAAGGAACAAAGAATGTTCTTAATAAACTATTCGATGTATTAAGTGCCGACGGCCAAGAAAGTATTACCTTTTACGAAGAGTGGGCATTGCGTGTTGGTCAATATGGCGCCAACCAAGCCTTTGAAAATATTGAATTTATTATCGACGAAGCCGAAGTTAAAAGTAATCCTCAAGGATTCGAGTTAGTTAATCAGTTAACATCCGGTGAAACAGATTTTATATCTAGACAGACACCGAATGATGTGTATTTAAAACCACTAGGTTACAACAATAATCCGTTTCCTACGTTAGCTAATTACGTTCCTTATTTAAGAACACCTGGCTACGTTCGATCTAGCGATGTTAAATTTACATTAAAAACAATAGACGATGTGCTATCTACTGATGTGTCTAATTTCCTCGAAGGAAATTATGTCTGGGTCGGCTTTGAGGGCCCGAGTTGGAATGTCTATAGATATACAAATTTAAATGCTGTTGTTAAGAATTTGGAATTTGGAATTACTGGTTTAGTAATAACCTTAGCTGATAATGTTAAAAATGTTTTAGCGGGAGATATAATTGGTATTGATCAAGCAAGTGATTATACTGGATTTTACAAAGTTATTTCAGTTAACTCAACAAAGATAGTAGTTAGTGCTACATTTAAATCACAGCCGCGAGTATTCTCAGATCAGGACAGAGTCACATTAGCAAGATTTGTATCGCAACGATTTACATCAATTGATGATGCTTACCCTGTGGTTGTAAATAATAATGAATTATTATGGACAGATGACTGCGGCGATGGCAAGTGGGCTACTTGGCAATATAAACCAGTTTACAATTTAACAGAAATTGTAAACTCATCTCCTACTAGCGGCACTGGCTATGGTAGAAATGTATTAATTAATCCCAACGGCACAATTTCTGCTGTTTCAAATAATTTCGGAGAAATTATTGTATACGATAAAACAGGTCCATCTGCTCCTTGGTTACAGCGCCAAACTATAACAGCACCATTTATTTCTAAAAATGACGGACTGTATAATCCAACATCTGATTCTCTAACAGGCGATGTATTAGCAATATCATCGGATAGCCAGTGGATGGCTGTAGGTACGCCTCTAGCTAACAATGTAGCAAGTAAGTTTGCCGGCAATTGGAATTCAATATCTACTTACGGAATTGGCATAATAGTAGTGCGTAACGGTAATCCGTATAGAGCAATCAGTGTTGCAACTAATAAAGATCCTTTAACTACAATAGTAAATTATACAAACTTACCGTCTGTTACTTCAACTGAAACTAGCCCAGGCGCAGGCGCAATTTTTAATGTTACTGCCAACGGTTCTAGTTACAATGTAGTTATTGTAAATCAAGGAACTAATTATTCTGTAGGTGATACCCTGGTAATTAACGGCAGCAACTTAGGTGGCTCAGCTCCTGTTAACAATTTAACCATGCGGGTAGTTTCCATTGTTAACGGCGCTACTACCGGCCCAATTGCCAGTGTAGCTGTAGCAGGAACTGCTAAAACGTTCTGGACTTTAATTTCGTACATTCCGGTAGATTCTACTGGTACAAACAGTACACTAAACAAACAAGGTGTTGTGTCTATATACCAAAAAGATAACAATAATATCTTTAGTCTAGTTGACACAATACTGAGTCCGGCCCCAGCAGAAAATGAACAATTTGGTTCAAATTTAGTATTTGGTGATAATTGTTTATTTGTAACAGGACAAAGCGCAGTTTATAGATTAACCTATTTGACTGCAGTAAAAGCATCCTCAGCATATAATCCTATTGGAAGTAGCGGTACTAAAATTGTTGTTTCGAACACATCAGGTATCGAGATTGGGATGTACTTGAGAGGAACTGGTTTTGAAAGTAATCAGTATGTTGCAGCAATTGACGCTACTACACGATCTATTACTATCGATGCCGCGCCAGATTCAGAACCAAGCGGAGTAATTGAATTTACAGTTACCTCTTGGACATACGATTTAGCTAATAGTTTTATTGAAGTAGATAATCAGTTTGGTCAGGCAATGGCCGTAAGTGAAGATAGTTCTACCTTAGTAATTGCCGCTCCTGGATCCGGCAATTTAACAGCTCGTGTATATGTTTATAAACAAACTCAATCAAACCAATATACTCCGTTCTGGAATATTCCGGGCGTTGATCCTAAGTTTGGATCTGCTGTAGCAGTATCTAATGACGGACAGTACCTAGCAATATCGTCTATATACAGCGACGGCGAAGCCCTTGACCAAGGTAACGTTGCTGTATATACACGTACTGCTAATGGTTATGAGTTCCATCAAAACCTACGTAATATTAAACCAGAAATAGCATTATTCTTTGGAACTAAGATCCATTTTATGAACAACGCAGAGACTATAGTAGTGTATAGTCAAGGCGCCGATAACTTTGTTAGCACACAATTTGATACCTACTCAACAACGTTTGATAACGGTTTAACTTCCTTCAAAGACAAAGATGAAGATAGTGGAAGAATTGATATTTACGACTTGTATTCTACTAAATGGGTATACGCAGAAAGTCTTTTAAACAGCAATGATAATTCAACTGGATATTGTAAAGGATTGGCAGTAGGAGCAACACAAATTTTAGTTAGTGCTCCTAACGCAATAGACCAAGGATACCAGTCAGGTAAGTTATTTTCTTACAATAAACCAACTGGCACTTTAAGTTGGTCTATCCTACACAAGGAAAATGGTAGAATTGATTTAAAGAAAATTAAACGTGCATTCTTGTACAATAAAGATACTAACAAACTTGTTACATATCTTGATGTAATTGATCCTACTCAAGGAAAGATTCCTGGCATTGCTGACCAAGAAATAAAATATAAAACATTCTACGACCCAGCAACATATAGTTCTGGAACTAGCGAAGTAAATGTTGATGACGGCATGGCCTGGACTAAACCGTATGTAGGCACACTGTGGTGGGATTTAAGAACCGCTAAATTTATTGACAGCCATGATGAAAGTTTAATCTATAGAAACAGTAATTGGAATACAATATTCCCAGGCGCAAGTATTGATGTATACGAATGGGTTGAAACTAAATTAACGCCAGATGCTTGGAATAATCTAGCAGATACTGAAGATGGGATTGTTGTCGGAGTCAGCGGAACAAGTTTGTACGGTAATAGTACGTATTCTATTGTTCGTAAATACGATAATATTAGTAAAACATTTAAAAATACATATTATTACTGGGTTAAAAATAAGAAAACAATTCCTAACATACCTAGTAGAAAACTATCAGCTCAAGACGTTGTTGACTTAATTGAAAACCCGCGTGGATACGGATACAGATATCTTGCTCTAACTGGTAGCAATAGTTTTAGTTTAGTAAACGTAAAATCTTTATTAGAAGATACAAGTATAGTGCTGTCTATTGATTATTGGACTAGTCCGTATACTGATAAAAACATTCACAGCGAATGGAAAGTTATTAATAATAGTAGTGAAACAACTTTACCAACCCCTATTGAACGTAAGTGGTTTGACAGTTTATGCGGAAAGGATATTGACGGTCGAGTTGTTCCCGATCCTGGCCTACCGGCTAAGTTAAAATACGGCGTTGAAAATCGACCACGCCAGGGAATGTTTATCAATCGCTTTGAAGCATTAAAGCAATTCATTGAGCAAACAAACCGTGTGTTGAAAGATAAACTAATTGTTGAAAATAAAAATATTTCAACACTTGATTCATTTGAAACAGAGCCTTCGACTCTTACCGGGCTATATGATAGTACGTTAGACTCTGATGCTGAATTGCGTTTTGCTAATATTGGTACATTTGATAAACCGTCAATAACACCGATTATTGTTGATGGTAGAATCACAGGGGTTAACCTCATTAATAGAGGAAGTGGATATATAGTAGCTCCGTACTTTACTATTACGGGCACGGGCACAGGTGCGCGATTAAGAGCCACTTTAGATATTCGCGGCAGAATAACTGGCGCAACTATAATTTCTTCAGGCTACGGTTACGATGACAATACAATTATTACAGTAAGAAATTATAGTGTATTGATACATAGTGATTCCGTTGCTAACGCCTGGAGCATTTATGCGTATGAGCCTACGACACAAGTTTGGTCAAGAGTACAAAGTCAATCTTACGATGTAAGAAAGTACTGGAACTATATTGATTGGTATGCTGTCGGATATAATGAATTTACATCGGTTGATTATTCAATTAATTCGTTAATAGAACTTAATTCAATAACTCCTACAATTAATCAATTAGTAAAAGTAAGAACAACAAGTCTTGGAACTTGGATGATTCTTGAAAAATATGCTGACTCTAGTAGTATCGATTGGACACAGAGCTACAAAGTTGTAGCTAGACAAAATGGTACATTACAATTTGCCTCTAACTTGTATGACTTTAGTAATAGTCAATATGGTTTTGATGCTTCCTTATACGATTCGTCTATATTCGATAATAGTGCGTCGGCTGAATTACGCATTATCCTCGATACATTAAAGAATAATATTTTAACTGATACCTTTAAACAAGAATATTTAAATTTATTCTTTGCTAGTGTGCGTTACGCATTCAGCGAACAGAACTATATTGATTGGATCTTTAAAACAAGTTTTGTGAAAGCACATCACAGTGTTGGAGAATTAAAACAAAAAGTAACTTACAACAATGATAATTTGTCAAACTTTGAAGATTATATTGATGAAGTTAAACCGTACAGAACAAAAATTCGTGAGTACATAAGTGCGTATGATAAACTTGACAGTGCCAGCTTATCAACAACTGACTTTGATATTCCTGTAGTGTATGAAAATGGAATACTATCACCAATTAATACTGGTGTTAACAACGGAATTATTACGGCGGATAATAGCAAAATTACCGAATACCCTTGGAAACATTGGTATGATACTGCGGGTTATTCAGTAACCTCTTTAGAAATTGTTGACGGTGGTAGTGGATATCTAACGTCACCAACAGTTAGATTTATTAGCAATTCCGGCACTGGAACGACTGCCCGAGCATTTATTACCAATGGTAGAGTTAATCGAATTGTTTTATTAACAAATGGCTCTAGATACCTATCAGCTCCAAAAGTAATAATTGATGGCGGCCTATCTGCTACAGGAACACCGGCTCGTGCGGTAGCTATTATTGGCAACGGAGTTGTTAGGAACAATAAAGTTAAAATCAAGTTTGACAGAATAAGTCAGAATTATCTTGTTACCAATTTAACAGTAACCGAGACATTTACTGGCACTGGTAGCCGTTTACAGTTTCCGTTAAAATGGGTACCAGATGTAAGAGTTGGCGAGTTAAAAGCTAGTGGAGTAACAATTGGCGAGTCTAAAGTATTAATCAACAATGTTGAAACTTTACGTTCAAATTATACATTCAGCACAATTAAATCGACATCTCGAGGATATACAAGTTATTCAGGCGCAATTACATTTGATGTTGCTCCGTCATCGAATATATCAATTAGTGTAACTTATATTAAAGACTGGTCAATGTTAGATGCTGCCGATAGAATACAACACTATTATGATCCGGCAACCGGCGAGTTAGGCAAAGACTTAGCTCAACTAATGACAGGCGTTGACTACGGTGGTGTTAGCGTCCATGGTTTAAACTTTGATATATCGTCTGGTTGGGATAGTGTGCCTTATTACGCTGACAAGTGGGCTAGCTTTGATTCTACCTTTGACGATTACATTGTAACGGTAGCTGCAAATACGCACAGCTTCACTTTGCCTTACGTACCAGCGGCAGGCTCTAAAATGAACGTTTACTACTCTAGTAAAAATTCTGATATATATTCCGCTGACGGGTTCAGTACTGTTTATAATTTTAATGTCAACGACATTTATCCACCAACAGTAACAGTAACTACTAATTTAACACTTGATGGAATAGTATCGCCTAATGTATCTGGTTCAAGCGTTATTAAAATGGCTAGCGTCACAGGCATTAAACTTGGAGACATTGTAACAACTATTGAGCCGTCAGGTATTGCTACTGCTACAACTGCGGGAACAAATAGAATTACACTAAGTTCTACTACTGGATTAGTAGTGGGAGAATTTATCAAATTTAGAGGTACAGGCTTTGGAAATTTACAAGTAACTGGTTACTACATTAAATCAATAGTTGGCAACACTATTACTGTAAGTTTAGTAAACGGGGGCGCCAATTTTGTATTGATGACAGCAACAGGCTCAATGACTTACTCTGTTGTTAGTACGTTTGGATTGAATACAAAAGTTCTTGAAATTAATACAACGACAAAACAAGTTAAATTAGATCAAATCTTATTTAAAAATTCTAAACCATCTCAAATTATTAAGTTTAGTAGAGTATTAGTAGACCCAACTGATTGTACAATTAATCCTAACGGCACAGTTGTACTAGTTGACCCTATACCAGTAGGAAGCACTATTGATATTACTGCGTTTATAGATCCTGTGCGTTTAGATGACGATAATTTTGTTACTACCGGCGCCGCGAAACTAGATTTAGAAACTAAAGAAACACAATTAGCAGTGCTAGTTAACACTTATAGTCAGTTACAAGATAGTAAGTTAACTGAAGAAAATAATTTGGCAGATTTAAATAATCAGTTATACACATTACAATTAGAATTAAATTCGCTGAACATTATTTTAGCTGGTATGTCGCCGTCAAACCCACTGTACCCTGGAATTGTAAGTCAACTTAATATCTTAACTAATACTTCTATTCCAGCTGCAGAGGATGCAATTGCTACATCAACAGACGATTTAGCCACTATTGATAACAATTTAGCAACTAACGCAACTAATAGAGCAACTAAGCAATTAGAAGTAACTGCCGCACAGGCGTTATATGATAGTTTACCTCCAATACAAAATGACAGCGCAATTATGCAAACAATCATTTCTGATGGGGTTCCTGATTCGTTAATTGATCCTACATACAAAACGTTTAGTGTGCCAGGAACATTTACTGTTGGTGATGGTGATAAATTTATCTGGCGCAAGAGTTCTAGCGACGGAGCAGTTAGTCCTCAAGAAGCAGATTATGACACTTCTTTAAGTGGCGGCAGTTTTTTAGCAACTAACTTATTAAGTGCTACTGGATTAGCCGCAGACGACATTATTGTTGACGGTGACGGATTTGTAACGCCAACGACAAGTCCCGCTACGGAAGAAGTTGTACCAGGACAAGTTGTTGACGCTGTTGCTATCAAAATATATGACAGACCAAGCAGTGGTAGCGCCAACATTAAAGTTGATAGTTACATTGCTGACGGAGTAACTACTTCGTTTGTAATTACACAGCAACCAAATAGCCCAACCGCAGTGATTGTTAAATTTACAGAAGGGCAACGTGATATAGATGGAATATTGTCATCATTATCTGAGATTCAAACACTAACAGACGATTACACTATTGATTATAAAAATCGACTTGTTAATTTTAATACTGCTCCGGCAGCAGGTAAATTAGTTTCAATTTTTAGTTTTGGATTTAATGGTTCTGGTATACTAGATTTAGATTATTTTATAGGTGATGGTTCAACTACTGAATTCATTACTAAGGCGCCATGGGTACCTAGCGCAACGTATCTTGTTTATGTTAACGGACTTCCTGCTGAACCTGGAACTCCTGAATTATTTAGAACTGATGCTAGTTATGATAGTGCTGATAGATTTGGCTTGTTCTTTAGTATTCCCCCAACAGCCGGCTCATTGATTAATTATGTCATTGTTAGCGGCAACGAGCAGACATATTCTATTACTAAGACTCAACGATTCCAAGGCAACGGTTCGGACTTGTACGATTTACAATATGAAGTTGGCGACAGTTTACCAGTAGAATCAAAAATGCTAGTAAGAGTTGACCAACGAATACTTAAAGGTCCTAATCAAAGTTTCTATACTATAGCTGGTACACGAGTTAATTACGCAGTTGACCCAGCAAAGTTCCTTCCATACTCATTATCTATTGTAGATATTGTAGTGTATGCCGATGGTAATTTGCTACAATCTGGAGTTGATTATATTGTTGATATCTCTGGTATTACTGTTAAGATTAATCAAAGTATTCGCTCAAGATATTTGAATAAAGAATTAATTATTAGCGTTAGTCAAGGACAAGAATATACCTATGTTCCAAAAACACTTCTTACACCTGCCCGCATTGAGTTTACACAATCTTATGACAGCAATCAATTGATTGAAGTTATTAGTTCTTATAAACATGACATTCTAAATATCCAACGTACTGCTGTTAAAACTACTAGCGATTTAGTATTGACGGTTGATACTCCGGCATTTTACGATTATAGAAACTTAGCAGGCGGCACAATTAAGCTAGATAGATCCGTTATTGACGACAACTATGTGTGGGTTATTAAGAATGGTTCTTTACTAACACCAAGCGTTGACTTTAAATTAAACGAAGATAGACAAAGTATTAAATTAGCGTTGTACCCAGATCCTGCTGATGAATTTACAATTATTACCTACGGTAGTGCTGTACTAACTAGTGGAATTTCTTACATGCAATTTAAAGACATGTTAAACAGAACACACTACAAACGTTTAAATGCCAACAAGAGAACTAGACTTGTTAATGATTTAAAGTATAACGATATTACTATCAAGGTTGAAGACGCTAGTAACTTTGATGCTCCTAGTATACCAAACAACAAGCCTGGTATTATTGAAATTCGAGGCGAGCGTATTGAGTTCTTTACTCTAACATCTCAAACTGTTGGAACAGGATTAAATGCTGTAACAACTTGGACTATGGGGCAGTTGCGTAGAGGTACTTTGGGTACTGGAGTAAGTCGTGTTCATAAATTAGGTTCGTATGTACAAGACATTGGCGCAAGCGAAACAATTCCGTACATTGAAACAAGTACAATTGATCAGGTTAAATCTGACGGCACTAACATAGTACCGTTATCATTTGTCCCAGGGTTATATGAGGAAACTAATGCAAGTAATGTAACAACTTCTTGGCCATCGGACATTGAAGTGTTTGTTGGCGGCTATTCAAGTGTGCCTTGGAGTTCAACTGTTATCTACAAAGTAGATGATATTGTTGAGGTCGGCAGTTACACTTATCGTTGTGTTGTAGAACATACTAGCTCTGCTGTGTTTACTACTGACACGGCTAAATGGACATTCTTTGTTGGTAATATTCGTTTAAAGAAAAAGCCTTACGCAGTTCATAACGTAAACATACATCCAGAAAGCCCAGAGGGTAATGTTAGTTTACCGGCAGAATTTACAGTAGACGGTGAGAGTAAACAGCTAGTATTAACTAATAAACTTGAGTTCGGAACTCGTGTTACTGTAGTTAAGCGCACACTAACGCCGTGGGATTCTACAACAAGTGTTCTTGAAGATGACAGTAAAATTGCTAGATTCCTCAAAGCCGCACCGGCCATTTGGTACGCAAATATTGGTAAATATGAGAACACTGCCGGAATACCAAATAATTTTGATAGCGAAGCCGGCACATACGACAGCACAATTGGAACGTGGGATCAAGGATAAAACATGGCAAAGCAAGTAATTAACGTTGGTTTGGTTATAAACGATGGCACTGGCGATGCTATCAGAACTGGCGCCCAAAAAATTAATGATAATTTTACAGAATTATACACTTTATTAGGTGGCACTAACGGAGCACCTTTAGAGATAGTTTCTAAAATTACTGCTGGCAACGGAGTTGTTGTAAGCAGTAGCTACGGCGAAGTACTAGTTTCTGCTAAGACTGCTAGTAGTTTAGAAGCAGGCGTTGTTAAAATAGGAACTGGCGTTTCAATTAACAACGGTGTATTAAGTGCTCCTGTGTACAGTTTACCTAGAGCTAACACAAATATCTTAGGTGGTATTAAGGTTGGTGAAGGATTAAATGTAGAATCAGACGGCACCTTAAATGCCAATCCTGGAGCCTACACTTTACCAATTGCTACAGCTCAGGTGCTAGGCGGCGTCAAAGTCGGCAGCGGCCTGAGTATGAACAGCGGAGTGTTAAGTGTCACTAACCAATTCTCGTTGCCAACATCTTCTGCCTCGATACTAGGCGGCGTCAAAGTTGGTAGCAGACTAACCATAAACGACGGTGTACTAAGCGCAGATTTACAAATTTCTAATGTCACAGCTCTAAACAACGGCGTACATTCTTTAGCACTTACATCAACAGGTAAAATACAATTGCCTTCAGACGGAGTGTATATTAGTGATAGTTACATTTCTCCAGTGGTTTCTGCTGTTGCTACTACGATTTATTCTGGTTCTAAAATTGACGGTGTACGTGCTGTTAAGATGTTTGTGTTTGCCGAAAAAATTGTCAACGGATATGAATCACAAGCATGTGAAATTATTGGAACTATAGACGAAAATGCTAATATTATCTACACCTCAGTATACGGTGTTGTTTATACAGGAGCCGGGCCGTTATTTACAATATCAAGCGATTATATTTTAGCAACACAAACGTTTAACATTAAAGCAACTCCGACAGGTGTTGACAACATTAACATAAGAACACAAGTTACCGAATTGTACGGAACACAACCATAAAATAGGAAGCGAAAGACCATGGCAAATAAACCATTCGAAATACAAAGTTCAACATTAACTATTGGTGGTGTTGATTTACAAGCAGGTAGCAACGGTGTTGTTATTCCTGGAGTTACTAGAGCGGCTACTTTCAAAGTAGAAGAAGTTGATGAACGTGATGGCGCCAATCCAGATACGTTTGGTGACGATGAAGGTGCTGTCACAGTTATTGACAACGCTGAATACTTGTATCTAGTTGATGACGGTGACACCGCCAGTAATTTTTATGTTGCGGCCACTTACAGTGTAGACGAACTAGACGATGGCCAAATTGAATCAATTAATGTTGAATCAGTAGGTGTGTTTGCGGCCGCTGACAAGACTCGTGTAGAAGCAGGCAACATGTGGGCTACCACAACTCCTACTCCTTTTGCGCAATTCAATCTTAACAATTGGACACAGATTCCATATCGTCCTAAAATTCAAGCCAATCTTGTTGAGTTAGATAGTGGCGGTGGTGGTTCATTAACTGTGGGTAACGGCACCAGCACTAGCATTGAAAATGTCACAGAGATTTTAATCAACGGCACTATTACAGAAATAGAACCCGGCCTAGTTGGTATTACTATAAGCGGTGGTGGCACTAGCAGTGATCCCAACATCTGGGTACAGACATTTGTGTCGGACGCTCCTACAGAAGATTTCCCACAAATCGCAACCAGCGTAGAATATGACAGTGACGGCAATGTTATTGCTCTGTTCAGCCATCTTCAAACTGGCGGAATTGGACCTGACAGCAGATATTTCTCAGTGGGCAAGTATACTGACACTGGTACTAAAATATGGACAGCAAGATTTGCCGACGATCTTGAAACAGACGGTTGGGGCTTGGCCGTGGACAATGCGGATGGTTGGATTTATGTCGCTGGACAAACTGGCGGAGACGTTTACACCTATGACGTATCCACCTTGACTAAAATTGACAGCCTCGACGGTAGCGTAGCGTGGAGTAAAATTTATGATTTTGGCTTTGCCAGTTCAAGTGCTGTAGTTGATGTAGACTCCACTGGCAATCCCGTTATGGTTGGATATGCTAACAACGGAACTGATAGTTATCTAACCGTTACTAAGATTGACAAAACCAACGGTAATGTTACATGGACAAGAAAATTAGACGGTCAGACTAACGAACAGGCCTATGGTATGGCAGTGGGTCCCGCTGGTGAGATAGTGGCTGTTGGTTCAGTGGATAATCTTAATTATCCAGAACCATATCGCACGATTGTTACTCTAACTGCCACTCCTGCTAGCGATCCAGACTGGACTACTGATATACTAGGAGCAACTCAGGGAGGTTTAACTTATGATGTTACCTTTGCTGGCGGCGTTCCTACATTTAGCAACATTGTTGATACAGCTGGCAATCGCTACGAGGGCGACTTGCTTGTTACCTTTAATGCTAGTCAGTTAGGATCAGGTTCCACTAACATGGAAGTTAGAGTAGGAACAACTACGGGTGAAGACATGTCCGATCGCATGGTAGTGGTCAAGTATGCTGCCAACGGAACTATTGCTTGGCAAAAAGCCATACAGTTTGACGCGGACTATGACTGCTCAGGAGCAGATGCTGACATCGACAGCAATGGTAATATCTACATTTGCGGACAATTTGATATCGAAGGCGGAGACATTGGTATAGCCTTGGTTAAATTTGACAGCACAGGTGTTAAACAATGGAGCCGTCGTGTAACAGGCGATTGCGTTTCAACCGCTACCAGTATAGTAGTTGGACCTGATGACAAACTTTATATATCAGGTGTTAATGGTGATGATGTTACGTCAACGTTTACTTGGGTAGTGGCCAAATACAGTCTTGATGGCCTAGTAGAATGGCAACGATTTATTGAAAACACTGATAGTTGGACATTTGCTGGTTCGTTTTTTGGCCCAGAAAGTGGTGGCAGCAACATAGCAGTTAGACAGGGTTATGTGGCACTGGCTGGTGGATTTGGTAGTTTTGACCAGCAGGCTTATGCCGCTGTGCTACAAATTTCAGACACAGGCAATGTATTCGCAGTAGGCCCTTGGAGTGTTACAGCCGCAAACCTCAGCGGCACACTCAACGGCACAGCCAGTGATATTGGAGTAGTCAACGCCGATCTAACTGACTCAGACAATGCGTTAACTGTCGAGCCTGACTCAGTTACTATTGGAACAGAAGTCAGCGCCTTCCTTATAGGTACACTATACACAGCACCTGGCGGTAACAACAGTTTGGTTAACGGTTTGTATTCAGTTACTCTGGGCAATACTGGCACAGTAACATTACCAGCAGGTGGTACTATCACAGAAGGATATGTTACCAGCAATCCTACAATTCAACTTACTCCAGCAAGCCCGGATGTTGCCAGTCAGAAGTTGGTGATCAAGGGCGGCGGATCCTATACTTACACTGATAACGGCATAGAGATAAATTATAATAATAACACTGGTATAGTTGGCGATACTCTTACTTTTACTATATATTCAACCACTTATAGTGGCCAAACGCTCTACTGGTGGATCAACCCAGAAGGTGTTGGCATAGGTGATTCAGATTTTGGCACAGTAACTATAACGGACAATACCGGGCAAATTAATATTGTCATAGACAGTGACGACTATGAATTTACTCTGCGTGTATCACCTGAAGACCATAACTATGACCCTGCAAGTTTAGGAGTTGAATCAGGCTTAATCAACGCTGACGCACCTACATTTGACAGTGAGCATCACCTACACTTGACCACAGGCAACTTGGCTGAAACCAGTATCTTCTTGGGCACCGATGATCACAATGTTCGCACCACAACTGATGGTGGTATTGAAATAACCACTCCTAACACAACCAATAATGTTTGGAGATTTGGCAACGACGGTTCAACAACATTGCCAGGAGCAATAACACGAGTAGTAGCCGGCACAGTGGCTAAGACTGGCGTAATCCTACCAACAACTACTGGAGTAGTTACTGGATTAACTCCCAGTTCTGTGTTAAGCGGACTAACTGATGGCACATATGGTCCGTTTACACTAACTGGGGTAACATTATCCGTTGTGGTATTTGGTGGCGTTATTAACGGATTTACCAACGTCAGTGGCACCGCAACAGTTAACGATGTGTTGGGCACAGTTGACAGCGGAGACGTCGGCGGCACAGCAGGTACTACAATCACCATTACAGTTAATGGAGTAGTACAAGCAACTCCTACAGAATTGGATCTGACAAAATCTGTTAATAAGTTAACTACTGGTTACTATACATTGGCAGACGGTGCGGAAGGACAAGTCATGCACTTGGTTAGACAGACTGGCACCAACAATGCCACAGTGATTGTTGCTAATGCCCGTGTTGCTGGTAACCAATACACAACCCTTGAGCACTATCCATTTACTACTGGAGACATAAACATGTTGATCTTTACAGACGGTGCTTGGCAAGCAATGGGCGGATCGTGGGATTAATTAAACTAGCACATAATGAATTCAGCTAAATATAGAATAAAGAGAGACTACTATGCAGAGTAAAGAAACAACTGGCGTTCATATTGAAGGACACATTAAGATTCATAACCCAGAAACGGGTGAAGTGTTTATCAATAAGCGCAATGCTATCCACTACGAAAACATTAGTATAGCCTTAGCACAAAGTTTAGCTAATTCAGGCCAGGGATTTATTTACGAAATGGCATTTGGCAACGGTGGCACAGCAGTTGATCCAACTGGTATTATTACCTATTTGACAGCCAACTCAACAGGCTCTAATGCTAGTTTATATAACCAAACATATAGTAAAGTAGTTGATGACCGTAGTAGTAACAATACAGACCCAACTCGTAACTTTATTGAAACTCGACACGTAACTGGCACAAATTACACTGATGTATTCATTACTTGCCTACTAGACTACGGCGAGCCAAGTGGACAACAAGCATTTGACAATGCTAACGATTTAAACAGTAGTTACATTTTCGATGAATTAGGATTAAAATCTTATAGTACTACAGGGCAAAGTTTGTTGTTAACTCATGTTATTTTCCATCCTGTACAAAAATCACTCAACAGATTAATTCAAATTGATTATACTGTGCGTATTCAGAGCTTAACCGGCCTAGCGGGAGTTTAACAGATGCCATATCAAGTAAAATTTACTGAAACTACAAACCCTGCCAAACCAAGTTTAACAGTTGCAGATCAAAGTCTTAATCAGGAAACTAGTTTAGTATTTCCTGGTAAAAACTATGCTGGTTATGCGCCAGTAATGGCCGAAAATTTCTTACATCTATTAGAAAATTTCGCTAGGAATACAGCACCTAGTAATCCTGTACAAGGACAACTATGGTATGACAACAGCGCCGGCGTAAACTTATTAAAAGTATTCGACGGCACTAGCTGGACTCCGGCTGGAACAGTTAAAAAAGCTGACTCAGTGCCCGCAGTATCCAGCAGTTTAAATGGCGACTTATGGGTAGATACTGCCAATCAACAATTATATGTTTATTCAGGATCAAACTGGTTATTAATTGGCCCACAATACAGTTCAGGCTTGCGTACAGGTCCTGACGTTGAAACAATTACAGATACATCTAACATTGACCACAATGTTATTACCATGTATTCTGAAAACAGCAGAATTGCTATTATCAGCAAAGCGGCATTTACACCAAAAACTACATTACTAGGTTTTGCTTCAATTGGCCAAGGCCTTAACCTTAGTACAATTGATGCTACAAGCACTACTACTCCAACAAAGATTTGGGGCACAGCAGAAAAAGCCGACGCATTAGTCGTTAATGGCAATGTGGTATCAGCATCGAGCTTCTTAAGAAAAGACGAAGCCAGTACTACAAACTTTCCGTTAAACGTTAGAAACAGTGGCGGTATAGGTATTGGTAGTGATTTAAGTTTTAGTATTACTACTGACGAAAGTAGCACTTCATTAAGTTCTAAGACTAGCGGAAACTATATTAGATTCAAATTAAACAATGCCGGCACAACAGTTACCGGACTTCATTTAGATGCTACCGGTAGTGTAGCAGTTGGCAAAGGCGTAGCCGCTAATGGCATATCCTTAGATGTTGCTGGAAAAATTTCGACTGATGGCGATTTAGTTGTATTAGGAACTACTGATGCCGCAGTACTAGGGCAAGGATCTATACAAACAAATGGTGGATTGTCTGTTAATAAGCAATCGCAATTTGGCGGTGACGTTAGTATTAATGGTGGTATACATTTTCTTAACGTAGATAGTCTAGGAGATCCAGTAGCTGGAACAGTTATTCAACCTTCGAGTGACGATGCTACAGACTTATATGATTTAGGAACAGCTACTAGACGTTTTAGAAATATATATGCTCAATCGTTTGTCGGAGCGTTCAACGGATCGTTTACTGGTTCATTAGCTGGAAACATTAGCGGATCAGCTGCCAAGTTAGCAAGTCCAACTTATTTTCGAATTCGTGGCGATTTAGACAGTACTACTGATATTATATTTGACGGTCAAACACCACAGGTAGATAGTCCAAGTGGTTATCAAATATTTCAAACATCTGTCAATCAAAATTTAATTGCTAATAAAACAACGACTACTGATTCATTTATAACTGATACACTACTAGTATATAGATCAGGAACTGGTTTAAGACAAGTATCTAAACAAACATTTATACAAAATATTCCAACAGTTCCAATTGGCGCTGTTATTCAGTATGCGGGCACTTCACCACCAGCTGGATACTTATTTTGCGACGGATCTGAAGTAAGAATTGGCGATTTTTCTGAACTATTTGGAATACTTGGTTATACTTACAGAACCCCAAGTCAGTTAATTGGCAAAGCTACATTTGCGCTTCCAGACTATCGGGGTAGATTCCCATTAGGCCGCGACAACATGGACAATGCTAGAACAGTTCCGGATGCCGCTGACCCAACAGTTTTAATTCCAGCAGGCGGAGGCAGTGCTAACCGTGTAACAGATATTGTTGCCGATACACTCGGCGCAGGCACTGGCAATTCTGGTAGTAGAGAATATATTACTTTAGATATTACTAATGTTCCAGATCATAAACACAATTTAAACAGCGGCAACGCACAATACTACGCCGCAGGTCTGCCCGGCGCAGGAGCAGATACCGCAGCCGATCCTGGACTTGGTATGCCAGTTTCTAGTACTGGAAGCGGATTAAGAAACAGCGGAAATATGATTTCAACATTAACAGGCCAGCCATTTAATTCTATGAATCCATACATAACCATTAACTACATTATCTTTACTGGGGTCATATAATGAGCTATATTATTAATAAAACAGACGGATCCGTTTTAACAGAAGTAGTTGACGGTACTATTGACCAAATAACAACCGATGTAACATTAGTAGGAAAAAATGCCAGTACTTATGGTGAATTGTTTAATGAAAATTTTATTAAAATATTAGAAAATTTTGCCAATACTAGTCAACCCAATAAACCTTTAGAAGGCCAACTATGGTATGATACTGCCGAAGGTCGTTTAAAAGTATATGACGGTAATGGATTTAAAGTGTCCGGCGGAACAATTGTTTCTGATTCAATTCCTAGTAGCATAGCGGCAGGCGATATATGGATTGACACTCTTCGTCGTCAAATGTATTTTAATGACGGTAACAGTAATTTATTAGCCGGCCCAGCATATACAGCACAGCAGGGTATCAGTGGATTCCAAGTTGTCGATGTTGTAGATTCAAACAACATCAACCATACTATAATCTTTTTATATGTTGGGCAAGTATTATTAGGAATTTTTAGTAACAGCACATTTACATTACTTGAAACTATACCGGGATTTACAGGGTTGTCTATTAATGTCGGTTTTACTAGTGCGTATTCGGCTGTTAGATTTAAAGTTCCAGCAAGCCAAGCAGATAGTTTAATTGCCCAAGACGGGTCCGCTAAAACAGCAGAAAGTTTCTTAGCAGTAGATCCTATTGACGGATATACAATTGCTAACGGAACTATTAGAATTTTAAATAATCAAGCCTTAGTATTAGGTGGCAGTCAGAACAATGAAGTTACTATTGCCGATAATGCTCTTCAAATTAATTCAAATATTATTAATCAAAACTTTAGTATTCGAAATTTTAATGCTAATGGTATACTACCTAGTTTCTTTATTAATGCAGCCAATGAATGGACTGGAATTTATACCGACACACCAACCGCTACACTGGACGTTAATGGTAGTGTGCGTATTCGAGAAAACTTAGTAGTTGAGGGTAATATTACTTCAATTAACAACGTTGAAATTAACGTTGAAGATATCATTATTAATTTAGGCAAAACAACAAATCCAAATAATACTACAGCCGACGGCGGCGGAATATTATTAGAAGCAGGATTAGACGTCGACAAGACTATCCTTTGGAATACAACATTAGATGAATGGCAATCAAATCAAAATTTTGGAGTGGCCGCTACTAAAGTATTTAAAATAGGTACATTTGAAGTATTAAGTCAGACAGAATTAGGTTTAACTGTTACTAATGCTCCTGGTTTAACTAGCATTGGCCAATTAGTACAACTAAAAGTTGATAACATCGATATTAATAGTAATGTTATTAGTTTTTCTAACGTAGGTATTGCTAACGGAGATATTGTAATTACTCCTAAAGGCACCGGTGTTTTAAATGTTAGCTCGTCTAAAATTATAAACTTATTGTACGAAGTTGACAGTGCTAATGCGCCAACAACAACGCTAAATGATAAGGATGCCGCTCCTATTGCTTACGTAAATTGGAAAGTTGGCAAAGCTCCGCTTGGATTTACAGCAAATCTTGGAGTCTTATCAGAGACTACGTTTGCATCCACAATACTAAACAAAATCTTTCAAATTGGCGAACACGAAGAAAATACATTATTACGAGTATATTGTCCAGATGTAGCAAGATTTTTAGAATTTAAACGGGTTTATCCTAACTGGTCTTACCAGGGCGATATAACCTAACTAGTCAAAATAGCATAAATACAAAGAATAAGGAACGAGCGAAATGCCATATACCATTAATAGATATAACGGACAAGTAATAGCCACAGTTGCTGATGGTACTATTGACAGCACCACTGATTTAAAACTAATCGGTAAAAACTACGCTGGCTATGGGGAAGTCCAGAACGAAAACTTCTTATATTTGCTAGAAAACTTTGCAAATACTACTCAGCCACCAAAGCCGTTAGGCGGTCAGTTATGGTATGATAGTGGTAATAGTAAATTAAAGTTTTACGATGGCGCTAAATTTCGTACAACAGGCGGCGCCGAAGTTGGCACATCCGCTCCTACAGGCTTAACAATTGGTGATTTCTGGTGGGATACTACCAATAAACAACTATATACTTGGGACGGCGCTACTTATATATTAGTTGGCCCACAAGGAGTTGCTGGCAGTCAAACTACACAAATGCGCTCACGTAGTGTGCGTGATACACTTGGTGCTACACATGCTATTATAGAATCAGTAGTTGACGGTGATACTAAGTTTATTGTTAGTGCCGACGGAACGTTTACATTAGATCCTAATACAAATGCTATTACAGGTTTCTCGATCATTCAGAAAGGTATTACATTAGCATATACAACTACTACTGGTGCTAGCAATGGCGTAACGACATCCGATGATCGTTTCTGGGGAACTGCTACAAATTCAGAACGTTTAGGTGGTATTGCTGCAGCTGACTTTGTACAAAAGGGTAGCGCAGTTTTTGATACAACTGTTGATTTTTCAAACTCTGGTTTTAGAGTAGGTGAAGCTCATATACTTCGTGTATTCATCGGAGCCCAATCTAAGCCTACCGTATTAAATGATATCGGCGATACTATCAGATTTCAAACAACTGCGCTTGATGAAACTAAAAATACTCCTTTCCAACTAGTTGGTAACAATATCCTTCCGGGCACTGATAATTCCACAGATATTGGATCTGGATCTTATAGATTTAAAACTATCAATGCTGTAACTTTTTCTGGAACATCGACTAAATCAGATTCATTGTACGTTGCTGCAGACGATTATAGAACAGCAAGTTCAGCAGCCAGTAGTGGTACTATTGCTGTTAGAACAGGTAGTACAGACCCAGCAAGTGGCGGCTATCCAGGCGGCACATTAGGAGCAGGATCATTAAGAGCAACTTATTTTATTGGTACAGCACTTGCTGCCAACTACGCTGACTTAGCAGAAATGTATTTGGCTGATGCCGACTATGAAGTTGGTACAGTTATGATGGTCGGCGGCGAAGCAGAAGTTACCGCTAGTACTTGGGGGAAACGTGCTCTTGGAGCAGTAAGCGCAAGTCCAGCATACTTGATGAATAAAGATTTAGAAGGCGGTACCGTAGTAGCATTGAAAGGACGTATTCCAGTTAAAGTTATTGGAAGCGTTAAAAAAGGCGACGAGTTAATTGCTTCAAATGATGGATGTGCGGTAACAGCAGTTCCACATGCTAGCGGCGTATTTGCTATAGCATTAGAGTCTAGTAGTGATACAGGCATCAAACTTGTAGAGTGCGTTATACTTTAATGTATAAATATTTTGAGTAAATTAAGGATACATTAAATGCCAGGCGCAAATACACTAATTATAGCAAGCGATTATAATGCGATACAATCAAAAATTGCTACTATTATGGGATCAGGATCAGGCACTACTGGCTACGGGCAAACTCTTGCTAGCAGTCAAGTTGGCCAGTACGATAAAATTACCGTAAATCAATGGAATAATCTGCGTGACGATATTATACGTTGCCGCCAACATCAAACAGGTATAACTATTGGTTCTTCAGCTCCTGAGGATGTAGGATATGTATCAGGCACTAATTTACCACAACCAACAGTAGCAAAACAAGTTAAAGAATCTTGGAGAGCCGCATACGCAGAAATGGCTGCTGATTGCGAAACAAATCGACTTACAGCACCTCCTCCCGCTAGCCAAGCAACCTTAGCAAATCTTGTTAGTCAGCAACTTAGAACAACAGCATGGAATGGAACGATTCGTCAAACGATAGTTGTTACTTGGACTACTGCTGATGAAGCCCGCTACTTCTTCAATACTGGCGGCCAAATTGAATTTAGCTCTGCCCGCTCAGGCGGCTCTGCTGGTACTAAGAACGTTACGTGGACAACTATATTGTCTAACATGGGTACTATTAAATTTAATTATACTGGAGTTTCTTGTACAGGCACCGGTGACTACTTAGGCACTAACGGTTTCTATGAAGTTGGCACAAGTGATGAGTTAATTTTTGAAAAAGATGCTCCTGCTGGTGCGTATGCTCCTAACAAATACTATATCTATGCTAGAGTAAATAGCACTAGCGATAGACGTATTTTATATCTTACAATTCACTGGGGTGATGATTCTGGCCAACCACTAAGTTTTCCAGATCCAGGGTTTGGTATTGACGAGAACGTTGACGGTACTTTAACTAGTGATGTACAAGTTTATCGTGCTTCTGGGGCCAATGTTTCCCGCCCAATTCCAAGTGCTAGTTCAACAGGTCTAGCCTAAAATATCTTTCTAAAAGTCTTGACAAGATAACTATTGTAGTGTACTATGTATACTACGGAGTTATCTTATGGACGAAAGAATTGAGAAAGCATTTGCCATTGCTAACCGCATGGCAACACTAGCAAATCAAAGAAGAATAGTTTTAGAAGAATTTAATCAAAAGTTAGTCTACTACGAAAACGGTGGTACATTTAAGATCGGCCCAGAATTAGTTAATTTTACTAAATCTGTATTAGACTTGGGTTACACGCACGATGTACCATTCATCGACGTTAACAAGTTTCCAATCGTAATAACTGACGTACAGGAATTTTTTGATAAAATTCTATTGTTGTACATGAACTCTATTAACGAATATTCAGTTAAGTTTGCTCACTTAGCAAGCCAACGAAAAATCGAAGACATTGTGGCACTATGACCAAGGGTGCATTAATCTTTGCCCATAACAACACAAGTGTCGACTATGTTAAACTAGCGGTATTTGCCGCAGACCGTGTAAAACATTTTTTAAACATTCCAGTTAGTATAGCAACTGACAGTAAAGATTGGTTACTAAAAATGTATCCAGATCACCCGTTTGATCAAATTATTGATATCACAACAGAATCTACAAATCATAAATTATTTTACGACGGTAGTCTAGACTTTAAAAGTTTAGAGTGGAAAAATTTATCTCGTTTTCGTGCGTTTGATATTACGCCTTACGATAAAACACTAGTACTAGATAGTGATTATATTCTTAATTCAAATGTTCTAAGTCTTGCCTTTGAAAGAGACACGCCGTTTCAGATTTATCAGAAAAGTATGGACTTAGCTAACTGGCGCAATACTAGTAGTTTTGAAAGATTAAACTCGTACAGTATTCCTTTTTATTGGGCAACTGTTTTTATATTTGAAAAAAATTTAGTTACACGGGCGTTATTTGATTTAGTATCTTATGTTAAAATAAATTGGTTATATTTTAGGATGTTGTACGGAATAGATACGATTACATTTAGAAATGATTACGCATTTAGTATTGCTATTCATTTAATGAATAATAAAATTAACGGTGGCTTTGCTGTTGAGCTTCCTGGTACAATGACTTATATTTTAGATAGAGATATATTAGTCGAGCATACTGATACTAGCATGAAATTTTTAGTAGAAAAAGAAGGTTGCCGCGGCGAATATATTGCAGCAAAAACAACTGGAATAGACATACATGTTATGAATAAAGCAAGTTTAGCTCGTGCTATTGATGGAGGTATTGGTGTCTAAAGGATTTTTAATTTTTGCGGAAAATAGTAAATCATGTAACTATGTTCAACAAGCATACGCTCTAGCGTTAAGCATTAAACATAGTCAAACAACGGTTACTTCTGTCAGCATTATAACTAACGACAACGTACCTAAAAAATATCAGTATATTTTTGACAATATAATCCCAATACCTTGGTCAACGGAAGTTGTAGAATCTAAGTATAAAGCGGAACATCGTTGGAAATTTATTCATGTAAGCCCATATGAAGAAACAATTGTACTTGACGCAGACATGTTATTTTTAGACGATATAAGTAACTGGTGGGATTATTTAAAAGATCACGACATTAAATTTTGTAATAGAATTAAAAATCATAAACTTGAAGTAGTTAAGAAAGATCTAATTCATAGGCGAGTATTTCTTGAAAATAAATTAACCAGCCCGTACTTTGCGTGTCATTATTTTAAAAAATCAACTAAAGCATTTGAATTTTATAAAACCTTAGAATTCGTATGTAATAACTGGGAGTGGTCTTATAATAAATTTGCTAGTGTTTGGTACCAGGATTGGTTAAGCATGGATTTAGCTACAGCAATTGCCGTTGAAATTACTGGGCAATATGATAGTGTCATGGATGCGGTTAACCCTATGGAATTTGTACATATGAAAACTAGCATACAAGGTTGGGACATGGTACATTCTAGTTGGCAAGACGCTGTTCCGTTTTTATTAAACAGCCGCGGCGAGCTAGTAGTTGGCAACATTAAACAACCAAAATTATTTCACTATGTTGAAAAAAGTTTTTTATCAAAAAAAATAATAGCACGGTTAGAAGGAATAGCCAATGGCAAAAAAGAAACAACTTGATCTAACGCCTAAATACTATGTCTATTATGACAGGAAAACTGGCGCATTAATCTCAGTTGGTAACGAGAAAGATGATAGATATGAGCACGGCATTGAAACTACGTTTGACGAAGTAGAAAAAATAATAGATGGCTCGTGGTCTATGAAAGATTATGTTGTTAGTTATAAACGACAATTAGACGGTACTTTAAAATTAGCAATAATTCCAAATACTGATCAGGGTTATATTTTTAAAAATAGCCTGTTTGAATGGATAACAGAAGTAAACGACAAAGCTGAATGTCAGGTAGTATGGAACGGTAAGGATAGATGTTGGGATTTTAGTCTAAGTCCAGCCATTAAAGTAGTTTATAGTGATAGTCTACTAGCACCTAAACTAGTATTCTTTGTTACATTAGAAACAGATTTTGATTTTTTAGTTAGAACTATATTTGTTGAAACAATTGATTTAATGTCTTCAGAAAAACTATCAGTTCCGTTTACAACAAATTTTGAACAACATTCGGATAAGGTATCAATATCTTCGAAGTTAGTTTTTAAAACATACGGATTAAGGATTATACATGAGTAATATTATAAAAATTATTGAACAGGACATTGTATTTTTAAGTTACGATGAGCCCAACGCAGAAAAAAATTATGCCGACTTATTGGCAAAAGTGCCATGGGCAAAACGTGTACATGGAGTAAAAGGTAGTGATGCCGCACACAAGGCCTGCGCCGCCCAAAGCGAAACTGAATATTTTGTTACCGTGGATGCTGATAATATAGTTGATCCAAAGTTCTTAGAAGTAGAAATTGACCTGGACGCTCTCAGACTCACTAGTGAAAATGTTTTTAGTTGGTGTGGCAGAGTTGCGGTTAACGGACTTATGTACGGCAATGGTGGACTAAAGTTATGGACACGTAAATTTGTTAACAATATGCGTACACATGAAAACTCAGATCCTACAGACGAAAAGGGCAAAGTTGAGTTTTGCTTTGATGATCGATACTATCAGTTCAACGAGAACTACAGCGAAAGTATTGTAACCGCTAGCCCGTTCCAAGCATGGAGAGCAGGATTCCGTGAAGGTGTTAAGATGTCATTGGATCAAGGAACCAAGGTAGATAATTTACAAAAAATATGGTGGCAAAATTATGATAGATTATTAATTTGGTGTAGTGTCGGTGCCGACGTAGAAAACGGCATTTATAGTATACTAGGTGCGAGGGAAGGCGCTGCATTGATTAATTGTACAGACTGGGATTATGCTAATGTACGTGATTTTGAATGGTTAACAAATTATTGGAACGAACATTACGAAAATGCTACCGAAGAAGAAAAAACAAAACAAATTAATTTTTACGGTGATGAACTTCGTAACAAATGTAAACTTGAAATAGCAAATTATGATTCAGCGGGTAGTCGATTATTTAAACGAGTTTATCATAATACACCAAGGATAGTTCGTAACCGTGTTTGATATTATTTTTATCAGTTACAATGAACCTAATGCTAACGATAATTTCCTTCGGCTAAAAGCACGATTTCCATTAGCAAAACATGTTAACGGAATTAAAGGAATACATCAAGCTCATATAGCAGCCGCAAAAAGAAGTTTTACTCCCATGTTCTGGGTAGTAGATGCTGATGCTATTGTATTAGACACATTTAATTTTAATTACGAAGTAACAAAAGAAGAACACGATATTGTACATGTTTGGCGTAGTCGTAATCCTGTAAACGGATTAGAATACGGATATGGTGGCGTTAAGCTATTGCCAAAAAAATTAACTATTGATATGGATGTTACTAGTACTGACATGACAATGAACATTAGTGCTAGATTCAAAGCAATGGAAGAGATTAGTAACATTACAGCGTTTAATACTGATCCATTTAGCACTTGGCGCAGTGCTTTTAGAGAATGTTGTAAACTAGTAGTAAACGGAAACGAAGAAGCGTTATCAAGGCTAAGTGTATGGTGTACGATAAATGATGCGGTTCCATATGGGTATTATGCTTACTTAGGCGCACTCGCTGGACAAACATACGGCCAAAAAAATGCCTCTAATAAAGAGGCATTAGATAAGATAAATGATTTTAGTTGGCTAGAAGCTCGTTGGCTAGCGGAAAGATCTCAGCTATCACCTTAGCACATGCAATAGCAACTTCTTGATGTTCTAGTTGTGTGCCATTAGCACTACGTAATTCAATAAAGTGAATCCAGCTACGTAGTGTACCATTCATATATAATCGACTTTCTGTAAGACCTTCTGGCAATACAGCACGAGCTTGTTCTTTAGCTATGCCCTTAGCGATAGCTTCGGAATAGATTGATTGTGCTTGTTCAATGATAAACTTCTGTTTAGCATCCCACCATGCTTGTAGCTCTGTATCATTTGTTGCGATACTGTTTTGTCTATTTTTTGTATCTTGAAGTCTAGCTTCTCTTGTAACAAACGCCATATCTTTAGTTGGGTCAGCATAGCGTTGAGAGAATTCTTGGAAACTGAAACTTCTATGCCGCAAGATTTGACGGGCAATGTCTCGAGTTGTGGTAATTTCGATACAGGCTGAAACCATTTCGAGTGGGCTCCAGTGTTGGTGTTTGACCAAGTACCGGATGAGCTTGTCGCTTGTCTCTGTGTTGAGTTGGTTGCTTGGGTTGGATACACGGGCGCAATACGCAATAAGTTCCTGCGCATCTGCGATGCCCATGTCTCTAAATTCGCCTGTTGGTTGACTATATGACAATAGTTTAACATTCATTTATAATTTTCTTTTCTTTAAAAATTGTTGGGTTCCTTTTTCGATATCTTTCTTAATTCGATCTGTATCAAGTTTAAAATCGACATCGACAATCCTACGTTCGTAGGTTTTAAAAAGTTCAGATAGGGACTCTTCGAAAGAGTCCCAACCTTTACGTTGAGTTACTTGTGTTACTTTTATTTCCCAAGTCTTACCATCTTTAAATGTGATCAATACAGCATGGAGATACCTAAGTGGTAACACACGGAGTTTTACCTCTCCAAATACTTCTGGCCAACACTCGATGACTTCCTTGGGAAGTAGCCTTCCCTTAGCGATCATTTAGTCGTTGGTCGCTTGGCCGTTGGTGCTAATTCTTCAGCTTTTCTACGGAATTCAGCCGCTTGTTTTGCTAATTTATCTGCTTGGCTACGATAGTGTTTTGCTTCAGCTTCAGCATTATCAAAAGATGTTACTTCTTGAGCAGTTTCATTTACGCTTGCTGATGTTGTTTTGCTAGCATCGTCACTTTTCGTAGGAACACTATTCACTTGAGCAACTTCTACTACTTGAGATTTATCGTTACTTCCTGGCTTAATGTGCAAATCGTCAACAGCAATTCCGCGTTGTTCGGCAATTATTTGATTGAGTTCAGACAATAAAATTGATGCGTTAACAGATGGAGTCATCTCGACTTGTTCTGTGCCAACCTTAATTAGTCTGCCAGATACATGTAAATGTGGCAACATGCGACTACCGTCTGGAAATTGTGTTCTATCTAGTGCTTCAGCGAATTCATATGCTTCTTGAGCAGTAGAACTTTCCACCAAATTAATAATGGCATTATGTAGTTCATCTGGCAAATTTTCTGTTGGTACTACAAGACAGCTATAAGCGTCTCCAGGCAATGTACGGTACGCAATAAGAACTTTCTTATTTGAACCTTTCATTCTGCCTACGTGTTTTAGTGATTGCATAATTATGCTCCTGTTTTAGTCGCTTCTGCTTGCTTGGCTACTTGGTCTAAAAATGTTGATAATTTAGTATAAGTTTGACCTACGACAGTCATTTCGTTTGGTTTAAATGCGCCGCGTGAGCTAGCGATATCGATGATAACTTTCATCGCATTTAAATCGTTAATAGTTAGTTCGTTTGCTTCGGATTTTTGAGCTTCCGGCGCTTGTGCTTCTTCTTGTTTTTCAACTTGTTCAGTCATGGTATCTCCTTAGTTAAAGTATGCTATTAATTTATCTCGTTTGTAAATGCGGACAGGCAATTGTGAAAAAACTTAACTCTTTTTCACTTTCAAAGCCTATACGTGTAGTATACACGATAGTGTTGGTATTATCAAGGGCTAATCCTTGCCCTATAAAATATCTACTGTTGAGATTGTGTTTAATCCAGGTATCTAAATTTTTAAGTAGTGCTGGATTGTATTTTTCTATAGTTGTGTATTTGAAATGCGGAGCGGCAAATTCTGCCCTCCGGATTCCAAAATAATTAAGCGGATTTGGCTTACCGTTCTTTAATGCCATTACGCCCGTACCTTAGATTCTTCGTAATAAGCATGTTCGCCCCAAGGAGGAATAATAGTGTTATTACCGTGGATAATAAACAAACTATCGCAATAGTTTTCATCACCCCACGAACCGTATGGATAACCGTCTGTAAACATGATAAACTTTTTAGGAGTAATGTTATTTTCTTTCATATACTCGTAGTTAACATCAAAGTCAGTACCGCCACCGCCCATTGGTTCATAGTCCATGAACTCGTCCATGTTATAACCGTCAAAGTCTTGTTCATTATAAATGCTAGTATCAAAGCACCAAAGTTTAATTTTAAACTCCTTGTACTCTTCCATAATGCCTTTAATTTCTGATAAAAAGTCTTTAGCTTGTTCGTCACCGATAGAGCCTGACATATCAATTGCTACGCAAATATCAATTGTTTCATCATAATTAGTACCTGGCAAAATAGCACTCATGTGCCAGCCCTTGCGGTTAGGACGCATAAATGTATAGTCATTCTTAATAGTACTTTGAATTTGCTGACGCAACATTTCACGCCAGTTCATTTTAGGTTCAGTCAATTCTTTAATCATACGTGCGATACTAGCTGGAACATTACCGGCACCAGCGGCTTGCGCGGCTTGCATTACTGCTTCACGCATCTCGTCACGAATTTCTTTTAACTGTTCTTTAGTATATTTTGGCTGGCCATTACCGCCACCATTTTCTGGATCCAAGTGTTCATCTAACATTTGACCCAACGCGGCCAATTGTTCTTCGTCGTATTTTTCGTAAATTTCGTCGTAGACTTGTTCAGCACTCCAGCCGTAATATTTAGGATCGTGGAAGATTTTAATGTCGGGCAAATTATAATCGCCAATACGATCTCGCACAATTTGTCCGTTAACAGCATAGTCGCAGGCAATGTTAAACACTTTTGGATCACGGCCTTCACGTCTGCTCATGTGGTCAAAAACAGCATGCAAAATTTCGTGAGCAATAACAAACTCTACTTGTTTAACAGTAAGAGGTGTAAAAAATTCGCGATTAAAATAAATGTTACGACCGTCTGTTGCGGCAGTAGGAAGCCAGTCGTCTGCTTCTTTAATTCCCATTCGTGTAGCAAGGTTGCCAAAAAACGGATGACGAAGTAGCAACCCTACTCGTGCTACAATAATTTTATCAATAATTGGATCTGCGTGTGCCATCTCTGCTCCTAATGTTTCAGTATGTATATATTATAACAGGACCCGAAGGTCCTGTCAACTTATTACTTTTCAGTAGCCTGTGCAATATACTTACCAAACTTAGCGTGGAACGCATCAAAACAAGCAATTTCGTCTGGATCCAATGGCAACTTGTAAGTGCTCAAAGCCAATTTAGTTCCCATAATAACCAATTCTGTTTCGAAATTATCCATCATAAATTGGAAGAAGTTGTTAACTTGGGTATTCCAATTTTTAACATTTTTATCGCAAGCATCTTTCAACTCATAGCACAAAGATACTACCAAAGAATATTGTGCTGAAATTTCTTTCGAGTCCATTTTCTTTACCGAGCCAAGCAAGATGTCTGTAGGGTTAGGCATTTTGCTAGAGTGTTTACGGTGCGCCATAAACTTAATAGCAAGTCCTTCGCCAATAGCGCCGGATGTCAAGTCAGTAAGAGTAGACTCATCGCAGTCATTGTCAACAAGCAATTCGCTAACAAAGGACCAGCTACGTGGAGTAGCAAACGCACGGCTAGCCGATTTAGGATCGAAGTCGTACAGGTCTTTCTTAGAGAAAGTCAAAAAGCCAACAACGTCCTTGTGGACTTTGTTTTCAACTGCCCAATCTTGCCAATCTTCCCAATCGCATGTCATTTCCAAGTGAACAAAACGATTAGCCAACGGAGCAGGCATACGATATGTAACACCTTTGTCAGTTTCACGGTTACCTGCCGCTACCATAACAACATTGTCTGGAAGTTGGTAAGTACCAACACGACGGTTAAGAACTAGCTGATAAGCCGCGGCTTGTACGCTAGGAGCGGCACTGTTCATTTCGTCCATGAACAGGATAATAGTCTTGTGCTGTTTTGCCATTTCAGCATCTGGCAATTCGCTAGGAGGAGCCCAAACCATTTTATTTGAGTTTGAGTCAAAGTAAGGAATACCTTTAATGTCTGTAGGTTCCCAAAGTGAAAGACGAACGTCGATTACATGAGCATCGAGTTCAGTACCAAGTTGTTTAATAATGTCGGATTTACCAATTCCGGGAGGACCCCATAGGAAAATTGGACGTTTGTTTTTAAAGGCCTTACGCAGGGATTTTTTTGCGTTTGTTGGGCCTACTGTGCGGCTAAGAATCTCGCTCATAATATTTCCTATCTCTAAGTTTGCTGGGTTTAAAATTGTTGCGCTATGTATGTATTATAGCGTCATAAGCGGAAACTGTCAACTAGATTCTTTGCTATCCAGTTCTTTTTGGCGTTCGTTCATGGCCTTTATGAGTCCAAATTTACGTATATCATCAGAGAATAAAAATAGCTCAAAACTCTTTTTCTCAGAAAATACAGTAACACTTTGGTTTGTGAGATAGTACGGGCAATCAATATATCTTTCCAAAAAGATAATTGTTTGCGGACTTAATTCGATTGGCTCGGTAAATGGAATCTCATACTCTTTTAGATCCAATTCCGAAACCAAAAATTCATAACCTTTATCGCTCAATCGAAAAGCATCTTGTTTGTTTACTCGATTTGATTGCCACCAAGTTCTTGAGTACATGCTAACATTAGCAGGGTCTGTACTTTTGCCCCATTGCTGGAGAAATATTTTGGTTAATACATCTCGCGCAATCATTTTACAATAGTGCCAGAAGTCAATTTGACAACTTGAAAGTCTTCTGTACCAAATGTAAGGTTTAATTTTTTAGCAAGATTATGTGCGTGGCCAGGATTACTAAATGATACTTTTTTATATTTAGGGCCTGGATAACTGGTAAGACTATTGAAACTTTTTAGATTGAAAGGTTCGTTCTTGTAAAAGACCGCCCAGATTGCTTCGGCCTCTAATATTTGTTCGGCCTTATATGTTTTTTTATTAGTAAATTCTAATAATATACGCGGTTTAGGTCTGCTCATTACAACTAGTCTCCAATTAACTACGCATATATTTATCTCTTATTTAGGGGTTTCGAAGCCTCCGCCGTCCATAGCAACCGTAATTACTTCAGTGTCTACGCTTTGTTTAAGCTGATTAAACATGGTTTCGTAGTCTTGTAACAGTTTATCTTGAATTTCAGCCAGTGTCAAAATTAATGCTCTTGCTTGTTGTATAGATAGCTTAACTTCTCTAGATTGGCTTGCTTCTGCGGATCTAACAGTTTGTATAAACTGTGTAACTGGTGTTAAATTAATCTGATTTTGCATTGACTAACACTACCTTCATTTCAATTTTGCTCTTGAACGGGCCCTTGTAAGGATTACGTTCAATGGTAATAAGTTTAGGACAGAAGCTTTTAACCCATCCTTTATTAAATTTAATAACATAGTGTCCAGCGCAGTACAAACTCTTACTAGCATTACTTTTTGTAAACAATGGTAATTTGTGTTGAACATCGTACATGGCATTATATGGTTTACAACTAGTTGGGTAACCGTGACATTCATGCGGTTCAGACGCTGTAACTTTAACTTTATTATTTTTCAAAAAGAAATCATTCCCAAACTCTTTTTGTAAATCTTCTTTTTTATTAAACATTACTTCGCCGTTGGTGCTACTTAATACAAAACGATTATTTTCTTTTTTATGTAAAGTAGCAATCTTATTTCCATCTTTTTCTACTATCCAAAATTTGCCATCTACGATTGGCTTTGCGTGTATCTCTGTCATAGTTATTACCTCACAATTATCTGTCTTATTAGGACATGTTTCTTTATATTCACATTCTGAAACTAACATTAGTCTGCTTCTCCGCCTTCACTATCAGGCTTAGGATTATCTACACTCCACGGCCAGCTTGTATTGGGATCAGGCCTGGGTTTTAGTTTAACGTTTTCTTCAACTACTGTTCCGTCTTCATCGCATAGACTAATTTGATACGGAGCGTCAATGGTCAGATAATCGTCTTCAACTTGCCAATCATGTTCGCCGTCAAATAACCAACCTGCTCCGCCTTCGTGATATGATGTTTCAAACGCTTCTTTTTGTTCGTCTGTGAAATCATCGCTGTATTCAAAGTAGCAGGCAACGCCATCTTCAAGTTCTGAGCCCCAACCGCAATCGTTTTTACAATATGCTTGAGTATCACCCTCATACGGCAAGTTACAATCCATGTCTGCTTCGATAAAGCCTTGTCCCCAGCGATAGTGATCTTCAATATTAACCCAACTAGTAGAACCGTCAGAATTGTCTCGGAACAGTTCTATGTGCCAGCAGATGCTTTTCTTATGAATGGGTTTGATTAGATATACATTAGCCACGTTTGAAAAGTCCTTTAATAAATTCTTTTAAGTTATAAAATCTAAAATGATAATCTGTTAACATAGGCATGCGATGCGGGCAACGTCCTTGCCTATAATCACAGTTTGTTTTGATTTCTTCGCCACAAGTGTCACACCTCATTTACGCTTTCCTCAAATAAACCAATGGCCGCTTTTGTATGCGGATATTTTGCTTGAAACGGTTCTGCGTAAGATTGGATATTATCAGCAATCTTTTTCATATCCCAAGCATTACAAAATTTTAACATTCTAATACCTACTTGATCTACAGTTTTAGGAATCGCATTTGTTGCGATTGTTTCACGAATACATTGTTTAATATCGTCAGGCTGTGCTGTTAGGTCGCATAAGTGTACATTACGCAAGTAATCGTCTAGTACTCTGTGTTCTTGCCCATTGTGGTCAACCCATCTCTGCAACATGAGATTGTTCCACGAAAATCCTTTGCTGTTACGATCTTCGAACGCTTCAGTAAGACCAACTTTGTTTTTAGAACCTTTAGTACGCACACCTGGATACGCCGAGAAGACATTATCACTGGTATCACCACGCATACATTTTTCGAATAAGAGCCATTCTGGGTCTGGAACTGCTTTATCCTCCCCGGTCTTTTTATCTTTAACACGTTTGCCTTTGGCATCAAAAATTCCTTCGTATGTAATATGATGTTCTTGGACACCGTTATACTGACTTACATTAGGAGCAATAAGTTGTGCGAAGTCGCCATCTGTTGAAATAATAACGTGTTTAGCATCTGGGTGTGTTTGTACAAACCCTGCTATTAAGTCATCTGCTTCCAATCTAGGATGCTGTAATATTGTACAATTTGTCTTCTCTGTAACAAACTTCTTAAACTCGTCAAATGCTTCCCAGAACAATTTGTCTTCATCCTGTTCTCGTTGTGTCATAGCCGCACGAGTTTCTTGTCTGTTAGCTTTATAAGGCTTATAAAAATCCTTACGCCATGAGCGACCCTCGAGGCAGAACACAACATGTTTACCTTCAAAGTCTTGCCATGCTTTCTTGATACTGTTAAATGTAATGTGGAATGCCATGCCAAGTTTAATCTCAGCCGCACCTTGAACAACGTGTCTAGCACGAAAGAATGTATTAGCTGTATCAACTAAAATGTAAGTCATTTATAATATTCCATGTCTGCCGCAAATACAAACCGGTAATCATCAGAGTCTGATATCCCGGGCCTATGCCATAGTTTACTAGGATATATGATCCAAGTCAATTCTTTTGGTGTTACAAACGTGGTGTCATCGAAATTTGGATAGGCTAACGCAAATTCTGTTCCTGCTGTATTATAATTAGTGACATCTTTTGGAATATGAACATAAAATATACCGCTGACAGTATCGGTAGTTCCATTGTTATCGCTAACATGATGATTATGCCATAAGTTGCTTTTATCTTCGTCTGCTTGCCCTTGTTGGTTAGTCATAAACACCCAGCTCATTATGTTCTTAATGCGTACTTCTCTTCCAAGGAACATAAAACAACTATAGATAAAACTTTGTCTCATTTTAAGGAATACTGGCTCGGGGCGAGCAAATAAATTTTCCATAGTTTGATACTTAGGACTATTTTTAAAATAGTTTCCTGAATCGATAATTTCTTTAGCAACAGTTTTTAATTGGTTTGCATCGTCTTGTTTAATAAGTGACGACCAATCGTATTTGTCAATGTATTCATTTGAGTCGACAATTTTCATTCTACTTGTGCTCTGCCGTTAGGTAATCGACTTACGTTAATGTAACCGGCACCTCTGGATGAATCTAATCCGTCTTCGGTTAGCATGTTTCTCGCCAAATCACGGAACCATCGATCTACAATTTCTTCTTCAGGATCTTCATCGAATCCGTAACCTGCTTGTTTTAATTGTGAGACAAATTCGTTATTCCAATCAAGTTCAAAAAAACCATTTCTAATGTTATCTTTGTTAACATGTGTTTGAAGAACATCGACCCATGGTTCTCCTCGAGCGGTTGCTCTTTCTTTAGGAGTTAGTTTAGCTTGTTCTTCTTCTTGTTTAGCTTTGGCAGTTTCTAATTGTGCTTGCTCTTTTTCAGCAAGCAATTTATCAATGCCAAACAGTTTTCTAATAAATTGTTTCATTATGTACCCCACTCATTTTTAAATAACGGCACTTGTAAACGGTCACTATAACGTAGTCCGTTTTTCATAGCCAACAATGCTACATTTTTATTATTCATTGCGTAGACACTTTCTACACCACCCACTGGCATTAGATATACGTGTCCTTTAAACCCTGCTGTACGATAAGCGGCAATAGCACACTCTGCGTCAGCAAAGTCTTGTTCTGTAGCAATAACAAACTTCAAGTATGCTGTGCCAACTTCTTCGTACTCGCAAACTACTTCTGGAAGGATTGCCTCCTCCCACTTTTCGCCACTGCATGGAAGTTTAGCACTTACACTAAATGTAAGTTCTCTACCCACTACACTATTCCATTTAGCTAGGAAGCCTTTAAACTCTGGTGTAAGACGTTGAGTACCATTTGTTTCAAATGTGATCTCTTTTAAGTCGCGCATCTTAGTATTATTAATTAAGTCTGGATAAGCACGTTGCCAACCTAGTAAAGGCTCACCGCCTGTAATAACCAAGTGTTCATCTTTCCAATGATCTTGCGGAAGAATTTCCATAATACGATCAGCAATAGCTTCACTAGTAAGCATTGGACTTAGATCCTTAAACGCAGGATGCCAACTAGCATAACTGTCGCACCCTGTACTTACCAACGGAAGCTCTTCATATTTTTGAAAAGACTCAATGTTTGCGTGGGTGTAAGCAATGTCATCTGCTTCAATACTAATTGTATCGCGTGGCATACCAAACCCAGCACATTTGAAGTTACAACCAAATGTCCGTAGAAACACAGACGGGACGCCCATGTAGCGTCCTTCACCTTGGATACTGTAAAACAGTTCCGCTATTTTAATTTTACTCATCTTCATCTCTTTCTAAAAACTGACTTACTTGATGCTCCGCATCTTGAATTGATTCCGCCCATACCGTAAAAGTAGCAACACCTTTACTAGCATACAGATCAAACGGTACTGTACCTTGTGGTAACCAATTCTCGCCTACTTCACGTTTAATTTCAAACTTATTTAGGTCAGTAGTTTTCATACGATAGATAAGTTCGTCTGTTAGTTGTTTTGCAGTGTTCATATACAATCCTGTTCATTTGCCATTTTTTTTACTATAGCACGTTCTTCTTTGTTTTGTCTATTATTACGAAAGACTTCGACATCGTGTATGGCGCTTTTCAATGTTTCTGCGTAGTTAAGTGCCTGTTGTCGATTCAAATGAACACTTGACTCTGTATCAACATATCCTTTAGTTAACAATGTCCAAATATGATACCAGCGTGTCTTAGACCAATAGTTTGTTTTGCCCGTAGTATAAATGGTTACAATGATATCGCAATCGTCTGCTTCGACCCACATGTTATGATTGTGATTTTCATCACCGCAGTTACAAGCAATTCGATAAACTCGACTATCTCCCCAGTCGTTTGTTTTCATTATACCTTCAGCAGGCGGTTGTGTAACTATCATCTTGAATATTCCTGCTGTAGTTTAATGTTGTCAAAAAACTCTTTCTTTGTACCATGGTCATCTTTAAACGCACCTTTTAACACAGTAGTCTGTGTTAATGAACTATGAGCCATAATGCCTCTATTCTCACAACAACCATGTGTTGCTTGAATGTATACACCTAAGTCTGTTGCTCCTGTAGCTTTTTGGATTTCCCTAGCAATGTCATTGCAAAGTTCCTCCTGGAGAGTACCTCGACGGGCACACCACTGAGCGATCCTTGTATACTTGCTAAGTCCGATGAGTTTCTGAGCCGCAATAATACCAATATAAGCAACGCCAGCAACGGGTTGGTGATGATGGCTACACATACTGCGAAGCTCGCTACGAACAACCAACATACCTTCGTAACGGTCCTCTGTATCATTTGGGAACGCTGTTGCGTCTGGTGCTTGTTCATATCTACCTGCCATTATTTCATTAAAGTACATCTTGGCAAGTCTACGTGCTGTGCCTTGACTATTAGGATCATTTTCACGATCAATAAGTAATCGATCTAGTACAGTTTCAAATGCTTCTGTTGCTTCATCGATTAGTTTTTCTTTATCGCCTTCGTGCAAGAAGTCGCTAATATTATCGCCAGCCCAAAACCGTTTACCTTCACGTTTCATTTTAAAGCGAAGATGATCGCCTAGGTATGCTTCTTGATATCCGCCATCACCTGCCATTGCGTCAAGTGCTGTTTCTTTTTTAATATATACGGGCTTGCCTAATGGCTCGTATTTGTCCTCAATAAACTCTCGAGGGTCAGGAGCGTTCATTGTCGGATCTGGTTTAAATTCGTTTGTCATTAATTTTCCTATGTTAAGGCAGAGGTATTGCCATATGTTTATTATACACTCTTATTTAGGTTTTTGTATATCGTTTTGAATATTTTTTATTCTAGCTTGCCTACACGCTTCGCGCATTTCATTTGTGAAATCTGGACTAATTTCGGAAAGTCCGCAATTAATCCAAACACCGTCTGATTTTTTAGGTAGTACTAAAAATAATATAGGTACTACTATTAGAAATACAATGATAGCTACTGCTATTTTTATAGTCTCTCGGAAAGAAGTATTCGGCATAGATCAGCATCCTTTTGATTTTTAAAATTAAAACTCATATAATCGTGATCGGGTTTTGATTCATACCTATCACCCGGCAAGCCAAATACTTCTAATACCATAGCACAAGTTTCGTTCCACCAGAATCCATTCTGGTTATCCCATACTACTGTAACAGTATTATTGTCTTTGTTCACGCTTTAACATTTCCAGTTCGTCTTCCAAGTACGATTTATACTCCATTAGTACTTCATACTTTCGACCAGATTGATCAACTAAGTCTTGCTTAATTTTTTCAATGCGCTCTTTAAGATCTTCGATAGTTAACTCACTCATTTTTTAGATCCAAAGCGTAAACCGGTTAAACTGCCAAAAATTAAGAAGTAGGCGGCCCAAGTTTGCCACGTATATGGAATTGCTAACACTGGGAATAGTGTATTAAGCGACCAGATACCAAGTAATGGCCCAAATACAATTACTAACAATATCAACGTAATTCCAAAAATAAGTTTAATTAATGATGTCATCATTTCCAAAAATCCTCCCAAGGATAAACTAACCAACAATCTTCTTCTGCTTTGTTAACTTCCCATACTGAATAGTCAACATCTTCCTTGCTACTTAGATTGTTAGTAAGTGTAGCAAAGCGTACATTCTGTCCCCATACATGCTCCCAGCGAGCATCGTTAGGCAAACAACTAGATTGCCAGTCCTGCTTAATCCAAGAAATAGTAGAACCTTGATCATTGATGTCATCAACAATGAGGATATTTTGACAAAGCGGGTCGCCTAGTTCAGATGCGTTATAGCCAAAGGCATCTTCAGACATACCGCAGTTGCTTACACAATCTCCGCCGTCTCGTAAACTTACGTCTAATGACTTCATAGGAACTTCTAAATATTGACTTAGCAATACTGCTGGAACAAGCCCACCACGAGTAATACCTACAATATAATTAGGTCGCCAGTTGCTATTATTAATCTGTCGAGCAATATCTAAACAGGCACCTTCTATCTGTTGCCATGTATAATAAATCTTTTTCATTGTAATGACGGCCCTGTAAACTGTTTAACTTGGTCTCGACTTGCTGAAATATTATCGACCATTGCATTGTATTCTTCGTCATTCATAGCAGTTTTGTAAATGCTAAGTGCCTGGGCCATCATGATAGCGGCAACCGACAATGTATTACTGTCAGCAATCATACTAACAGTAAAATCGAGATATTTGTCGTATAACTCTTGTAATTGATCATCAGTCATTATAAAGTTAATCCGTGCGCCAGTGTTTGTAACTCATCTTTAGTCATAAAGAAATTGTATGTTTGACTATCGATTACTTTACCGTCTTTCAAACTTTCTTGAATAATATCAAGACTAAACAGTCCCTTAGGATTAATCACTTCGTGTTTTGTTACACGTACACGAAAACCTTCGCTTTCTTTAATAGTCATTTCTCTGCGAGTATGCGCAACTGATTCATGTAGTTCCATTTTCTTCTCCTTTAATTGCTTCAAATGTTCTATACTTACCCAACGCCGCAATGTATTCATCATACAGTTTCTTTAGCTTTGGATGTTTAGCTTCTAGTTTAACATCTCTTTCGGGAATAGTCAATACTCGTTCGATTGTCTTTAACCGTTCTTCTAAGTCAACACCGTTAATGATCATTCGACCTTTAACTTCTAAACTAGCAGGATCTTGTTTAACAATCATTACGTTGTCATTTGAATTTGCCCAATTTGTTCCGTTAGTAGCACTTGTTAAAAACTGGCCAGCGGTACTGTTGGTTGTGTAAACTTGCCCAATAGTTAACGGAGCAGTAGAAATAGTAGGCACAGCACCATATCCAGGGCCAATATTGTTAACTGTTTTTACGTTCTTCAAGATAGTTGTCATTATGAATCCATTTATTATCAACAAGGAATCCCCATTCTCTTGTTTGTGGCCCGGGCATAAACAAGGTCCAGGGCGTAACACCTTCTTTTAATTCAATACGGTGATAGCTGTTAGCACTACAAAATCTAAAATGTCCAGGCCCACGCCATTTACGTACTTCACAATTACCACTAAGTACCCATTCGTAGTAACCACCTGCTAGTATTAGTGTAAAGTACGGCCACGGATGATCATGTACATCTCCGGGATCGCCTTTATGAAACTTGTGTAAGAATATGTTGAATGGAAATGTCTTACGATCTTTTAAAAACAAATAGTAACGAGTTAGCAATGGCTCGTTACATTGTCGATCCATAATAATGCGTTTGCGATCATGACGCTCTAACCAGTTAAGGCTTAGGTCTTTTATCTTTTGGAGTATCATAATCATCTCTTACTAGTTTATAAGTTGTAACAAATTTTTCGTAGGCTATTTTCAAACCGGGATATTCTTCGCACATTTTTTTAACTCTTTCAAGATCCGGAAGACAGTTAACAAACTCTTCGTTTAAATTCCAATTAAAGGTGCTAATATTCTGTGCGGTAATACCGGCAAACCCTCCAGATCCTGCTCCACCAATCGTATAACTGGTGCCGCTAGCACCTGCTCCGGAAATAGTAATAGTTCCTGTACTGCCGCCAACGCCAGCGCCGGTATAATAGTAACTACTACCAGTACCGCTAGTTAGTGTAATTGTATCAGATAAAATAGTATCAACATCTTGTGCTATTATTCCAATATCACTTGATATTGTCAAGCAATCCAGTTGCGCTGAAGAAATTGTCATGTAAATCCTTTGCTTGTTTGTGTATACTTGGTATCCGGGTAGAGTAATGATCCATATGTTGCATGATAGCAAAACACAGGTTATTACGATATTTTAGATAAGAGTCAAAACTCTCAGTCCACTCGCTAGGGTATTTGAAAGTATCGTAATACATTTCAGAGTAACTAAGTCTATCCGGAACCATAGGAACAGCGCCTACAACTGCTCCTTCATAACAACTAATGCCGAGCGTTTCTTGCAAGTTAGCACTGAACACTAACTTAGCTTCACCTAACAAATTGTGATATTCGTTCTTAGTCAGTTGTTGATCCTGACATACTACAAATTCATATTGCGGCAAATGTTCTTTTAAATCACGGAAGATTTCAACTTGCTTTTCTGGAGCAATGCGATGTGGAAACAAGATGAGATCACGCTTGGGCATTCCTTTATACGGGAGCAAGATATCATTCATATACTCCATTGGCCAGCCTGTGCGTACAATTTTATTTGTAAGTATGCCAGCACGTAATTCCGCCAGGTCTTCTTCATACCAAGGATTTTCACTAACTGGGCCGTCTTGTAAGAGATTAGTAAAAAACATTTCAATATGAAACTGTGTAGCAAAGTAGTTATAATCGAACGAATGATAAAAACTCTTCTCAGCGTGTCTTACCCAAGGTTTATTGCCAACAAGGCGACCTAAGAAGTCTTGTGGGTCATAACTGCCAGCATGCCATAGGCCGTGTAAAGTCCAGTTGAAGCCTAATAGATCTGACATATATTTCAGTTGGATCACTGTGGGGTTCCACGCATCTGTAAAGATAAAGTGATCGTTGGGACTGGTCTTGCCTTGATTGTGCTGTTCCAAGAACGCACACATTTGAGCACTCTTCCAATAGTTAGTATCAGAAAAGTTTAAGAACGCACCCGGAGTCAGTTGGCTGTTCTTCTGAATGCCATCTACCTGAACCACATTAAACCTGTCGCCTAACTTGTTCTTAAGTAGTAGGGGCACATGACTGTGCCACTGTTCAGTGTAGCGTGTAGAAATGGGCTCCAGTGAGAATATCCATATTGTTGATTTCAAAATTGTCTCCTATACTACATTATATAGTAAAGTGGGGTATAGGTCAAATATATTTTGCTCATTCTTCAACTCCACTGTATTGCCGCTATTGTAGCATACTTGGCATATTTCTGTCTAATCTTTATGGTTAACCTGTTGTCAGTGGCATCTCTATCTGCCATGCCCCAGTTCCAGTCTCGACCTTGCCGACCAACATGCTGTTCCATCCAAGGACGATAGTGATCATTTGGATCCGCTGACTCTGTGGATACACATGATCCATCGGGTGCTTCATGAAGCACTACCCACCCTTTGGGCCACTTTACATTGACCACAACTCCGGGCACGAACCGCCACCAAAGTTGTTGCCAGATGTTGAGACCCATTGGTATGTATCTGCCCGACGGCAAGAAGAATAGACCTTTGATTTCCGAACTACTCATGAACTCCACCTCAACGCAAACATAGTAGCATCCCGACCTTGACGGAAATAATAGTCTGTTCCGTTATGGTGATAGACAGCATTCCACCGACTTTTAAAAGCCCCATAGTGTTCGCCAAGCCATGCTTCAATATCGTCAATCTTTTCGGGTGTTGGTCCTTCCACATTGACTGCTACCTTGTGTGGCCATAGTTCTTTCTTTAGAACTCTCATGAACTCCACCTCAACGCAAACCACGCAAAGTTTTCTCTTACTTGAAATATGTATCCAGTACCACCCGAACTTAACAAAAACGGATCACACCCATTCTTATACATCCAAGAACTGATTTCATGCCAGTCATCGGTCCGCCTACATTGATAAACAGGAAACTTATTCCAACCTGGATATGATGTTTTTTCTACCTTGTTCATGAACTCCACCTCAACGCAAACCATGTTGCCAACTTGGGATCTTTCACTGTGATAGTGGGCACATATTTTGGTCCCAAGTCACGAGGATCAAATGCTTCATGTGGTTGCGGATAAACACGCTCACGCCGGTAGAACCAGGCATAATCGTAGTTGTCAACAAGGCCGGTCATATTGCCCTTGCCTACATGTTGGTTTAACCATTCGGTACAACCTTCAGGCACACCTTGATGAAATTCTACTCTCACGGTCTATACTCCAGTTTAATACATTTCCAGCCATTGCGTTTTGCCCACCACATGTTGTAGATGGCTTGGATTATGCTAGGGCCAGCGTAAATCTGTAGCCAATAGTAAGGCCCATCGACTGCGTTATCCCATACATTAACTTCATATCGCCATCCCATTATTCAACTCCAAACTGTTGTTTAATCTGTCGTTCTACTTCATCAAATATGGCCAATGCCAAATCTGGATCCATAGTTTTGTGTGAGTTCTTTTCACTACACCAACCTCGGGCAATGGCACCCAGCAATTCTTCACGGTTGATACATTCCTTCACAATCAACTCGGCGAACTTTTTACACTCTGGCATATCCCAATGACCAACACCAAACGAATCTTTTTGATAGCCAGCCTGTTCAGCAAGTTGTTGAATTCGTTCGTTCATTTCTTTTCCTTACAGTTATCAAAGTGATATCTTTTCATTCCACTAACTCCACCTTGCTTGTCACAGTGAGGGCAAACAATAACAGGTTGCGGTGTTCCTTTTAGAGAAGTTGAAACACCCAATCTACCAGAAGGCACGCCTTTCCTACGCTTGTTGGATTCTGCTATATGAGGAGCAGGTCCAGTTGCCTTGCCCTTGTTCCAAGGTGTTATACCTTTCTTATGGATAGCATTGGACTTACTGGTGCTGGGCATTTTGACTCCAGCAGGAGCACCATCTAATCCATTCTCTGGAATCATATTGGCCCATACTTTCTTGCCCCGGGAATCTACAGCATCAACTATATCGTGGAATTCACTAAAGAATGTGGCAAACTCTACTAACTGATCTATGTTAGTAAATTCTTCACACCAAACAGTTGTGATATCTTCGCTGTGTTCTTTTAAGTGTCGCAACCAATACTTGCCGGAACCTAAATAGGCCTGTGGGTCTTTGGTAGTCTTGCCAAAGTATTTCAATCCGGTGGTATTGTGTTGCTTGATGTAAAGCCAGGTTGGCTTAAATTCCGGTGATGGAATATTACTATAAATATTCATGCTGATAGTTCCTAATAAACTGTTAGAGTCAGTGGATGTTGGTAGCATCGCGACTGGCACTTTTATTTATACAGAACAGCCAACATTGCTAACATAGGAATGAACGGATCCGTTACAAAATAGCCTGCCCATTTGCTCAACTTGACTAGACTTGTATATATTGGTGCCACCAAAATTAAGAAAAGCACCAGGAGTAGTGGCTGAAGGAATATCCTCAGGGCCAGAGATAATTTGAACATCGTGTCCTGCCTTTCGTAAAAGAGCAGGTACATGGGTCTTCCACTGACCCGTGTACCGTGTCTCAACTGCTTCTAGATCAACTAGAAAAATAGTCATTTAATTATAAGACTTATTGTTGTTATACTGCGGCCGAGGATTTTTTCCTTGGTACGGTTTGCGTTCGCCTGTCCAAGCCTTGCGAGGGCGTGTGCTTTTTTCATAATTACGCCACTGCCAGCTTTCTCTATTGTAGAGATACGCCTCGTTAAACTCAATCAATTCCATACGACAAAAGTTATGGAATGATTCCAAATCGTCGAAAATTTTGACAACATCAGCACGATTTTCGAAATAGGAGTAGTCGTTGTAATTCTTAGCCATATTAGCCTTCTTATTAGTATTTGATAAATGAACCATTTTCTCCGTCTTCGGAGACCTCAATCCAAACCTCACGGCCTGGATACTTATTGGAGATGGCGTCATATAAATCACCTGACATCATCTCACAACTCTTGTAGTCTAGTTGGACTGTACCGTCTGCGTACAATTTTTCCAACCAGCGTTTAAACTGGATAAATTCGATATCGCGATCATCGTGTGTAACACCGATCCATACTTTAAAATGGAAGATGTGACGATGCGGATATCCTAGGAAACTTACATCATATTCATCACCTGTAGCAAGTGCTGGGTCTGTAAGTGCGGCTGGATATTTGTGAATACCTTCTTTGCGAAAAGTAACCCAAATCATTTTGTTAGGTCGTTGATCTTGTCTAATAATCATAATGTTGTATCTTGTGTATATTGATCCCAGTGTGTGTACTTGTCTTTAGTCATCAATTCATTTAGTTGATGTGTCCAAACACCTGAATTTGTCTTGCCCCACGTGATATCGTCTATCTTAAGTGTGGCATTGTAATTAAGTTGTTTGATATATGGAATTTTTACACTAATCATAGGAACAAATTTATCATATTCGCTATAACCAGATTCGATAACTCCTTCAATATGCCTAACATCAAAATCTAAACTAACCCAGTACCCGGATCTAAGCAATGGTAAAATAACATCGTCCCACGGCTTATACTGTTCTTGAGTGACAGCAGTTGGATTAAAACTTTGACTGGTACCAAAGTAGACATGCTGGCACCCATTTGCTGAAGCTTTTTCTAAAATTTCTTCAATAGGAGGTGTGCCTACTACAAACAATGTTTTCATACCATGACAAATAGTATGTTCGACCTCGTAACCTGTAAAGTAAACGACAGCTTGTCGTTCTTCAGTGTTTAGTCCCATTTAATATAACCTCTGCTGTAACCGTTCGGACGATCCACACCATCCGCAAACGCTTGTTGCCACTCTATGTTTCTATTATAACCTCTAGTCCAAAAAGAATCAACCTCTAGATAGCCGTTTTCAATCATCCATACCGCGTCTTTCATACATTGATGAAAATTTGGATTTCGTGGACTTGGCTTAATAGTAGTAACAGCCTTCCAAAGTTGTTGTTGTGCTTCTTCTCTACTTACTGCTTTACCAACAGCATCGACGATTAGAGCATTGTTATTTAGGTTAATGTCTATGCCTAGCTCATATTTTCCAGATAAGTCAATGATTACATCATAACTATCGGTAGTTCCTAATAGTAATATATCTCCCCAGAGATCAATATTACTAGAACCTAATACATCTACATTTTCGCAATGTTTAAATTTGGTTAACGTGTGATAAGCCACCCACGCTAAAAACCCACTTCCAATAATGAGTATTTTATCTTGTCTTGAACAATCGGCAACATTTACAGCATTAATACCGCAAGCAACTGGTTCGAGAATATAACGTGGATGTGCTTCGGGCACTTGTACATACTCGTCTTTTCGTACATTATAAATATCTGCGTAAGCAGGTTCGCCGCGTGTAGCAACATAGTCACCAAATTTCACATCAGTAATGTTAGCACCGATACCGATTACTTCGCCCAGTCCTTCGTGACCTTGCATGTGTAATGGTAATGGCCCAAAGTCACCATTCATCATATCTATATCACTACGACAAACACCGGTCATAACAGCACGAACACATATTTCATTTTCGGTTAACGGCGGAAGATCGTATGTTACTTCTTCAAAGTAGCCTTGCCCTGTTGTTTGTAAACAGCGTGTCATAGTTTTTCTATTCTCTCATGAATCCAAGTATCAATAGCATATTGCTTTAACCAAAACTCGGGATTATCTATATTAGTAATAGCATCAACAATCATATTGTGATACGCTTCTTCTGGACACCAACCTAATTCAAATCGTTCTATCTTATTATCTGGCATAACAAACGCAATAGAACTATCTTCTTCGTCCTGACTACGCCAATTGGCCGCCAACCGCCATTTATTACCAAAATTAATTACACACATGTCGTCGACATTATATGTGCCAGTGGGATTAACTGTGCCATATTCAGTACTTTCGATATCTTTTAATTCCCAACACTGCATGGCAGTTTGCCCGGATACATTTTCATGTTTCCATTCAGGGTTCATAGCAACATATAAACTTAACAAGTGTGGCATTAAGTCTCGACTAACTCCGCCAAACGCTAAATCCTTGGTAGTAAACCAACTTCCTGGACTAGGAATACAATTCTTTCTGATCCACCGTATTTTAACAGTCTTAGCCTTATGTGCTAACTCAACTAACTCAGCAATGTTATCTCGCCACATGTTATTCTTAACCATTATAAAACGTGTAAATGGCCGCACTTTGATTAAGTTAGTCCATTCTTCACTATTTTTAAGACCTGGTTTTTCAATAAACACAATTTTAGCATAAGGAGCAACTTGCTCTGCTATCTCTTTATGTGTAAAATTTGGAGTACATATATGAGCAGTTTCAAACCAAGAATGTTTACGAATAGCGGATGCTACATCGATAAAGTCTGCGCCTTTAGCAGGATCCATATCTACAGTAACTACTTCATGCCCAAGTTTTGTTAGTACATCTTTGTACAAGTTACCAATGCCCATGCCAATTACTAGACTACGCTTGCTCATTTTTCTTTTCCTCGTAGGATTTAAACAAACGGGTTACTGCTTCCATTTGTTCTTGGAATACATCAGGCGCACTATCGGCTGCACGTTTCATATCCCAGTCGCTGGGATAATGACGCAAACAACTTCTTGCTCGGTCTTTAATAGCTTTTGGAACTCGAGGAGTAGACAGAATCTCAACTAAAAACTTTTGAGTCTGTACTACTGCTCGGTATCTTTCATCAGGTAACGTCATTATGTAATTGTGCTTCCAAGTCATCTAGTTTACCAATTGCAGATTCATCAAAATCTACTTCATCTTCTAATTGTACACTATCTTCTTCCACTTCGTCAAATAGAGTGGAAAACATAGTACTAGCATTAACTGTTTTCTTACCAGTAGCACCACGAGTACCTGGAATAGCTTGCCAAAATTTATCGAATCCGTCAATAATAGCAATAGCAGTAGCTTGATCTGGCGCACTAAAGATAGCATCTACTACATCTTTAAAATATACACGTTCAAACTTTTCGTCTACTAGCATAGCAGGACATAGTCCAGCATCGTATTGCCGATTAGCTTCTTGTACGCTGTTCAAATGTAACCAAACATTATGGCCCATCATAATAGCATAAGTGAAACTGTCCCAACTAGTTTTGCCTTCTTTACCTATCTTATTTAGGTCGCCAGGCCCGTAGATACAAATATCTTTAACTTCTACACCGTCCATTAAAGGACTAGTAGTAAATGATTCAAAGTGTTTGTCCTGTACTACTACGTCTTGAAAGAGTCTTGTATCTTTGCTGTACTTTTTGTCATCAAGAGACGGCAACATGCGGTAGAGCCATTTTTCTCTGTCTTTGATTTCTGTTTGGACATAGATTTGTCCGTTTGCTGTGGCAAGGAACGGTGAGGCGCAGTCAAAAGAGATGGTAAAGTTTTCATTATGATATTTCCTAATAGCTCGTTGTATGTCAGTTAATAACAATGCCCACTCTAACTTAGAGGTGCCCAGGAAGTGCATCCAGTCTTGATGACCCTTTTCAAGGAGTCCATCGAACTTTAATGCCACTAATCTACGTAATACAAGATCCACGTCACACATGTTCTGGCCGCCCATGGCCCAACCGTTGAATGGTTTTTCATATTTTGTTGGATCGCAAAAGTCTTTCATTTGCTGATACCAATCTTCTGCTTGTGCGTGATTTTCGCCTTGTAAAACGTTTAAAAATTTACAAGCACCAGTGCGGTGTTTGATAAAATAGTTATTGTTATACTTGGTAGCACTAACAGCTTGTTCATAACTAGCAATGCCGCTATTCTTAGCACCAACTGGACTACGTCCAACCCATGCTGGAATATCAAGTACCATGCCGTAATCCATAAGTGCGTCCATCCAAGTTAATACTTGTTCACGCTTCTTTTGTGCCGCATCTAGCTTTGACTGATAAATCTTAACATGGTCAATTTTAGTATACTTGGTATTGCCATTCTTATCTGTTTTAGGATCACCAGTTGGGTGTAATTGCGGAACAAGTTCAATGCCCTTGGCCACAGCTTCAGCCATACGTTGTGCTACTTCTGCTCCAGTAGGATCATTCCATTCACCTTCCCATACACCTTTACCAATCTGGAAACCTCCAGAGTCGCCTAATACCCAACTAGTTGTACGGTCTCTATTACGAAACATATCTTCACTAGGATCGGGTTTAGTCAAGTCTAAGTTAGCATGACCCGCTGAATACAAACAATGGTCAAAGTAAAATGCCGCGTTTGGATTCAAATAGTTCATAGCTTCAATGCCCAGAAGCCCAAAGCTCTTAGGTATGCGAGCAGGATCTACATAGTTATTGTAGCGTTGCTTACCTATATAAGTGCTATAAAATCCTGACGTTGCTGGCAAGAAATATGCGTAATCGTTTTGTGCCGCTGTTAAGTTTTTATTCATATTAAATGTTGTGCCAATACCATACAGCTAATCCAAGCCCATATAGTGTTAAATCCTACAAGTGTTGGTAACAGTTTCTTTTCACTAGCCCAAATAAGTGTTAAACTTGTTGCAAGTGTGAAAAAATACAACCACCAAATGCTTATACCAAATATCAAGCCAGGAACAATGATGACGGCCTTAGCCGCCCAACTAGCAAACTCTACAGTATTGTAGTCGGTCCAGTATTCCTTTGTAAACCACATGCCATAACATTCTTTAATTTTAGTAAAGGTAATATGACGATATACCAACCCTATTAAAACTAACCATGCTAGGCAAGCAGATAATATCTGTACACTATTCATTACTTGCTTTGTGCTGGAAGAATATAATGATATTCGGCCATTCCACTATCTACAGTAATTTGCATTGCGCCAACATCTGCTATACGAACAGTTTTGTCACCACTTAATGCCAAGATACTCATAACTTGTATGACTGGCCACGACCATGTTTGTTTTAATTTACCATCGACATTTGCTTCAAATACAAACTCACCTGCGTGTGTACTAGCGTCGCCAAAACTAAACACTAAGTTACCATTGTCGGATTTAACTTGAAACACTGATTCTTCAGTGTGTGCGTTTGCTTGAAAGCGCAATTTTTGAATACTAGCAACTTGTGGTTCAAATTCGATATCCCACTTGGCACCTTTGAACTTAACGGATTTTAGTTTCTCGTTAATAATATCAGTATTCATAAAACGATAGTCGTTTTCAAAGTCGCCGTCTTTATTTTCAAAGTGTAATCCTGTTGGGATTTCCTCGCCATTGCGTTGTGCTTTGACAACACTAATGTTTGCGCCTTCTTTGTATTCTGGACACTTTAAGTGAATGTCTAGTTTGTTTAAGTTGGGCATACCAAATACGCCTGTAAACTGCTCTACTGGTGCTTTGGTTTTTGCGTTGACAATAACTGAACGGTCTTCCGCCATTGCTTCGATTTCTGTTGCCTGGCCGTCCGAGCTAATTTTAACTAGCGGGATAAAGCCCAGTGCGTGTGTATGTGCTACTAAGTCTTGTAAAATGTCTTTCATATGAATCTCCATGTTCTACTATTATATTTAGGTTTTCGTTTAAAGTCAAGAGTTTTTTCTTACTTTTTTGTTGTAACTGATAGCTGATTCTACCAATGTTACAGGTGCTTCAATTTTGTTAGCCCAATGTACAAATGCTTGTGTATCCTTTGGAAAGCAATGCCCTCCAAATCCACGCTCGCCATCGGGCCCTGGTACTAGCGTGTGTCCGTTTCCAATGCGTGTGTCTTGACTTATGATTTGTCTGACTATGTCAAAGTCCATTCCAGTCTTGACACAAACATCGAATATTTGATTAAAGAAACTAGTTTTAAGAGCAAGAAACGAATTAGTTGAATATTTGATTAAACAAGCCTCGTATGCTGTACAATTAAAAACTAAATTACAATTTGGCAATGTAGTTTGAAATAGCTCATGCCAAAAACACTCTGGGTCTTCGCCTCCTAACACAACATACTTTTGATTTAAAAAATCTTGGTTAGCTGTATTAGCTCTTAAAAATTCTGGACTGTATACTATGCTATGGTCTGGATACACTTCGTTAAATGCATCAACTACTGCTGGAGTTACTGTACTCTTAATCAATACTGGCATAAAGACGGGAGTTTGGTCTAAAACATTAGCAATGTTCTCAGCAATAATTCCGTTTTCACCAGTTGGCGTATTAACACAGACAATCAATCCATCAGCATCGTGATGTTGTTTTATTTCGTTTGTAGTATATTGCGGATCGATAATAATTACTTCGTGCTTATCTTTAAAAGCATTAGCTACTGCCTTTCCTACAAATCCGTATCCTGCGATAAGTATTTTCATATTAAAACTCGAATAGTGAATTAAAAGTATTCTTTTCTTCAGTACTGCGAACGTCCCAGTTTAGAACACCAATTAAGTTGTCTAACTTGTTATCAATAATTGTCTGTTCCATTTCAGCATGATCGAAAGGCAAGTCTTTAAACCATTGTGGCAAACGCAACTCGTCTACCGGATACGCAACACTAGTAAAGCCCAGTGGATTCTGTTTAAGTTTACAAACAATAACTTTGGCACCGTCAGTAATACCCATGCTGTATTTGTCATTGTACATGCGCTTCAAAGTATTCCAGTTAATACTAGCACGGACATGTCCGGGCATATTAGCCTTACCTGCTTTCTTTTCTTTTTCTTGATATTCTGTAATCTTGTTAGCACGTTTAGGACTACCTTTTTCCCAACCTGGTCTACTTTTAAATTTCAATCTAAATTCGCTAATATGATCTAATACAATTTGTTCATCGGCACCTGTAAGCACTTTTTCTAAAATATCGCTTAAAAAGTTTTGAATGAATTCAGGAGTATCACTACGCTTTAAGTCTAAGCCCATAGCTTTAATTTTGCCTGGCTTATCTTCGATGTCTGCACGTTTGCCTTCTTTGTCGTAATACAACACGGCGTAACGCTTCTTAGTAATAAACAAACTTTTTGATCCAACAATCTCGCGACCTGCTTTAATAACTTCACCACGGCTTTTAGGACAATGAAATGTGTCTAACATAAACTGCGGGAAAGTTGTGTTAACTTCTTCACTAATTTGGTCGTATAACTGTATTACACTTTCCTTAGTCCATGGAATATGCCCAGCATCGATTTCAGTCTTAAGAGTTTTATATGCCGAGAAGTAACAGGAGTCTGTGTCCCCGTATATAATTGCCTTGCCGCGGTAATCGTAATCGCCAGTGACAATTTCATTAACCTTACCAGCCATGTGTTTAACAATTTGCCGACCTGTTAATGTAGTTGATTGTCCAATCCGCTTGTCAAAGAATCTACAACCTGGATTCAAAATAGCACCATACAAACTGTTCAAGTTAATCTTCTTGACCAACTGACGCTTGTCCCAATACTCTTCTTCGATTTTGTTACCTGCTTTAATAGCTTCTTTAAGTTTGGCCTGCATTTCTTTACGTTCAGCATACCAACGCTTTAACAAGCCAGGAATAATACCTTCTTTTTCATAAGTGAAGATAGTACCGTTAGCACTAAGCATCCAGGGCTGATTGCTTTCATAAATTAGTCTATAAACTTCGGCGGCACTTAAGACATCACTATCGCCATTTTCCCAGTCAATAGTAATATCTGTTCCAATAGCTTGTTCCATTACGGCAGTAAACTCTAAACTACCAAACATGCCTTCCCAAGCCGCCGCAAAACTTTTACCTTTTGCCATGTGCGCTTCGATATATTCGTCAGTCATTGTTTGACGTAGTTGTCCAACAATAGTTTCTGGACCCATATTCAGTGCTCTAATGGCACTTGGATATAGACTGTTAATATCTAGTGAGCCAATCCAGTCATGAATACCTTCTTTAGGATACGCAACATACGCACCTGCGGCTTGACTATCTTCACGCTCGTCCATTTTAGTTCTGTTAGGAACTTGAAATCCTCTGCGATGTGCTTCGTTAATAATAGCTTGTTCTGTAACGGCAACTGCGCCCATTGTAGTTTGTAGCAAAACAGTACATTCGTGTGCTAGAGTGTTAGCTAAGTCAAGAAACTTCAATTTCTTGTCTAAACGGTCCAAAAGCGAAGTATCTTGCCTGTTGTACTCGATAAATGTCTTAAAATCGTTGTTGTAGAGCTGATCCAGGGTGCCTTCGTATTGTGTTTTACGTTCACCTAGCTCATATTCCGCAATAGCATCTAAACGGTAAGAATGTCGTTCTTCGTATGTATACTTGCGATACAGTTCTAAACTGTCCAAATGTACACGACCCACTAAGTCGTAAGTAATACTTTGCCGCCCAAACTTTTCATATTCACGTTTCTTTGGAAACTGGTTAAACAAACAGAATCTGCGGGTATCGTCTTTACTCAGTACCTTAGTAACACGATTAACAGTGTACGGGATATCATAGCCTTCGCTGTTCCACCCAGTTAGAATGTCCGCATCTTGAATCAAATCAAGAAACGCATCTAACATTTCGCCTTCTGTTTTAAACAGCATAGTATTAGGAAAGTCTTTGATAGCGTCTTGCGCTTGTTCCCACGTTAATGTCTTTGGAGGTACAGCAAAACATACTAGAGTTTCTAACCATTGTAGGTGAACCGCAATACTGGTAATTGGCATAAAAGCATCTTCAGGAGTGCTATAGCCACGGTCAGGATCAAAGTCCACCTCAATGTCGAAAAACGCTACGTTTAGTTTAGGAGCATCTTGATTTAGATAGTGTTCTGATAGTGTAACAAAGATTGGATTAATATCACTTTCAAACACTTGTTTGTTTGAATTGATTGCTTGTTCTTTGCGTAGTTCTTTTGTGTTCTTACAGATGATCCGTGATACAGGATCTCCGTAGATAGATTGGAATTTACCTTTTCCATCTTTAACGTAAAACGTGTGCTTTACGGGTATATCGCGAAACTCTCGTTCGCCCTTTTTATTCCGTTCAACCACTTTAATGATGTCATTCTCGCGGTCAAACCATGCGTCTACATAGCTCATTTATTCTCCATATGTCATTTTTGGCTGACAAACACCTAATGTGGCAGATTATGGCCTGCCGTACCCTTGTATTATAACACGTTTAGATATTTTTTGTAATATCCAAAATTGCTTCAATTTCTTCCCAGTCTTCATTATAAGTAGACCAATCGCCTTTGTGAGCAATTTTAATAGCCTTATTGATAACACTAGGTTTAACTTGTAATTCTTCTGCTACTGCTTTAACAGTATCCTTTAAGCCTTCTGATAAATCTTCAATTTCACGTAATACTGTAGAGCCTTCTTTAATTAATCTTTCGAGTTTTGCTTTTTCTTCTGCGCCGTATGAACGTCCACCCATGTAAATCTCCTAGTAATAGCCTATTATACAATACTTATCACGGAATGTAAAGCTCAAAGGTAAAAAATGGCAGAATAAATCTGCCATTTGTTTTAGATAACTTTGATTATCTTCCAATAGCTGACATGTTAACACCTGTGCGGGCACCGATTCTGTCTGCCGCTGGCGCTGCCGGTTGCGTGTTAACAGCGCCAGTACTTGCACCAGCACCTGCGGGTGCTTTGGCACCAATAGCAACTGCAGCTTTGATTGTTTCTGCGGTTTCTGGATCAGTTGGCCAGCCATCGTTTAATCTAGCAAGAAGTTTTTCAAGTTCTGCTAATTGACGCTTACGTTCTTCTTCTTTTGGATCAACGACCGGAGTGGGTGTAGGCCCTGTATCTTTTTCGCAAGTTTTTCCATCTTTACTTAGTTTATATCCTTCTGGACATTTTCCATTTACTGGTACAACTGGTTGCGGTTGAACTGGTCCTGGAGGAGTATCTGGATCATCTTTTCCAAGTAGGTATACAGCTATACCAAGCGCAGTCAACGCCGCCAGCAATGATAAGAATTTATTATTTTTAACTAATCGAGTAAATCTGCCACCTAACTTACCGAGAGCATACGTTGTTTTATATAACAAACTTTTTCCTGCGGCAGCGGCTACATTATCTACAGCACCTGCTGCATTATCCACGGCACCTGCTACTCTAGAACCTGCTCCTGCTGCATTATCTACAGCACCTGCTGCATTATCTGCGGCACCTGCTGCATTATCTACAGCCCCACCAATTCTTTGTAATTCAGCATTAGCGGCTTTTCTTTGAAGCGCAGTAAGACTTGGATTGTTTGCCAATGCTCGGAGTTCAGCCGCGCTTTTACCTGCCATTTGTTTGGCAGCATCTGCTACTGGATCTAAAGCGGCAACTGCCCCTGCCGGTGCTGACGGAACTGCTGCCGCTGCCGGTGCTGACGGAACTG
>Ga0209230_10000013_pt1 | contig 92113 bp, 89 predicted proteins | sample LakOntMetagenome_FD_187467 | JGI IMG/M metagenome (GOLD analysis project Ga0209230, IMG submission 187467) | Freshwater and sediment microbial communities from Lake Ontario - Sta 18 epilimnion Metagenome (SPAdes) (version 2) | ecosystem: Environmental > Aquatic > Freshwater > Lentic | place... | reverse complement strand
CATATTATGCGTTTTGTAATTTTCCAACAGCAGCGCCCCAGTCACCATCTTTCTCAGCAGCTGCAGTTAAACCACTAACTGTTTTTTTAGCTTTAGCTTCGTCAAAATCATCACCGTGTTGTTTTTTTAGAATAGCCATAGCATATTCTTCAAAGTCTTTAGCATTTTTTACTTCTGCTTCATTAACTTCTTCAGATTCTTTAACACCCAAATTACTTTTTGCCACCGTAACAGCAACTCTGTAAATATGTTCAGTACCTTCATCTGATGTAGATCCAAGAGCTTTAGTAAGTTCTTTGATATTATCTTTACCGTCAAAATTAAATTTAGATAAGTTACCTGGATTTACCCCGAAAAATTGAGAAAGTTTAGTAATACATTCTTTCTTTACTTGTTCTTCTTGGCCACCTTCATTTAAAGATTCTTTAACTTCTTTAGATTCGTAAACAGAACCTTTAACATCTTCAACGTTAGTGAATTTTTTTAATTCCTTTTTAGCATTTCCTAAACTTTTAATAATTGTGTCAAGAACTCCTGGGTCAACATCAGTACCAGCTGATGCATTATTAAAGAAGTTTTGTAAATTTTTTGTAGTCAACCACAATTCATCTTGAATCATTTTTCTAGGAAGTCTATAAAAAACTCCTTCACTCATATCAAACTCTTCTGATTCTTTAACACCATGTTCTTCAACATCTTTCTTACCCGCAGGTTTTGCGCCAGTTCCTATTTCCCAATCTTTTTTGATTTCGTTAAAGAACTCTTTCTTTTGTTCTTCTGTTAAATCAGCTGGAGATTTTGCGTTAAATTTATTAAGCTTTGCTCCAAAGTAATCTTTATAGGATTTTTGTAATTCTGACATCTGTTTTTCCTCAGCTTCGCGAATTGCTCCTACCCATTCTGTAAACTTTTTCATGTTATATTATGATTTTATTTTTAATACTATTTTCTTCCGTAAAGATTATCAGCACCGCCGTAATAACTATTTGTTTCATCTTCAATAGTTTTTACAACATCTTTTTTCTCTTTACCTGTTTTTTTCGCAAGAAGCTCAATTATGTCACTATCAACTCGCATATTTTTGCTCAGACAATAAACTACTGTAGAGACGCATTTATTAACTGCGTCTTTGTCCTCGTCATTCTCGAGCTTTGTATAAAATTTGTCTAGAAGATTTCTTCTCAATGCTTCTGACGTTTCATCAGTAGTGTTGATTGTTGACTTCATAGCTCCTGCATTGGTAGGTGTAATAACATTACCTGCTGGAGTTGGACCTTTTTTACCTTCAGTAATAAATTCTGAATAGTTCTTCATTTATGATCTAATTTAAACTATATATCTTTGCTGAGGTATGCTAAAATTTTACCTTATATTTCTTGTATGGGAATCCTTGTTCTTGATAGATTTGAATTCTTGCTTCCGCATGTTTCATTAAATAGTTTTTTCCATTTTTACTTGACTTGCTTGTTGAAAAATCATCAACGAAATCTATGATAGTTGTTCTTTCCTTGCCTTCAAATAATCTCATTCCACGACCAATTGATTGACGAATGATTTTTTCAGACTTATAAGATTCAACAAAGTAAACATTATGAATGTTGTTAATTGAGATACCTGTACTGAATGTACCAAATGATGCAACCATTATTTTGTCTTCACCTTCTTCCATACGGTGAATATAATCATCACGTAAATCTGGTGATGTGCTTCCGTCTACATAAAAGACAACTTTATCATTTGTTTTTTCTCGGATATAATCATAAATCCTTTTTCCGTATCCGTCTTTTACATTTTGGAAAAGAACAAGTGAGTTTTTAGTTGAGCGACAAATAAAGTCACAAACAAAAAGAAATCTTGAACGGTTATCTATAACTAATCTTCTTTCAAGATCCAATAATTTAGATCCTTCAATTTCAGCTTTACGACTACGGAGTTCTTCCAGTTTGTCACGAGCTTCAGATTCAAGATAGTCCATTTCAACAACTTTAACGATAATTGGAGTTGCGAATTTATTTGCTGTTAAGAAAGAAGCACTAATGTTATTTACAAGTGGTCCTAAGTAAGCTTGAACTGTGATTGCTTCAGTACTTCCATTTTGTAACATGGTTCCTGATAAACCAAAAGCATATCTGGAGTTAATACAGTTAACAAGAATCTTTTTGATTGAACTTGCTTGAGTATGGTGAGCTTCATCAACACAAACAGTATCAATATCGTCAAAGTATTCTGGAGCTTGTTTCACAAGTGTTTGATAAGTACCTATTGCGAAGTCAACACTCTTTTTTGCTTTGTCAGTTCCACCATGTAACATTTGAGTTTGGTATCTTAACTTATCATTATTGTAAAGTTCAAAATCTTCAACAGTTTGTAAGATTAAGTTAGTGTTAGGAACAATCATTAAGAACTTACCAGCACCTTTACGATTTTGTAAATAACCAAAAATCATAAATATGATTAATGTCTTTCCTGCTGATGTAGCAATTTCACTAATACTTCTACGGTATTTAAGAATCGGAATACATGCGTCAACTTGATAATCACGTGGTACTATTTTTGGATGATCGGTAAAAAACTCAGTAACCCATTGACGAAAATCTTCTTCATCAAATTCTTCATCTATAACATTGCCGAATCCTTCAACTTGTAAGTCAAATCCGTATTTTTTACAAGTTTCGTTTAATTCATTCCAAAGACCAACAGGTATTCTGTTGTACTTATCAATAAATGCAATATAGCCATCCCAGATTTTCTTTTTTACAAGTGGGTGGAATCTCCAATTAGTAATTCTTTTCTTAAATGAAAATCTTATTTGTTCAAGTTCTATTTCTGAGCATTCAGTTATCTGTAAGAATCTGTTATCTGGCGTTACTCTTGCTTTCACTTCCATTAGTAGTAATTTTATGCTGTGGTGCAATACTTGTTTGCGACAGTTCTTGCATCCCAGCCATTATGATATTTCTCAACTAGGCTTAAAAATTGTTTTTTTCTTTCTTCTAATTCATCACCACCTAAAATCTGTTCTTGAATCCCAAGCGGATGAGATATCCATAATTCAGCGTGATGAACCTTTGTTTTATATATTTCCTCAAAAGCAATGATGTATGCAGCAAGCTGTAACTCATACTTATGTATTGTTTCTTCGTCTTTAATTGAACTTGCACTTTTAAAGTCACCTATTACAAGTTGTCCGTTTTCATTTACAAAACAGAAATCTGCAGTACCAGCAAATAAAGCTATGATTGACCAAATGAATCTTTCAGTAAAGATTACTTTTTTAACTCGGTCAAGATATCCTTCGTAAAGATAATTATAAAATAGCTCACGACCTGCTGTGATTCTTTCCATTTCTAAACCATCATGTACTAAATCGGTTGGAGATTTCTTCTGTGTGTATAATAAACAAGAATCTGCGTCTTTCCCATTCTTGATGCAGATAAAATAGTTCTCCAAAAACATGTGCATTGCAGTCCCTCTCAAGGCCGCTTTTTGTCCCAATTTTTGTAGAGCTTCTTTACCCATCGCAGCTTCAAGTTTATCCAACTTATCAGAACCTAAAATTCCTAAAACAGTTGTAACGCTAGGCATAAGTTTAAATCCACCTTCGTCGTACGATTTGTTTGCGTCAATCGTATATTTATAAAATCTACCTACTGGTGTATCAATTCTTTTTACTTGTCCCATTATCCTCTTTTATATTCCTCAAGTGCCATACGATGTTTAATACCAAAACACATTGAGTCAATTGTACCTACTGTTGAACGAAAATAGTCTAAATGATTTTGTAGCAATTCTCGTCGTTCAACGATTAAATTCAAGTCAGCATTGATATGATCATTTTTCGGATCTTTATCCAATCTTAAATCATATCCTCTTGAATAGTAATCATATCTCTCAACTTTCTTAACTCGAAATGTTGCATTTAATTTGCTTAGATGTGACATCAGTGTGTGTGTATATTCCAATGCAATTTGTCTATACGAGTACAAGTCCGTTAAGAGATCTGATAACTTATAAATGTCTTTTAGCCTTTCTGCCATATCTTGAACCTTTAAACTCCATTCATCGCGTTCTTTTGCGAATCTTGTATAAATTGGCTCGTTATTAGAAGAGACTTGTGTTTCTGTTGTTCCTTGATTTTCCATTTCTAACGATTACTATTTCATCATTCGTTTTTAACTTTGGTTTCATTTCATTCATTTCTAAATTTACGAATTCCAGATTATCTATCTGAAAGGAACAAAGACCACCTTTTATTGTATCTTTATTTTTCTCGAGCCCTAATTTATCTCTGTCAGATGTCATATATGTCATATTTGCTTTGACTAAAATACCCACTTAAAGCAGGCAGTTTGATATCTTTTCGTTTACAGTAAACAAGTAATTCAGTTAAGTCCATTTTCTTGTTCCATTCAATTGTTATACCTAAGTCACGCAATAGTTTCCTCCATAAAAAAACAGGACGGCCCTTTTCAAGTTTTGCCATTGCTGCTTTTTTACCTGCGTCATCATAGTCATATAAGTATCTTAACGATCCTAAATCAATAGGGAAGTCAATATTTGAAGAACAAGTTCCTGCTGAATTACGAAACAGGAATGAATCAAGTGGACCTTCAAAAACGGTTATAGGTTGACTTAAATCAAGTTCAAGAATGCCAAAAGTTGTAGAGATATCATCAATGTCTAAAACCTCTTGAGGTATGTCATATCCGTAGTCTTCATAAATTTTTGACAGTTTCCATGTCATATATTTTGGTTTGTATTTAAAGTTACGTATTTGGTAACCTAACACAAGTGTTGTTTCAGGGATTAGGTGAAAGATGTAAAGCTGTTCCTTTTCAGGATCCCAGGCAAATCTATTCATATCGGATTGGAGACGTTTAAGTAAATAAACATAAATTGATGACTTATCAATTTGAACAAGTTTATTCTTTTCTTCAATCACTTTGCGGTCAATTGCCCATTTCTTTAATCCTTCAACGTCAAGAAACATTGTTGGGTCAATACCTTTAACTGAGCTTGTCAGTTTTGATGTTAGTTCACGAGCTAAAACAATTTCATCAGCTGCTAGAGGTTGTTGAAAGTCTTTCATAAAACCTTCAATGTCACGATACTTACCGCAGTTATAACACTTAAAGTAAAATCCTTTTGTTAAATAAATGTTACCACGTTTTTTGTAATGATCGTGAGTAGAGTCACCACAGTAAGGACAAGCAAAGTTTAATCTTTCGTGTTTAGGATCAATGATTCTTTTCTCACCATAAGAATGTCTTTCATTTAAGATTCTTTGTAACGATTCCTTAACTGTATATGATAATGTTTCAACAGATACAACCTTAGTCTTATCTGAAAAAGAAAACGAGAGGTTATCCCTCTCGTTTTCATTGTTGTTATTATTATAAGCTTCCATATAAGTCATCATCAAAACTTGAATCATCAAGTGTTAGCTCATCAAAGTTTGATGTAGCCGATGCGACAGGAGGTACTGATTGAGAAGATGCAGCAGGTGCAGATTCAGCAATAACTGTTTTAGGAGCTTGCGGAACAGCAGAACGATTTTGTGTCTCAACAGAAGATGAGATGTGACCGCCTGGTACAGTTGATCTGATAACTCCTTGTACGAAGTCTTCAGTTGTCTGATCCCAATCTTGGTAATCATATGTGTTCAAATCAGGGGAAGTTTCTAAGAATGCTTTGATTTTAGTCAAGTCATCTTGATTCTTTTCCATTTGTTGTCCGTCAATTGTGATAGGCAATTTCTCATCCAAGAAACGACAGTTATCATAATTGTTAAAGCCAGCAACTAGTGTTACGTGAACTAAGAAAGGTTTACCTTCAAAAAGGTCAAAAGGAATGTGAGGTTTACCGAACTCAGGTTTCATTTCAGCCTGAAGTTTGTTATAGACTTTAACCCCGTAAGGCCATACCATAATCTTACCAACGTTTTCAGAATTGTTATCATCTTTTACAATTTGTACTAGGGATGCAAAACGTTGACGGCGAGAGAAATTATCTGCAAGTTTTTGCTCAGCTACTGAGTCAGATTTTTTAAACTTCCAGAATAAATCTTGTAATACAGATTTTTTACCAATTGTTGAAGGACAGTCTACCATTTTAGACTCATTCGTTGCTGTATTGGTTAACCAGCAAGACCATTTTTTCATTACGGATTTTTTAACATCCTGGTGCCAAGGCAAGAAACGAACTACTGCTTTGTAAACTCCGTCTTTACCAGATTTTGCTTCAGGTTTGAAGATTGCTCTACCGCCTCCTGAAGGCTTTTCTGTTTCTTTAAAATCGTCAAGTGATAAGTTAAAAATGTCATTTAGATTTTCCATGTTTTCTTTTAGTTGTTTTAAGTTTATAAAAATTTATCTGTGAGTACTTTAACTGTTAGATCTTAAATGCTTTAAGTATACTGTCAGCTTTCTTTTACATTTTGACTTGTACTCGATAAGTCAATCTGCTATATTTACGGTTAGTGTATCCTTGAGTTGTTTGTAGATTATATATTCACGAAGACTAAAAAAGTTTTAACATTTTTTAAATTATGATAAAATAAAATTCGTTACTTCTGATATAATCGTATTTACTTCAACATCATATTTTGATGCAAGTTGTTTGTAAAAAGATTCTTCTTTTGACTTTACGACTGTAATTTCTTCAATGATATTGTTTAATGATTGAGAATGATCTTGATGATTTTGCATTATGCTACCTAGTCTTTCATTTAACACTAAAGCATCTTCAGATTCAGCTATTTTGCCATTTTGTAATTTATCAATAAGTTCAGCAACAGTTTCTTTATTACTTAATATTTCTGTTTTAAGTGTAGCAGCTGATGAATTGAGATTTGTGTATTCCGTTACGATATCCCAAACTGTTTTTCTTTCTTCTTCTGTAAATTTTATATTACTCATATCTTGTGTAAATAGATGCCTTTAGAAGGACTTTAAATATAATTGTTATTGGTATTTAATAATTATATACAGAGTCCTTTAAATAGTTTTAATAGTTTTGGATTCCAGTGTTATTAAGACCCAGAAAGAGTCAATAATATCATCGAGTGGTTTTTCCCACAATCCACGTTTGGTTTGGAATTGAGCAGGGTTTTCAGAAATAGCTTTCCATAATCCTGTTGCTCGTAAACGTGGGTCTTCGCAATTGATAAAAGCTTCAATCATTTGTTCTTTCTTGAAGTTACCTTTTCCTGCTATAGCTTTAATTGTCATTGGTGCATATACCCAAAAGTTCGCAGGATTCAAATCATGTTTTGAATAGAGCATGTACCTAAGCATATACTGATACCCACTTATTTGAGCTAAACGATTACCAGTTGAGCCAAAAGAGAAACCTTCAATTCCTATATGTAATTCATGTTCACTCAGGCCTGTTAAATCTTTTTCTTCGTATTCCTTGATAAGACTGCTAATAGTTGCAGTTTGCATTATTGCGTCCTCAAGTGAAGATCGTTCTCTTTTTTCAAGAACAGTTTTTTTCGGGTGTGCAGGTTCATCATTAATTAAAACCACTTTAACGTCAGCCGCTTCTAAAGCAGTGACGATCCCTTTTTTAATAACTGAATTACGAGCTAACGTAACAAAAATGATTTCATTATTTGCATTCAGTATTGTTAGGGCAGGGCTCTTTATAGAATAATCAATTCCTATGATCATTTAGTTACGTTATTGCCGATAGCAGCACCTAACGCAGCTGAAACTAATCGTGATGTAAACATGTCATATAGTATTCCTTTCTCAACTCCTAAAGCACGAGCAATAATTCTACCGATTGCTGGTCCTACTACAAAACCTGCAATACCACCTAAGATCTTACCAAAGATTCCTTCGTCGATGTTTTCAATACCATGTTCAGCAATGTATTCGGACAGATCTTTATAAACACGTTCTGCTTCTAGGATTTCTGCTTCGTTTAAGTGCGAAATTTCATGTGATTCAAAAATTGGTCCATCACTACCTGTGTACTTAAATTCTTTAAATGTTTTCATTAATCTAATCGTTTTTTAATGTCTATAAAATTGTATCTGAAATTCATATTAAATGTTTTGAACTCCGCTGTGTTTGATGAATAGTTAAGTTCCAGTTCCGATATGTTTGTCATTATTATCTGATTAAGATTAACGGCAATAAATTCAAATCCTGTTTGGTCTAGGAAACTTAAAGTAATGTCAGGTAAAAAAGTTTCTTTATTGTCAAGATCATAAAAAGCTCTAAACATATCAAACATTACCCAGTAGTTTATATAACCTTCATAAAGTTTAAAGGTTAATGTAATATTACGATCAAGATATCTCTCTAAACGTAAACCGCCTTTAGATGAATAGTTATCTGTATTAAGAATTTGTTCTACAGGTTCAGCTGTTAATGGCGGAAATGTCATAGCCTGAATTGAAGCAGTCATATAATCATGTAAGTTCTCATACGGCATCGGTAATCGTTTTAAATAAGTTTCATATTTTTTAACGATTGTCGGGTAAAAGAATCCTTTATTGAATCTTACAATAAAGTTGTTATTTCGAGCATTTAAAATCATATTACAATCCTGCTTTTTTCTTTAAGTCTCTTAACATTTGAAAAGCAGCAAGCGCCATAGCAGCATAAGATAATACAGTTTTTGGACTTGATGGCTTAACAACATTTGGCGTTAAAGAACTATTTATATTTGCTCCTAATCCTGGTGTTACACCTGGGATGCTAACAATGTTTAAGTTTGATGTACTGCCGTTTCCTCCAGCACCACCTCCACCTGCGTTTCCTGCAGCTGAACTGTTTGCGTTTCCTGCAGCATTAGCAATTGCTGATTGAACTCCTTGAGCACCAGCAGACGACGGAGATAAAGAAGATTGCGATTGAGAAATTTGAGCTGATTGTGAATTATTTAAAGCAGCATTGCCTGAACTGTTACCTCCAGCTCCACCGTTAGTTCCGTTACCTCCAGCTCCACCATTAGTTCCGTTACCTCCCACGCCGTTAGTTCCAAATCCACCAGCTCCGTTAGTTCCATTCCCACCAGCTCCGTTATTTCTACCACCTCCAGCAGGATCAAAACCTAAATTATTAGGATCAAGCCCTCCACCGAAATTGGCATTATTAGGATCAGCAAAGCTATTTACATTACCTAGACCTAAGATAACGGTTGACGCAGGTCCAATGCCAGCAGCATTGCCTGCACCATTTGCTTGATTACCGATTTGATTAAATAATGTCGCGGAAAGTTCAGATAATATTTGAGACCTATTTTTTAAGTCAGCATATTGTCCTCTGTAAATTAAAGTTTCAGTTCCATCAGGATTTTTATTAACTAAATAATATTCCTTCTCAGCGTTTCCTAACAGTTTTGTTGTTAATGTATCATCAAGAAAGAATAACAATTCACGAGCACCTGGATTAGCTGCATTTAAATCACTCGTTAGGTCAATATAAATTTTTGTACTATCATCAAGTATAAAAGTTAATTTAACATTCATACCAGTTGAAGCAAAGTCCATTGTTACGTTTTGTAATTTATCAGCAGACTTTGTAAATACTTTAAACTTAACGTAATTATCAAATTTGTTTATGAATATGTAGTTAGTTCCTTGTGGGTAAACAACATTTCCTAATGTAACGCTTAAATCGGTTGAGCTATCAACACTAATGTAATTAACATCATAATAAGTATTTACATAAACATTTTGTGTTAAGAAATTAGGAGATCCTAAATACTGTACACTTGTGTTAATCGTATCAGATGTTTGATTTACAATCTTATTATAAACTTTAACAGGTCGGAATCCTTCAAGAACATTTATTCTTTGTAGGCTAGGGCCGTATTTTTTAGGATCTGTTGAAGTCCAAGTTGCTTTACGAATAATTTCCTGTCCATTTGTTTTATTCATTAATCGCATCGTATACTCAATTGTATATGATATTGCTAATGCAGCATTACGGATAATAGGTCTGTAAGCAGCAGGCGCATTAAAAGCTGTATCTTGTAACGAAGACATACTAAATGATTTAATAAAGTTCATTCCAAGTTGTTCATACAAGTCAAGTTGATTAATAACAACCCAATCTCCACCGCTATCATTTAATAGATTAATGTAATCTTCTAAGAACTGTCCGTTCCAAGTTGGGTAATACTCAATGTAATCATATTCAGCATTTTCTTGAACTACAGCATTTACGTAAGAGTAAAGGTCAGCTTGATTAAAAGAAGCTGAGTAAGAAGCTCCAGTAATAAAGAATCGGTTACCACGGCTTTCAGATGTTGAATTTATTTCCCAAAGAGTTGCATAAATCTGCGATGTCTTTGAAAAACCTACATTATTAAAAGTATAGTTATAACCTAATGTTGTTGGTGCAGTTGGAGAATTCCAAAAATCAAAATTTGCATCAGCAAGTGAAGGCAGAGCAAACTCAATGTATCTGTCATAAAAACGGTCACCTAAAAAAAGAGGAATTGGGCTAAAGTCAATTCTTTCTTCCCCTTTAACATAAACTTGAGCAGCTGGAGTAAATTTTCTTCCCGTGTCACCGTTAATATCCCATTCTCTCCAACCAATTTCCATGATAAATCCGTCAATACCTGGAAGGTCATATCCTGAAAGCAAATGTAACTTAACTCTATCATATTTTATAGTAGCACCCATTAAAGCTGATACATCTTCAAGCTTTAAATTAGAATCAATCTGAACAAGTGGAGATGGTGTATCCATATCAAGATATCCCCATTGGGTAGATTCCCTACCCATTCGCACAGCACTATAGTCTAAAACGTTTCCTGTAAGATTTATTGCTTGAGTACTGTTTAAGAATTGATATTCATTACTGTACTTGTTGTATAAACGATAAGGCTTTGCTTTAGTCGTTTGGATAGTCTCATTAGAATAAATGTATTCTAAAAGAAGGTATTCGGATATCTGTATGTAAGTTGATGTAGCCATTAAAATTTAAACAGTGTATATTGAATGCTGAGTCCGACTCCAAAGTAATATCCAAGTGAAAGACCTGGACCTGATACTCCAACGCCTACTTGAGGACCTGCACCAAAACTCCATTTCTTTGGAGGATCTTTAGGACAAAGTTTATCAGTAGGTATGAAAGTGCCTTTTATACTTGTAGGTTTAAACCCTGGGTAATTGCTTTTAACAAATATTTCAAAATGATCATTAACTTGAGTAAGCCCAGTTACAAGATCAAAACTAATATCATCAATTAATATATTCGTTTCCGAATTTAGTACTTTTTTATCTTTAAGTTTTACTGTCGTTTCGCCTTTAAGTCTTCTAGAGTTTACACTATCATATTGTTTATAAGATTCCCATTTTGTAACAAAAGAGCCTCCTAATGAATCACAAGGCTGTCCGCTTGCTATAGTTATTCCTGGAATAGGATCTACATGTACAGTAGTTAATCGGCCAATAATTTTTGTTAGCTGAGCAACTTGTCCTTTTTGTTTTTGTACTTCAGCTGCAAGATCAGCATTTAGTGTTTTTAATTCTTCAGCGCTGGAGATAAACGATCTTATTTGATACTGTAATTCACCAGCTCGATTTTTTGAAACACGAACTGAATCTACGAGAGCAGCTTGATTATTCTTTGAGTTTGCTAAATCTGATTTTAAAGATTTAGTTTCTTCACATTGTCTAAATAGGAAAAAACCTAAAAGGACAATTCCGGCTAAAAGAATTAGCCGGAAGTCAATGTTTTGTAATTTTGTTTTCATTATATTACTTATGTTTATCTATTGGTTCTTAGTTCTTGCATATCGTACGATAGCTTGTCCACTTACTGTTAAATATCTATAAGGCTGAACAATCATTTGCTGTGGGTAAGTACCTGATGGCAACCCATAGTATGAAGCACCTAATGGAGTATCCGTATGTAATATAGGTTTAGAGAACTGTACTTCTAAATTAAACCCTGTGTTTTCAGTGTATGGCTGTTGCTGTATATCTGCATCCGTAGCAAAATTTTGCGTAGGGGATATTCTCCACTGTACATTAGTATTTCGTTCAAATGCTTGATTCCCCCATAGTGCATACATTGCACCAAGATAACCAACAAATGCGGTTTGTTTTTGCTGTAGCTCTTCCCTTTGTGCATATGTACCAATATTAAGGTTAGATATTTCAGCGTAATTAAATAACAGTCTAGCATTTCTTAATGAATTATCGCTTTGCCCAAATGCTGAAAATACAGAATCACCAGGAGAATCATTAGCAATTCCGAATGTGTTGGTTGTGTTTAATAACGGATCTGTTAATATTCCAAAATTTATAGATCCTCTTAAAACAGCCATTTCTTGCCAACGATATCGTGCATGAAACGCTAAAGTTTCTAATATGTTTCCATTCCAACTTCTAACAAAAGGTTGATTGTTTTGTGGATTTACATATTGAGTAAGTCCATTGTCATAAAAACTAGGGCTCCAGTCACTAGTAACATTTAATAAATTAGATCCTGGGCCTATTCCGGTGCCAGGCTGATATCTTGCCCTATTTCCTATTGAAGCTTGTGATGCAGTATATTGTGTATTATTTACATCGTCACCAACAATTGCTGTACCTGGGTACCAGTTTTTATATGAACTCCAATTGCTTAGCCACATTCCGTTACCGTAAAGATTTTGCGCAATACCTAAATCATATTCAGATTCAGACCAAAATGCTTCATCCGGTGTATATGTAAATCTTAAATACTGTGTAAACCTAGGAGTACCTAAATCAACTAAACTTTTAGCTGCATTACTCTGATTCCCTATCCAAGGATTATTAGCTTTTACCGTAATGTTAAAATCTACAAGAGCAAATTCAGAATTTATTCGTTTCATTCTAATTGCTGTCGCTGGATTTTGTAAAGGAGTAGATTCACTTAATGTATTCCACCCATTATCATAATTTGTATTAGGCGTAAATAATTCATAGAAATGATCAATGTTTCTTCTTACAGAAACTCGATTTGCTCCAGTTAAACCAGGCGAAGTTGCTGTAGATGTGTTTATTGGAGTTGTTGCGCTTGCAGACCCGCGTAATACTTCAAATGTCATTTGTAATCTTTCAACTTCCCAAGCATCTTGAGAACTCTCTATGGCTACAAAAAAATTATTAGAGTTCATTATATTTGGATCTGGAGTTGGCGGGTAATCAGAGCCTTTTCTTAAAAATGCACCACACAAATACATATCATTTTGGTTGGTAGGCTGTATAAAATTTTGTTCCCATAAATCTTTAGGGAAGTAAAGTTCAGCATACCCGCCGTATTGGTATCTACTAACGCCTGCTGTTGCGCCTGGCACAGCAGAGCCTGGCATAACCGCATAAACAACAGCCTCTGGATAATTAACGTTATTTAATTGTGACCCTGTGTATAAACCTGATGCATTTTTAGAAAAACTACATGGGCTGTAGTCTGTCACACCAGATCCTGTACATGCGGGGTTATCTTCTGTTCCATTAACGCCTCCAGTCCACGCATTCATAAATCTTAATACAAGATCTCTATTTTGAGAATCATAATATGGTTTGCCGTTTGGCGTTTTAGCTAAAAAGTTTATTCCAATTTTTACACCCTCGTAATCACCTACTATTGGTGTTTGACTGATCCTAACAAAGTAGTTATCGGATACAGCAGGATTATTAGCTTGTGTCACACTTGCGGCTGAGCCTGAAAGCGTACCTATATTTGTAGGATTCGTATCAGCCACATTTATAGCTGAGTGTGAAGGGCAAATAAAAGCTTCGGCGTCTGGTGTAGAAAATCTAGTATCAAGCGCACCGGATGGCTGTGAATTACTTGGGTTAAGATACATTATGCCAGGAGTTGGTTCAGTTGAACAAGCTGCGTCAAGGGAACGTATTTTTATGTTCCAATACGACTCAACGCTATTTGTTGATTGCGTATTACCGGTGCAACAGGAACAACCATGAATAACATTACCACCAAATCGATATAATAAATCAATGTCTTGTGCAGACGTAAAAAGTTGTGAAAATGTTTTGGTTACCGTACCACCAGTTTCAGGATTAGGAAAAGGACCTGGCCAAGTTAAACGTTGTTCATTTGGGCCATTCGCAACAGTGCCACAGCCGTGTTGCACAGAACTGGCAATATATTCAAATTCAGTGAACGGCGTTCCATAAGTCATAAACAGCTCAACTGTTTTACCATTATTACCTCTGCTATACTGACCCGAACTTAAACCAGTTGGATATGGTGTGCCTGAACATAAATAGCTTGACGCTACCTCAAATTCATAATTTCCCGCAGGTAATCTGATTTGTTTAGTAGAGCTATTATACCAGTTAGCGCCTTGCGAACCCGAAGGACCACCGCCATTTACTTCAACAACATCAACGGTTCTTGCTGTGCAAGGTGTGAATTCAGGTAAGTTGAACCAAGTAAAGAGCGGACGGTTGTCTCTTCCATAATTACAATTGTCACTATCAGTATCACATTGCTGAACAACACCTTGCATACCGAAGGCTGTGGTACTGCCACCTCCAGCAATTTCAAATTCCCACGGACCACTATTTTGTACCGCCGTTGCGTGCCAAGCAAAAGTATTTTTTGGTGACGTTTGTACTGTAGCGCCTGTTGTTGTAAAGGTATTTGAGCCCGTGCTTATTTCTGGTGGCGCAGGTGGGTTATTTGCTATTATTTGTCCATACTGCGTTCCAGTAAACACTGAAGGCACATTAGGAGTATTAAAACTTCTATTGTAATATCTTACATATCCAGGCGACATATTAATTGGTCGGCCATCTATATTATTTAAGAAATCGCTATTTCCTATTAATGGTGATGTAATTACGGTTGCGTCTATTCCTGTATATCCACCAAGAAATTCTTGTGTAACAACTTCTTCTAAATGCAGTCCTGCTCTTCGAGCTGTGCCGCCAGTAGTAACCGTACCTGAGTATATTGGAGTATCTTGGAAAAGATTATCTTTTTCTTTTTTACCAAAATGATCAGTGAATACCATAAATGTACCGCCTGTGTTATCAGTTTTAGGAATCCAATATTCTCTTAATGATACTTCATTTTGCGCAGATTGAATAACAGTATTAACTTTCTTATATGGAGAAACACCTGTTTGTGGTCTTGCAGCGTTTGGAGTTTTTTCTAAAAATGATAATATAAGTTTTGGCGAGTTTTGTCTTTGCATTTGAACATAAACTTTTGTAAGATCATCAAAAGTGTTCATGTTATTACCACCGCTAAAACCAAAGCCTTCTCCGTAAACAAAGTTATTTAAACGAACATTTGCGCTACCTCTTAAATCGATTGTTAATACTGGATCTATATAGATTTGTGTAAACAAATTGCCTCCACCTGCGTTATTTCCTGTGTATATAGTTGGGCCAAAATCCGAAGGCATATCATTTAATCCTGCCCATTCAGCAGCTATTGCTCCCGCGGGTGCAATATAAGAAATTGATATTAAATTTGCTAAAGGGCCAGTTGCGTTAAATTCAGTAGGGTGTGGGTAAACAACTGCAATATAATTTGAGCTTGTTACTGGACTACTGAGCCATATATTTAATGGGGTAGGCGATACATTATATGTTATTCTACTTGTTGTAATACGGCCTTCATTATCTGTTACTAATACCCAATTTAAAATGGTAGGTGTGTATGGTAAGAAATTGAAGTCTGTTCTAATGTAATTTGATAAAGCAGCGCCTGTGATTGTGATTGTTGAATTCGGTGGGTAACCAAAACCTTTCTTTTGAATTAAACGACCATCTCTAGACCAAGCCTTTTCAGCTGCAACTTCTAAACGAACATATTCGGAATTTGTTGCTTTTTTATTAATTAATGCGGCTGTACTTATAGAAGATGTTTCATTATAACCAGCATACAATACATTTCCATATCTATTACGTGAACTTGTAGCATTTAATGCACTTACAGGACCAACCGCATCAGCATTTGACAATGGCAAGTAATTGATGTATCCTGTGTTAATGTTAAGATCCAACGATGGGTAAGCATCAAGATCCCAACCAGCAGCATTACCTACAGCAATGTTACCGTTTTTATCAAACACAATTTTCATATGACTAAGAACATCACGTGTTCCTAATCCTCTCTGTTCCCATTGTTCATAAGCACGGCCTCCATCACGTCCTCTAGGAATTGTAATAATACCTAATTCCCCATGTGAACTACTTATAATTGCAGCTCCACCATTATTACCATGTCCAACAGCTGTTGCTCCTTGTGTACCTAAGATCCATCTCGTGTTATCTTGGTTATCACCTGTTGTGTTTTGACCTGTACTTGCTCCGCCATTTGCGGATGACAAATCTCTGTATAAGTTAAACCCTATATATGATTGCGGATCCCAGAAAGCATTTCCTGTCCCCCCATGTTTATATGAATTATTTAATACAGTAGAGGGTGATGTAAATGGAAACGCAAAGTTTGCATTAAAAACACCACCATAAGGAACAGCGTTTCTTGTTGGTGTAATAGAATCACGGTTAGGATAAACAGCAGCATTTGCTGAATATTGCGATGTTAATGTAGGACTACCTAAGTTAGCCAATGAACTTACGTTAAACACATAATATTGGTATTCATAAATACCTACAGGATAATTATATGTACTTCCTAAATAATCAATAGCAACTTGATTTGCTGAATTTGTGTTTGTCGCAGCTGTACCATAAAAAGGATAATTAATGCCTAATCCTGGTGAAGTACTTCCAGCAATTGTATAACCAGGAGTCCATAGTTCTTGACCAAATTCTGTTTCATTATATGTATTTTTACCATACATATGAAATCTTGCTCTTGGATATAAGTTATGAATACCTACACCTGTGTTTGCAGCAAATCCTGTTGCTGTGTTTGCAGAAATATTTAAAGGAGCTAAAGTAATTTGGAATTCTTTACGATACGCCTCAACACCATTTCTACCAATTGTTACATTCATAGCATAAGGTTGTGCTCCTAAGTGCATTGAACTTACTGTAGAGTTTCTCCAAGATTCAGTACGAACAGCGTTTCTAAATTTATCAACTGTTACTTGATTTACAACATTACCAGTAGGAATAACTTTTTCATCAGTTGTTGTAACAATGTTACCTAATAAGATATCAGTTAATGCTTGTCTATTAGAGTTAACAACTTGACCGCTAAATGCAGCTGCAGCAAAAACTTTTGTTGGTAATGTAGCAAAAGCATTTGTTCCTGCTGTATTAGCAAAATACGTAAACGTTGGATCTGAATCTCTTAAATTTTCTTTAACATGAACATGCATTTTAGCGGAAGGTTCAAGAGGTCCTAAATCGCTTCCACCTGTAGCTCCAACGAATGTACCTATACCTATATTTCTAAAAGGTGAAACATATAATGAAGGTAAACTGTTATGCTCATTGTTTTGAGGGTCTTTATCAGTATCATTAATTGGTGAACTTGCAGTTGCTCCATTAACTTTAAATTGTGAAGTATAAAAAACTAATTCCGATAAAAAGTATGATCCTGTAGCTCCTGAGCCACCACCTGATGCTGTAGTTGTTGTAAATCTACGGCCACGTTCTAACATACCAGCATTTCTGATATAATCATTAGTGCCAGGCGCTATTGTATTAAATTGTGATTCTGATAATACAGATGTTCCGTACCAAGTACGACGTGTTAACATGCCATCAGTGCCTGACGTGGTATCGTGGTTACCTGCAGTTGCGCCATAAGGAACACCATCGCCTAAACCATATTCCCATTGGTATGGAGTTAAACCATTACCTGTTAATGATTTACCATTAATTGCTGAAACGAATCCTTGATATGTTCTATATCTAAGCGATGAGCTTCCTAATGATTCAACATAATTTCCGTTTGCACCTGTTCTATGGTCACTTGATAATTTCATATCAGTTGGTAAAGAACAAACGTATTGATTTGATGCAATGACTCTTCTAAAGTCAAGAATCATTTCGCCGTAGTTTACAGTTTGATTGCTACTTAATGGAGCATTTACAGGATCCCAAGTTATTAACGGATCTGGAGCGTATCTTGATGTAAATAAATGTAAAGTTTTTGATACATTATTATAGTTTAAATCACCATGGCCATAAGGTTCAGTTGGTTGTGGGTACAAGCCTTCTGTTTGTCCATCATCTGCAACGTCAGTAAACATATAAATACCCAATGTACCGTATGTACCTTTAGTCTGATCATCTTCGTCATTTCTATGTGATAAGAATAATAAAGGAGTATATTGGTCAATCGAAACTTCATACTGAGGTTTTACCCAAAATTGGTCAGACGCGCTACTATACTGTACGAGATCTTTATTAATTGGGAATTCATTAGATTCTAAAAGATTTGGTTCAGTAAGACCAGATAACATTGTAGCAGGTCCTGTGTATCCTCTAGCAGCAACATTATTATAAAATGATAAACCGTCTATACTCATTTTAAAGAATAAACGATCAACGCCTGAGCTATATCTTCCTGGCTGAGAATTATCCAATCCTGGCCCTTCGCCCCACTTCCCTATTAAAGAAGTTTTTAATGTTCCATCATTTGCTGATGCTGATGCGTCATTCCCTGATGTTATCCAAACAGTTCCATATTTTGTTACAAGTCTTGCATTTGGTATTTTTAAATTACCTGCACCCATAGTACCAGTAGGTCCTTGAGCGTAAGGGCCTGTGCTTCCTAAATTTTTAATTGTGTATGTACTATAATCTTCAACCCATACTTGCCCTATACCTAAAGACGCAGAATCTTGAACAGGATAAAAATACCACCCTGGCCCTGCATAAAATCCTGGGTCTGGTGTAGGTGGATTAGATCCATCACCGAGATGTGGATATACAAAAGATAAATTTGCTGCATATTGATATGGGTTACCAGTGGTATTTCCAGGATAAGCTGCGCCATCTACATCAGGTGCTGTTAAATACTTCCAGTATCCATTATTTCGATGATCTAGGTATATTTCACCAGCTGCTGCTGGCGTATGATATGCTTCTAGCCATGTTAACGAAGATATAGGCCAAGGACCTATCTTTCCATAAGGAGGAAAATTATCAAAAAGAGGACCTGCTATGCTGCTATCGTAAAGTGTTTCAGCAAAAGGAACAATCCCTAAAATAGTACCTGTTGGGCCAACAGCTCCAGTTGGACCTAATGGGCCTATTTTACCCGGCAATCCAGGAATACCTTGTGGACCGCGAATACCTTGTGGACCTCCGTTTGAATTTGATATAACTTGTAAGTTTTGGTTTAGTTTGGCAACTATCGTAGCCAAGCTATCACTTTCAAGTAATTGCTTAAGTGTTAACATCCGTTTAGTATTTTTTATTCTTTATAATGTATATATTCAAGATCATATTCTTTTCACTAAAATAGATAATGCAAATCCTGAAGGCACTTTTGTGTCAAGCGTTTTTGTAATCTTGAAGTTGTAATCAGTTACTTGCGTAACAACACAATCTTTATCAATATTATAGCCTGCGTTTGATTTATCTAATTCGGTAAGCTCAAGTGACATTAACTGAACACCTTCACGTATGACAGACCAAAGATTAATTTCAGAAACATAATATAGATTAATTATATTCTTATTAAAGTAATTAGTTTTCAGTGTATTAATTTGAGGACTAGTTAAATCATGTAACACAGGTACGTCAACAGAATAATAAGGAAGTTTCCCAAATTCATCAGTATAGCTTCCACTATTAATATCTTCTATAAGTTGTCTTAATAATCTATCTTTAACATTGATGTTAATTGTTAACACCGGTTTGTCAGAATTTGGTAATTGCTGATTAGTAGAAGAATTATTTGCAGCTAAATAATTTACGCCAATTGATTGAGTTGGGTTATCAAGTACATATGTAACTTCTGTATTATTAAAAGTATTAAATTCATGTGACTTAGGTATGTTCATTGCTTTAGAAGCTAAGAACGATTTAAGTTCCTTCATTTCAGCAATTCCTTCAACATTAACCCAATCACTAGTTGTTGCGTAATCGCGATAAAATTTATCATCCCAAGAACTATTTAATGCAAAAGCAGTTATAGAATCAACAGAAACTTCATCAATAAGAGGGTATAAACTTTTGTATGCAGATTCACGAGCAATTTTTAAAACTTCGCCACTTGTCGCCACTTTGTTAATTCCGTAATTTCTTAATAATCCTGAAATTGAATAACTTGTATTAATGTGTGTATTACCTAATAAGAAATCTTTTTCATAATGATTAGAAAATTCATTATTTTCTCTTACCCAGAAACTTATAATATCACGAGCCTTAGGTTCATAATATCCACGGTGTCTTAACATGTATTCTTGCGTGTTTGTGTCAACAATATCATATCCTATTAAAGGCACGTTTGAGTATTCTTGTGGCTTATCTGTATCATCAGCAAATTGTAATACTCCATCTTTTATGATAGAATCCGGTGATACGAATCTTATTCTGTATTTTGTCGATATTTCAGTTGAACCTACATTATAATATTCAATAGCAGGGCTTTCACTATTTACTAAAAATTGAATGTTTCCTATTGTTAAATATTTTTGTGTTGACACATATCCATTAGTTCCGCCACTTATTATATAAGTTTCAACTTCATTATTTTTATCTGAAGTTGAAGTTGTATTCATACCAAATGGTTGGTACTCAAGTCCAGTATTTAAACTTGCGTAATTTGCTACGTTTGTTCTACCAGCTTTTTTCGATGTAAAGAATTTTAAAGAAAGCGGGTTAATACTAACTTGTCCTACCTGTGAGTCAAAAAAGTTACGAACAGAAACAAATCCTGCATTTGGATCTTTTGACGCAGTTGAAAAGGAACTAAAGAAACCCTCCTTAGTTAATTCTTTAGGGTAAACCCTAATATAAGTCTTATTAATTATAAATTTTGTTAAATCATTATTATAATTATTTACAGTAGTGCTTAATTCGTTTAACATATTAAAAGAATATGTAGGAAGCACATTTTTAAATGGCATTACAATTTCACCTGTAACTGAATTTCGCATACTTGCTGTAAATTTTCTAAAATCCAAATTACCGCCTAATCTTTTATTTCCTAATTGTAAATATCCTCCACCTAAGAATCCTTGTCTTGGCCTTGCTACTTGATTCTGAAATGGGGAGAAATAATTAAAATAAATGTATGGGGGAAGATTATTAAGAGGCCCGTATGGTAAAAATGATTTTAACGCTAAAGAAACTTTACCGGAAGATATAAACGGTAACTGATTTTGATTTTCATTTTTAAGAATATCATTCATCACATACTGTAAGAAATAATTATTATGTCCACTTTGTGTACGGTAATCATTTACATACACAGTAAAAATCATAACGATTGTTTTATAAGTATCGTTTTTTATTACTTCAATTTTTACAGGAGTTTCTTTATCAAAATTAACACCAGGCTTTACAAATCTTGCAACAGAAGCGAATTTGTAATCGTCAAAATATGTTGAGTCAGATATTTCAATTGGGTCAATGCCAGCATCATCAAAAGTAACAGCTTGTATTTTCACACCTCTGAAAACTGTTTGAGATTTGCCTAAGCCATTTATGTATCTGAAAAAAGTAAATCTTTCTTCTCTAGACTTTGTAATTTTATCACCTGAATAAGTTTCTTCAGTAGGGTATCCTACACTAAAGTATTTTGTAAACCAATCGTTTTCGTTATTTGTTGTAAGTAATTCATACCAAGTTTTACCATCATATGCAACATCGTCAAGTCTTTGGAACATATATGATCTTGATCCTTCCAATGCTGAAACAAAATAGTCTTTTGGTGTAGCGTCTATATATGGGAATTCATTAGTAAGTACAGATGTATCCGTAAAGTCAATCTGATCACTTGGCGACATATTATTAATGCCGAAAGCCATTGAGTTATTTAATCGATAATAATTATCTCTTGCATCAGTTCCTTCAAGAACCCATTTATTTACATAAGGTACAACAATAGACTTTACTGCCCAATCTATATTAAAATTTTCTCTTAAACGATCATATTCAGATAAAAGTAACTGATATGTAAAAGCATCAAGATATTTACCTTCATTTTTTAAATCTTGTATTATACTTATGTCATTAACACTTGTGATATCTTGCAGACCAGCAAATCCATTAAATTGTTTTAAATCGAGATCTTGTTCATAATTGTACTTTGTTATTATTAGCTCAGGATTTAATAATGGCGAAATTGGAATGTATTTAATTTTTAATGTTTCTGGGTAAAAGATTTCTTCAGCTCCAGTTTTTGCATTTTCTGTTTTTAAATAAATTCTTTCAAAGTTTCTTTTACCTGTACCACGATAATTATAATTATTTTGGTAAATAGTATAATCTGGTTTAGGACCAACTGCTAAGTAAGGATATTCATTTTTATCATAAACATAAAGCGGGTAAAATGTATTAAATAAAATTTCAAGATTTGCGCTTGGGTCTGTTCCCATTGCCCCGTTAAAAGTTAAAGTATCAATATTATACCAAATATTATCATTTGGATTTTTTACTGAAATCTCAAGACTAAATTTATCTCTAGATTCTAACTTATAGTTTTCATTTATACTTAATTCAATTTCTTCGTTTTCTTTTAGTGTTTCTTTATAAAAATATGGAAATATTTCTAATGTTGGTGTATAAGAATAATCAGAAAGTATAAAGTCAAAATCAAATTCTTTAATAGGATATAAAGAAAATATTCCCATCACTGGTTTATACACATCCCAAGCAACGATTCTTTTATCATCGGTTATATAAATTTCCTGTGTAGGATTTTCAATCTGAATAATTAAATTTTCATTTAAACTTGTGTAACTTGAGATTTCATCAACTTCATTATACGTAGGTTCTTCTAAGTAAGGCAAACTGTATAAAAACTTTCCTTGTACATCCCAACCTTTAATTTGACTATACATCCCTTTTAAAGACTGAAACCATTGATTGTTAATTTTATTATCGTTTAATGCGGTGATTTCCCCAATGTTTAGTGTAACATTTGATGCAGTTACAGATGCAGCATTATTTAATTTAATATCATTTGCATTAACGTCAACTATAAAAGTATTGGCTGGGATTCCATTACCAGAGACAGCCGCTCCTACATATAGATCACTTGTATCAAGTTTAATTGTCTTTGACCCATTTACCGTATTGCCTAAACGAATAGATCTTCTATCGATGAAATATTTAGTTCCATCAGTGTATGATACTTTAGCTCGATTTCTTTTTCTCCTAGTTCCACCAATAAAATTTTGTTTTATTTCTGATGTTGAAGTTAAAGAATATGCAACTTCGTATGTTTCGCCAGCAACAAGTTTTGATATGTCAAGCGATATCGGTAATCCTGAATACTCAAAAACATCACCTACGAGGTTATCCCAAAAAAGTGTACCTGTAGAAGTTAAATTTGCATATGTACCCCCTAAACATTTTAATTTCCCTGAAACTATTGCGCCTAAGTCATTTTTTTCAATTTTAATGTAATAATACGTATCAGTAGGTTGGTCTACATATTCAACAAATTTAGTATTAAGATTTATGTTTAATAGAGGAGAACCATCAATCGTAATCTGTGACAATTTTTCCTTTCTATTACAAAAGCCTTTTTCATAAAAACCTACATTTGTATAATAACTTGTTGGCTTTAAATTTCTTGTTAAAAGAATTGTGTTTCCATCTTCGTATTCTAACTTACCTTTAAGATAAACTTTGCTTCCTTTGGAATATGATTTAACAGGTATGTTATCAAAAGTTGAAACAGCTTTAGTTATTGCAGCAGCAACTTGTTCAGCTGTTCCTTCAGGAGAGAAATGTGTAATGTAATCAATACCATTAGGATCATAAATTGGATAGTCCCAAGAATCGCCAGGCTGTAAACCTGTGCCATTAGCTATTAGCCTCCAACGGAATTGCCCATAATCTTGTGGTATAAAAGCATCTAATTTATGTGTTGTGTTTCCTAACTGTGTTTTAATAACTTTCCCATTATCAACACTTATTTCCCAACAGTCACCTACTGAATATGTACCGCCATATAAATTAATTGTTAGGTAAGTGTCTAATTGAAGATTAGTACTTATAGGATTTACATAATAAGTTTGCTCACCATCAAAATGTTTACCTATTAAAGCAAATCCATTTATTATTGTTGACGCTGGCGCATTACCTGTTAAACCTAAATTTTTAATAATAATACTATACAATGCTACAGTAACATCAAACGTAATATCTGTCCCTGGCAACCCACCTACTTCAGAAGCAGGTATTGTAATCGTATCACCAACAACATAATTAGATCCTCCTGAAATATGAAGAACTGTCATTACACCTAAATTATCATAGCTTACTGTAAATTTTGCTCCTGTTCCATTGCCTGAAGACGTTGTGTTTATTACATTATATGTTATCTCTAATAATGTTGCTGGTGAAATTGTTAATGTACCAGAACCGCCTATAGGAGTTAGGTCAATTGTAATAACATCTGATAATGTGTATTGCGTGCCAGGTAAATTTAACGAAACAACTGTAACAGCACCAGTGCCATCAACTGTAACATTAAAATTAGCTCCTATGCCATTTCCGCTATTTGATAACTGTGGACATATTGTAATACCAGGAGTTGCACCTGACACCGTATTAGTTTGAATTGAGCCTAAGGAAAAAACAGGTTGTCCTTTTGGCTGAATTTGTGCTATATTATTAAATGCAATAACAGTATTTAAACCTGTAATTTGGTAATAACCGCCACCTATAATATAAATAAAGTCGCCTAGTAACAATTCAGATGCATCTTCCACAGCAACCGGTGTAATATCATTCACAGGAGGCTGAATGTAAGTAGACGATGTTGTTGAAGTAAGGTAATCACCTATAAAGTATTTTACTTTTACATAATTACCTAGAACAGTATCAGTTACTTGAACATAATATTTTTTAACGTCATCGTCAAAAGAATAGTCATTATAATTTTCTACATTTATAATAAATTCTTCATCCTCAGCAATTACACCAGTGCCTGCTTGGTCAAATAATTCCAAAACAAGTTGTGATTTGCCTGAGTCAAGTAGTTCAGCTTTTAATTGAGAAGTGATATTTGTTACACCACCATATGAACTAATGTTTTCTTCGTTATCAAATAACTGTAATTGTGTTGCTCTAATATAATCTTTTGATCCTGGTACACCATAATCAACTTCAGTTAATTTATTAACTCTTTTAAATACATCATTTCTATCTTTTACATAAAAGAATCTTAAAGGATCGTCAACCATTGCAGGCAAAGGTAATTTGCCTATAACGTTTCCTTGGTACTCAGGTATGTTTGTTGTGTTATTTGTAAAAACTGAATTATGATAATAATGTATAGGTAGCTGTATACCATCAGGATTAGTTTGTGTAAACTCTCTTAAAGTATAAGGCTCGCCATCAACACCAGGTTTAGGTGGTGGAGTTTGATAAATAGGTAAAACTGAAGGATCTGGACTTGATAGTGAAGGAACTTGTATCTTGCCTAAAACTGAAGGCTCAATTTGAAATTCTGCAAGTTGGTTCTCGTTTACATAAATTCCAAAATAACGATTAATGCTATAAAGATCAGCTTCGTCATCATCAAATAAAAATTCTAAGTTTAATAAATTTGAACTAATAATTCCATTACGTTCAAAGCCATTTGTCACAAATTCTTCAAATTCTTTAATAGGACGATCTTGTTTATAATAATCATATAAGAATTCACCTTTTGCTGTCATTGTGCCATCTTTATATGAAAGACCATTCCAATATGTAGCAACATCAGTTTCCCATGAAACCTCAATTGGTCTTTCTTGATAACGAGGATCGTTAACAATTTTTCTAATATACGAACCTAGCTTAGATGAGTTTCGCATATCAAAAGTTTTTATCAGTCTTGCTCCAGCAAAGAAACTGTTAAACTTATCATCATTACCTTTATTTAAGTAAGAATCAATATTAAGAGGTCCGTCAATTCTAAAAATTAAAAAGAAATCTGGTACATCCTTTCTTAACCAAAGAGGAGCTAAAAAAGTAAAATCTTCATCATACAACTTACTTCTTAATTGTTCAACGCCATAATTGTAAAAGTTATCATATTGTTGCTCAAATGTTCTTTTTGTATTTAAGTATTGGTTGTCAAATTGGTAAGGCTCAAATACTATATTACTTGGTGTTTTACCTTTTTTAAAGAAGTAATGTAAATCTCTTTGGTATGTTGAAGACGGACTTATAGCATATTTTTTGTATGATGAGTTTGCAAGCTCATCATTTGCGTCAAATGAGTTTAGCCAAATATCACCATTAGAATCTGTTGTAAGTTTAACGTTACCACTAATTTTAGGGTTAGTTTTTAATAACGCATAAGAAGCCTGGTCATCGTATATAGGATTTTCAATTTTATATGAAACCGGTGTGTTATCTCTTTTTGTTTTAACATAATCTTCAGTATAGCCAAAGAAATGTACTTCTTGATAATCGCGGGATTCATCTTGTGATGCACCTTGAATTTTCCATCCAAATTCCCCAGTAGTAGTGTGACCATAAACTAAATCTTGTGGTTGGGCTGCTAAATTACTCATCCTAGCAACAAGTATGTTAAGTTTTAAATGACTATTTTTTTTGCCGTCAAAATCTATACGTATACTTGCGCCATTATTATTTACGTTTGTGTTATCCTTAGGGATTCTTATCCAAGACGCATTTTTTCTACTAAAGAATCCTGTGTATTTTCCATAATCAGATACAACAGTAAGAGTCGTGCCGTCAAACGGGTTAGGTAAATTATCAAATGGCTTCCAGTATGTGGGTGAAATTTGATTTTCTAATGCTTTAATTTGTTCACTTACAACACCGGCATTTATTTTCCAATTATCTGCATCAGTTATATCGTTTTTACCTAAGTTTAGATTTATCACATTATTTGGGGGCGTAAAATATTGGTTGTTTAATGACTTCAAAGAAAATCCTATGCCAGGCTTATAATCAATAACTGTAAGAGGCACCCCTCCAGCTGTAATTAAATTAGGATCTATATCATACCAATTCAGAACCTCTAAGTCATTAAAGATTCTTTCAAATTTTGGGTCATTTACTTTAGAAATTTCCTGCGGTGATGTATATTGGAATTTCCAAACAATTTCAGGATAATATGTATTATCTTGTCCTTTTGAAATTACACTAACATTTTTATATTGTTCCCATGTATTTCTTTGTGGATAAAGAACGATAACTAAATCTTGGTCAGCACCAATTTCTTCGTCATTCCTTGTAATAGAAAGAAAAGTAGTGTTCTTTCCTTGAACAACTACTTCTCTTTCAAAATTTATATTATAAAAGTTTGGAGTACTCATAGGTTATGAGATAAGTGTTTTGATAGTGTATTTATCATAAACAATATTTTTAGTTTCTTTGTTAAATGTTGGGTAAGCTGTTGCTATAACTTGACTTAACGAAGTTTTCTTATATGTAGCGCTTACTTGAATATCAAAAGAGAATGTATCTTCATCTTGTGCATAAAGGTCAAGACCTATTCTTCTACCATAAGTTAAATTAGTTGGAGGTGTAGATCCTTTATATCCACCTATGATACCTGCGCCAGCCCCGCCTGACGGACCCCAATAATCTTCCATTCTAAATTGAAAAACTACAGGAATTACAATTGCATTTGTGTCACCGGTTTTAAGTTCTTGCGTAGCTCTAGCATCAATGCCGTTTACATTTAATTGATTAAATGTGCTTGGTCCTAAAAATAAATAAGATCCGCAAGTTTTGTTCCCTATTAAATATCTATCGTTTGATACGAATCCAAACTTATCAGGATATTCGTTTAGAGAAACTGGCTGATAAACATTTTCATATTTATAAGTTGGTGACGCAGGAGGCGCTGGTATAGGCAACACAGCAACTTTAACATTGTCTAAGAATGCCTGGTAATATCCTAATTGTGGACGATATCCATTTACTGTACTTGCTTCAAGTTCAACATTTTTAGCATGTCTGAATGTTGATGCAGCCTCAGGAGCAATAGGATACCCAGTCGTTGGGTCAATATTAACAGAAGGTAATTGTAAATTGTTGAATGTAAGCGCAGTTCCTGGAAACCCTGGGTTTATTGCTGGGTGATCTGTATGTATACAAAAATCGCTAATTTCACCAGCTAAACCGCCATTAGGGACATTTGTCAATGAATATGTTCCATTCCATATCCATGTTTCCGCGTTAACGGCACCTGACGTAGTTGGCGTTGGTGGAACATAATATCTTCCTGTTATTGGATTTTCATATAAATTGTTAACAAGTCCTACATCTTTAAATCTGCTATAAATGTATTGCCCTTTTGATTGGCCGCTTTGATAAAACGCTGTTGCGTACTTGTTACCGTTATTTGTATCATCTTTTTGTATAGAAGTTTGAACTATAGGCGTTTGGTCATATAATCTAAAGTTATTATAATCGCTATCACTAGTAGTTGGGAATAAAGTCGTTGTATTATACGGAGACACAAACGGTTGTACTGAAGGGAACACAGGAATATTTGCTGTTGTTAATGTAGTAGGCAAAGCAGCACCAATTCCACCTGGGAATCTTGAAATTAATTGTAAAGGTGTTGCCTCAGCGTTTTCTAATGAAATTTGGTATGTCTTATTTACAATTGCGCCACGTCTCTCATTAACAGGTAATAATGTTACATAATCTAAGTAATAGCCAGCAAAAAGTTGAATAACACTTCCTCGTGTAATAGCTGTTTTAGTTTTCTTATCAGGATCAATCAGATATATGCTAAGAATACCAGCAACACGATTAGCTCTATTTTCTAATTCAAGAATTCTTATTTCATATTCTTGAAGTTTTTGTAAAAGTGTAATAACATTGCCTTCAGACGTATAATATCCTGAAGAAACTGTTTCAGCATTGTGAGCATAATATTTTTGGCCGACAAAGAATGAACTTTCTAAATGGGTATCAATTCCTTTAGCAGCTAAATCATTATTAAGTTGAACTCGCACAGCTTCTGCATTTGCTTGTTGAAGCGCAATAGTTGCTTCATCTTCAGTAGCAAGATCAGTAGGAAAGTCAATTGATATAACATTAGAAGAATTTGAAAGAAGAGGGTTATCAGGCCAGCCTGCTTCAGAAACTGAAATTACATAAAACTCAACTTTTTCACCTTTACTAATAGGAATATCAATTTGGTTAATATTTACAGCATCGGGATTTTCAATATCTTCTGAAGCCCATACGTATTTACCTGTGCCTACATCGTATATTTTTGCTCGTATAGCTGATGTGTATTCATTTAAATTTGAGTAAGTACCTTTTTTAATTTGTCCATTTGCATCAATAAAGTCAAACTGCTGAACATTATTTTGACTTCCATCAGGCCTAACGTATCTCCAATAGATTCTAAATTGCATTACACTTTGGTTACCTGTTTTCTCACTATATTGTGGGTCAGGCATATTAAAGAACCCTCTAATACGAAATTTAGGTGTGTCTAATGCTGCCGGTTTTTGTTCAGCAATAACCGCAAGTTCTTTTACAATAGATGCATAGAGGGAAGATTTTGTGCTTTTCTCGCGAATTAAATTATCTAATTCATTTTTAACTCCACGACGTTCAGTATCCGAATTAAACTTACGTGAATTTAGTTCTTCTTTCTTTTTATCAATTGATTTTTCTAATTCAGTAATCTCAGACTCAAGTGTAACCTTATCAGATTGTTTCTTTCTGATTGAGTCAATCTCAGCTTGGTCAAGTTTATGATCGTTAATTGTAACAACTTTAAAGTTTGACGGATCTAACTCAGGAGCTATCGGTGTAATACCATCAACTGCTGATATTTTATTTTCTTTTGCTTGTGATAATAAAATGTTACCAAAATCAAGAACATTCTTTTGATAAAAATCTTTCATTATCATTGTTCCTGCACCAGTTTCAGTACTTAAGTCATTAGTAGCAAAAGCAACGCCTGGTGAATAAATTGTAGAGATTAAGTTTTCTTCATCATTAACAGTTCTAAAGAAAATAACATTATATTCGTTAAAGCCGATTCCTACATTAGCAATTTTAGGCGAGAATGTTTCAGAATAAAATCCTACAGGTTCACCAACGATAAAAGGGTCGTATCCATTTAATCTTGTAACTCTAACGTATTTTGTTGAATTATCAATTTCTACTATTTCATACATCGTTTCGCCTTTAACAAGGCGATCACCTATTTTTAATGAAAGCGTATCTTTTGTTAACGAAAGATTATCGGTATATGATAACTTATTAAATAAGTACCATCTCTTTTTACCTGTACTACCATCAGGATTTGTAACTTCTCTATCTTGTATGTTTACAACTAAAAAATCACCGGCATATCTTACAATTGAAAGAGGCATGTCAAGAACAGCATCGTCTGTAAAATAATTAATGTTTTGTTTTTGTAAGCCAACAAGAAGCTGCACATAATCAAGATTATTTTTACCTTTTAAGTTATTGTTAAAATAATCTTGTTTCGTTTTATCGTCAAGATTAAGAATTAATCGTTGAGCATAAATTTTTGATTCTTGTTGTGGTATGTAAGGCGTTACATCAAAACTAACTTTAAGAGCAGGTGTGTACATACTCTCAAAGAAATAATTATTTTCAGTAATGAATTTTGACGGAACTGTAAGATTACCAATTGGTGCAGGATTCTTTATAAGTGCTGCTTGGTAAATTCTTTTAAATGTTCCATCAGGCATTCTTATATAAGCATCGCTACCGTCAAATCCTGTTAGTTTTTGAATTGTGTTATCAATTCTATCAATACTGCCTTTAAGATACCCAAACGAAGGGATTGTGTATGACGTAGTTGTTCCATCGCTGTTTGAAACAGTTATAGCTACAGTATCCGCATTAGAAGTTGTTGCAGTTTGAATTGCCTGCAGTGTATCTAATGAATTATTTTGTAAGCGAATAAAATTAGCTAATATTGTGCCAAGACTATTTTCAGTCGTATTAGGTGTGCTCATATTTTTTAATTTTTTAGAATATTAGAATATATCAACTGCAAACGTAAATGTCGCAGGATCTAAACATACAAGTTCAATAATTGGAGAATTTCCTTTATTCTCAAAATCAAGATAAGTAATAAAACCAATTTCAGCTGAATAAGGGAATCCTGTGTTCAAGTAATCAGTTGCATCAGAATACACAATAAAGTTAAATTTGCCGTTTGCGTTATTTAAGTCAATACCATTAACAAAAGATATTCTTAATACTTGGCCTTTTTGCCAACTTTTATTTGTATCATCGATGTACATTACAACATCACGGTCAACAATAAGTGGGTTGTTTGGTGTGCCGTCTGTTATCTTAATATAATTTGTAAAATCTATAAGTGGTTTAACGTATGAATAACTGTTAGGATTTGATAAGAAATCATCTAAGATTGAAACAAGAGGTTTAGTTCCTAAATTAAATTGCTGATTCGTGTTCACAATCTGAACAGTCCCTGCTTGACTCTTATCTAAATAAATACCTTGACCTGGTTGTAAAAGATCCAGGTTATAAGACATTTGAACACTTGTCTGATTTTTATAAATGTTTGTTATCTCTTCGTAATTTCGTTGAATTAAGTTTAAGATGTTTGTTGTATTTGCGTAAAGCCCTGCGTTCGTTGTAATGCTATCTTCTAAAGCTGTCATTCGAGCTTCAATCTGTTGCGCAGTTTCATTAGATAAAATTAAACTTTGTAAGTTTTGAAATTCAGCATAAAGATCATTAACTAACTGATTGTTATTCATTAATATTGTAACTGCAGCATTCATTTCATTTAAAGCATCCATATAGAGCTGTAATGAAAATGGGTTATAGTTATTAATGTTTGTCTCAATTGAAGTATCTTGAGTATTCAAATCAAACTTCAAGTTAACTCGGTAAGCATAAGAGTTACCGTTATCACCTGTTAATGAATTAGGCTTATATTTTGTTAATCTTGGTATGTATCCGCCACCACTTGCAAGAGGATCTACATTATCTAGGAATAAAACTCCAAATAAGTTAGTTGTTGAATCGCTAGGATTTAATGGATCGTATAAATCATAATAAATAAGTACAGCATTAAAATCAAAAGATTGTGCTAATGCTGAATCATTAAATGTACCAAAATCTGTTATAGCGCCTTTAATTCCTGCATAAACATCGGTTTTAAATTCAACTGAAATACCATCGAGACGTGATCTTGTGTATTCTACAATTTTATAAGTACTTTCAATTTTAAACTTGTCATTTGCTGAATCACCAAATGCAGCAGGCTCTAAGAAATACGTATTCGCAATTGGATTTGGGAACCACCACTGGAACCCTGGGAATCCTTCTTGAATGTAAGAATTTGTAACAGGACTATAGTAATAGTATTCACCTAATGTACTTTGTGGATCATCAACTGTATAAGTAAATGTATCACTGTCAAAAAACGCTAATGTACTTAAACCTGCAGGCTGAACAGTTGCAGCATCTCTACCGTTTAAGTATTCAGCAGCTAAAGGATTTTCGGGTGTGTTTGTAAAAACTTTATTAGGAGCATAATTAGCATCACTAATTGAATTAAATAATACAGTTGGTGTGTTACCATGTGATGTAGGAACGTAAATATAAACTTCAGTAAAAGCATTAAAATTATTTCTAACACTATTAATGATGTTTATATCACCAACATATCTTACAACTCTTTTGTAAGTTGGTGTTTCATCTTCTTCAACCCATCTTAAACCGTATATGTTTGAACTTAATTCACTTGCATTAGCTTCACGAAAACGAATTGCTCCAATTTCCTTTAACCATTTATAAAAAACACGTTCAGAAACTGTACGACTTAATGTTGGATCATAATCAGGATCAGATGTGATCATTGATTCTAAGTTAAGACAGTAATTTTGTAATGATTCCGCAAAGTAATCATTTAATGTCTTGCTTTGGTCAATAACTGTAAACGCGCCAGGTGTATTTGACAAGCCTATATTATTTTCACCTAACGGAGAAGATTTTATGTCAGGTATGTTTAATAACGCAAATGTAGAAAACTTAAATTTCTTTTGCGAATTATTCAAAGACAGTCCTAAATCTTCTGATGCTGATGAAAACGTATAAAATGTACCACCCTGTAAACGGATTGGTTTAATTAATGGAGCTATCATTTAAGGTCTCTAATTTTTTAGTATTCAATTGAGTATACGCTATCACCTGGATTAGCTGCACTTATTACTCTCCAACCAGAATTATCATAAAATAACGTTACCGCTAATTTTTTAACGTCTGTACTTGCAAAAGATAGACTTGATATTGCTTTAAATTCAATTGGCGCAGAAGTTGCTAAATTTGCAGTTCCGATTGTAAATGTACTTAATGAAATGCCTGATGTAATTGGTGTTTGTATAAAGATAGTTACAATTTGTCCTAAATTACCTGCTGGTAAATTAATAGTATCACAATCAGATGGTGCTGTACCAGTATAAGCTGACAAGTTAAGTCTTAACACTGATCTGTTATTTAACGTGCCTGGAGCCATTGTTCTTGTTGTTGTGCCTCCTGTTAAAGTTTGTGGATCTAACAATAAACCACCTGTTCCTAATTGTGAAATACGGAATTCATTAGAAAAAGTTGAAGGCACTGCAGATGTTAATGTTCCACCGCCAACAGCTGAACCATCAAAAGTTATATTTTTATTAACAGTTAAGCTTTGTGCAACTGTTATACTTTGCGTAACACCTAAACTTAATGCGACATTTAAATTGCCTTGGAATAAACCAGTAGCTTCACATGTAAATATTTGTGCTGATGCAGGATTAGTGTACTTCTTAATAATTGCGTTACCTACATTTAAGGCTCCACCTGGGTTAAAAGAAGTGTCCAAACGTCCTTCAAGAGTATTGATTGCGTTTGTTAATTTTTTGAAGTTGTCGTTAATTGTTATACGAGATCCTGCGATATTATCCCCTCCTAACAATTCCGTGATTGAAATGTTTGCCATTTTTCTAAGTTATTTTCTTATGATTTGTTTTATATATCTAATTGCTAAACTCGGTAAGATTCCCATTTTGGATCATACCAAAACTTGCGGCCTGTTTTATCAACCATTGAACTTAATTTGCCATAACACATAACCCATTCTTTAAATGTATCACCACTTATACCATTAGGATTATACCAATCTTTTAATTGGCCACCACCTAATTGATATGCATCTCTAACACAAAGATGTGTAATTGTACATAAAAGATCAACATCTTGATCTGTTAATTGGTTGGCGGACTGAAAAGGATTAATGTTTAACCGATAAAGTATTTCAGCTCTTAAATAATTACCAACACCGTTAAACCATTTCTGATTCATTAAAACTTCGCAAATAGGTTTATTAAAATCTTTATGTTTAAATATGTTTGTTCTTAAAACAAGATTAAAATCATTATATTCAATTAGCGGACAGTTACCTCTGCCTTTATTCCAAGTATCTGCCCATTTCCACTTTGCGAATCTTCTTACGTCATAGAGAATTAAGTAATTGCCTCGAGTACTTATGAATCTTAAATGCGCATGTTTTAAAGCTGTTTCTAATTTTGCACTATCTTTCTTTATGTAAATCCAATTACCGCTCATACCCATTGAACAAGATAGTCTTTTCATTAAAACGCCATTAATGTCACCGCCAACAAGTTCAAGATTAAGCATTAATTCCTTTCCACGTGATTGAGCAGAAATAGCAAAGATTCCTCCTTCAAAAACATCAAGATCAGTTTTTACTTTTGAAACTTCTGATTTTTCAACAACTTCAAAAAATGGGTCAATGCCGACAACATTATTAATGAAGTCGGACATTATTTTTACTTCTGCTAATTCAGGCATATTAAACAGTTTTTAATACTCCTGGGTTGTAAATTTTTGAAATAGCAGTAACAAGATGAATCATTGTCTTAACGTCTTTTTCACAATAAGTTTGAATTCTATCCAATCCATAATTATGATATGTTTCATGTACTTGACTTCCATCAATGTCATCTTTAGGAGTTGGGATTCCCATACTATAAGCAGCTTCTTCAAAAGTTACATCAAGACTTGAATTACTTTTCCACATTTCTTTTAAATCAATAACACCAACTTCCCAAGGCTTTTTATCATAAGTACTTAAGCAAGATGGAACTTGTAATCCTACATTATGTAATTTACGAACAATCCACGGAACGTCAAAGTTTTTGATATTCCAGCCGGTAGGAACTAAACCGTTTGCTGATGCATTATGAAATACCATCGCAATTCTTTTTAAAGAATCATATTCAGTATCGCCGTCATCTAATGTTATTGAACCTACATTATAACCGTTCCCTCCTGCATATTTATCAGGATTCCATAAGCCATACGACATTGTTACGATTTGTCCAAACTCTGGATAAAGAGCAACGTTTTGTTCATAACCTTTTTTGTAGTCTTCAATTTTTTGACGATTCATTTTCTTATGCCACATCTCAGCACCTGCAGGATCTGCGTTTTCAAATTCTTCGTAGTTTGAATACTTACCAGCTGTTTCAATATCAAAGAACAGCATTGTTTTTAATTTACTTTCACTAAACATAATTTTAATTTATTTTAATTTTTATATACATTTTTCTTTAATTAGTTCATATTAGACAGAACTATTTACAAACTATGTATAAAAACTATACGGTTAGTCAGGTGGAAGGATAGATAGATTGAAGTAGGTAGACTAAGATAGTAAACAACAGTAGAAACATAAGAAAAGAAAGAATGATGAATCTAGGAAAAGAAGATGGATTAGGACAGATGAGAGTCGATCCACGAACATTAGAATGGGTAGGATGTGATGAGGAACCACAGCTATTTGAATCTGTATCTATATTTAAAAGATTACCAGCATTATTGAGTCCAAGTGGCAAAGAAGAATATCTACCTATGGATGTTGTCATTTGTAAAAAATGTGGGAAAGTACCTGAGTTTGTTTATTCTCAAGTACCAGATTTTCCTGAAAATTTAAAAAGTACTTGTAATGCAAAAAAATCTTCAGGACTCGAATTATAAACCTTTTATAGATTCGAGATTAGAAATTCAGTCAGTTCCACAAATAGGCGGCTGGGGGATTTTTACAAAAGAAAACATCAACGACGGAGTTATTATTGAAATAGCTCCTGTTGTTGTTTATCCACGACAGTTAATGGAAATAGCAATTTGGTCTTGTCAAGCTGAAGGAATTCCAAACGGAGATTTAAAACTTGACCAATACACTGTGAACTGGCAAGCAGACGGTGGATTCCCAATGGGATGGGTGGCTCTGTATAATCATAAAGATGATAATAATTGTCAGTTTATTGCTGACTACGAACTTAATCTTATTGGTATAAAAACAATAAAACCAATATCCGCCGAAGAACAGTTATTTGTTTCATACGGCGAACATTGGTTTAATTCAAAAATTGGTTATATTACGAAATATCCTTTTTAGGATGTGTAGTTGTTTGGGATTCTTCCCAATCATCAAAAGTTTGTTCGATTAACATAACGATAGGATCCCTAACGATATCATTTTTATCAAATTCCAATACTCCTATATTAGGCTTATCGGCAAATAAGTGAACAACCAATTCGAGTGAAGACATCTGATGATTCTTCATATCAATTTGTTTAGTATCACCTGTAATGATCATTATAGAATCAGTACCGATACGGGTCAATGTAGACCTCATATTCTTTTTAGTAATGTTTTGAGCTTCGTCAACGATTATGATTGCGTTGTCAATTGAACGACCACGAATATAAGCTAATGGTAGAACTTGAATAAGTCCCATGTCAAGCATGATTTGTGTTATGCCTTCTCCAATAAGTTTGTGAAAGTTATCAAGAAAAGAAATTGTAAAAGGATACATTTTTTCTTTCATATCTCCTTTTAGGAATCCTATTTCTTCGCCTTCTAAAACCGTTACACTTTTTACAAGTATTATTCTTTTAAATTTTGGATCTGACTTTAACATTTTCAATGCTTGTGCGCAAGCAAGATATGTTTTCCCTGTTCCTGCAGGGCCAGCAGCGATTGTAATTTTGTTATCACTGATTAAGTTAATAAAAGTTTTTTGGTTTGGATTTTTACATTTCAAATCAACCGTAATCTTATCAAGATTAAACTTGTTTGATGTTTGTGATGAAGATGTATATCCAAGTGGAAATACTTCATCAAAGTATTCATCTGTCTTGGCTTTATTTTTAGGTCTTGCCATAATCTTTTATTTTTTGCATAGGATCTCGTCCTATATAATTTCAACCAACTTTGACAGTTTCAACTTTGACATCTTTCTCCTTTTCAATTTCTTTTGCTAATCGGAGATTGTCATCGTTGTCGTCAAAGAAAACTAAATCTTTATAACCGTATTCTATGAGCCCGTGTATTGCTTGCTTTTTCTTTTCGGCAACATTACCTTTAAAATTATACCTGGGATCATTTACGGCAAACACCAAATCCGGGTGAATGTTTATTCCTTTTTCTAAGAAAAAATCACGAATCAGTTTTGTATTAGATCTTGCTGTTACAATTGAGACATGTACTCCGCTGGTGTAAAAATTTAATAACTTTTCCAATATCTCTGTTATAAATGTAGATCTTCTCAAAATTTCCGCATCCTCAAATTCAGTAAATGATAATGCGTGATTGTGATCATGTACATAATGGTTAAATTGTTCCGGTGTAAGGGATTTAAGAACCCTCCCCGATTTAGGATCTATGACCTGTATCTTCGCTTGTGAAATGATGAGCGTATCATCTAAGTCAAATATAGCAAGCTTTTCAGATCGTTTCCCTTTTATTGAAATTTCGTTTATGCTAGGTTTATGTATTCTTCTGCTGTCCATTCTGTGTATAGTTTATTTATCTCATCATATGTTGCGGATACTGACCAAGCCCAGAGTTTATTTGTTGAATAATTAAACGGAGCTGAATTGGTAGGTACTCCAAAAACGGGATCCCAATAAGCACGAACGCCATTAGGTATAGTTTTTACACTAGCCAATGTTCTGTAATTATATCCTGATCCGTTTTGTATTTTATATACACCATCATGTGTTTTGATTTCAGATTTAAGAACTTCATCATACCATTCTTGTGTAATGTCTACCCCCAATCCTGTATCAGCATCGCGAACCTCAATTCCAAATTGTCTGCCTGAATATAATATAGAATGCACATAAAAATTTGTTGTTGTGCCTAAAGGCGGTAAACCTTCAATGTATGAATTAATTGTAGGTAGCGGATATGTGCCGCCATATTCAGGACGTGTCTTTCTTGCAAATAAACCAAGTTCAAGGTATGAAGGATTTGCAGAACCAGATATGGCACAAACATCAAACGTGTTTATCATTAATGCTCCTTTATTATCAAGACGAGTTGCCCAAACTGCGCCTGTTCCAACTCCTTTAATTATTAAAGAACGATTGGAATTTAAACCTACGCCCGGCTCAACTATTTTAATTGTTTGTACATTTCCATTATTAACAAAAGCTTTTAACGAAGTATCGCTATTTGATAGCGGGCCATGAACTTGTGTTTTATATATGTAAGGGGTAATACTATCTGATGGGTCTCTTAGCTGTAGCCTGTAAGTTCTACTTGATTGATTAACATCATCCCAATAAAAGAAGATTTCTTTTGTCGTTGAATTAAAAGACGCAGTTAAATTAACTGGCGGATATGCTTCATTAAATGTTGAATGATCTTGATACATTTGTCTTTTCCAAATAAACCACTGGCCTGGCGAGATTTCTTTAGGATTGCCTTGCGCAATAATACATGAAAGTTCAAAATTATACTCCCAAACTTCAGGATAATTAGATTGTAATTGCGTAGGTATAATTTCAACAATTTCCGAAACAACACCTCTTACATAATCACCAGTTGAACTTATAATTGTGAACGGCTCACCTGTTTTTATTAATTCAGACCCGTATAGTCCAGGATTTGTTGCTGCTACGCTTGCTTGTTGCGCAAGATATGAACAATGTATGTTAACAATGTAAAAATTTCCTGACTTTATATTTTGAAAGTCAACTTTTGTTATACTTGATGTATAATTTACACTATAGTTATCATTAATTGTTAACTCAGATGTGTATATCTTTCCTTGTAGCACATCATCACTATTACCATCTTCAATAGAAGGTGTTCTTAAAAATTGGTCTTGAGCTTTTAATAAAGCGTCAGGCACATTAATTATTAATCTATTAGTTTTCGCCATAAACTTCAAAGAAATCTTTTTTCGTATCTATTCTTACATTACCGTTTGTATCTTCTATGGTTAATTCAACAGTGAACTTACCCGGGTATGAAAATTCCCATAAGATAGTTGGGTCAGTTGTTTCGACAAGAAGATTTGAATCTTCATATATCTTCCAACCAAATTTTGTTTTTCCTGCTATTTTACTTGCATCCGGTGTAAGTAAAACGCTTGTGCCTTGTGGTATTTTTGCAGGTAGCGTTCCTATAATTGAATCTTCCCATCTCCAAGATCCGCCTATTGCTGATTCATAAGGTAAACGATTAGATTGTGTTTCAGCTTCTAAAACATTACTAAAAGCTGGGTCATTAAAAAATGAATAAGCAGGCGCTAACGAAGCTGCAGGATACCATCCAGGTTCACCAGCATTTGGATTTATGCCTTCATAAAAATAAACTTGTAATGATCTTTCATTAATTACAAGTTCTTTCATCCCCGTTAAGAAACCACCAACTTTACCGATTCCATAGCCTACATTGTGATAAAGATTTTTAATAGGATATGTATGTGAAATAGGATCGTTTGATCTTGTTACTTCATTATAGAATTCAATACCATTTTGTCCAATTAACCATCCTAATTGGTCAACACTTGGCGTATTCGCAAATGCATCAATTAAAAAAGTTCCGTTTTCCAATAAATGTTGTAAACCTAATAAACTGTTTGCAGGCGTTACCCATTCTAAGTAATAAGTATTCCATGTTGCATTTACTGACGCAGGTTCAGATAATCTTAAAGTTCTAACAACACCATCATAAGCATATATTTCTAAAACTGTTGCTCCAGTACTTGGCGTAACGGGTAATCCAGGACCTGTGATTGTATCTCCTATATAAATTTCAGATTCCATTAAGCCTGTAATATTCTTAATTGAATAATCACCAGCAGTAGCCGTTGCTGTAAAAGCAACCTTTTTAGGTATAGGATTTGCTAATTCTAAATCAGATGTTACATTAACAATATCTTGAGCAGGTCCGACGTTTTCAGCAACAATGACATCTCCTACAACTGGGGTTGGACCAGAAGTTTGGTAATCAAATATCTTTGTAGGATCCGTGTATGTATCAACTCTTCCTAATATAAATTTCATATCTGAAACGCTATTAAGTTGATAACTAAATCTTGAAAGTGATGGGTTATCAGTTTTTCTTAATTCATAAAGTGCTTGTGACCATTGCTGTGCCGGTGACATACCACCTACAATTCCAGTGAATAAGAAACTAATATCGTTATTCATTTGTATTCCGCCGTTTTGCGCAATTTTGCTTAAGTTAAAATTACAACCTAAGTTATCTTGATAATCATATGTATCCCATGATTGGTTACATGCTTCAGTCCAATTAATAAGTTGAGAATTTTCCCATGTTTTAGTTAATGAACCAATATACTTTTCTGAATTATCAGTATCAAAGTCATATTGATATGCGGTAAAACTCGATGAACTTCTAAGCAATTCAGAAGCTGAATCATCAACAGTTATAATTGTGCCTAATCCATTTCTCCAAGTACCTGTGTTTACTACGTATAAACTGTAATCACCAGTTGCTATGCCATGATCATAATACCAACCTGTAAAAGGTAATGATGACGCAGGGAATGAACTTAGGTCTGCACTTATAAATTCGCCTGATGGTGGGAACATATTAAAGTCCATATAAACTTCTGGTACACCAGCAGATCCTAAACCTAAATAAGTACGAGTTGGAAATTCATTATATTCATACTCCAGCCAAATTGAAGCACCAGCTGTAAACCAATCGGCAAGCTGCGCGTTTAAATTAAATAATTCACCGCCGTCAACTGTAGAAATGTCAATTACATGAATTCCATTATAATTTACTCCAGCTCCGTTCCATACATCATAAATAACACCAGTGTTACTAGTGTCAAAGAACGTATGTAAAGTTCTTAATCTTTGTTCATAAATAATTTTGCCATCAAGTTGAACAAAAATAATAATGTTTGTAAACCCTGGTCTTATTTCAGATGATGGGACCGCAGGTAAACACCCTACTTCAATCGAACTATTAATATAAAGTTTACCTACATATTTATTTTTTTCAACATTATCAGTTATTCCTGGTCTTACTACCCAAGCTGACGTAGATTCTACAGAATTCCAATTAAGATTGCCATTTGCTGAATCGTAATTACGTATTTTATAAATCTTTCCAATTTCGCCACCTTTTGTGTAATTGTTAACATCACCATTTAAAACTATGTAATTAGGATTTCCTGCGTAATTATCTTTTCCAACAATTCCTACTCTTTTTTGTTTTGGTACATCGTCAACACCAATTAATCTAATGTACTTTCCAATTTCAATACCTGTAGGATTTGTGATAGGATCGTATATTTGATTTCCTTTTAATACAATAGTGCCGCCTATTTCTCTAAGAACTTCCCACGTAGTTGGATTTTGTGTAAACGCTAATGGCGGAGTTGTAGTTAATTCAATTTTAGTTTCATTAGCCACAGAATAATCTGTGTATAACACTTCTAATTGATATGTAACATCATCTCTTCTAATAAAAATCCAATCATTAGGATTTATTAAAGGTTCAATTTTTGGATATGGTCTTTGCCCAAAGACAGATATCGTTGGGTTAACTACAGCAGGATTTGTTGTTGAATCTTTATATGATAAAACATAGTATTCAAGATTATCTTCTGCAGAGATTTGGATCACTTCTAAAGGATTTTCTAATGGGAAATTATAATCATTAAATACAGATAAAGGTCCTCCTTCTAAATGATTCCATGTGATTTCTGAATCATCCCATGTTGTTGGGTTAAACACTGGATTTACCCAACGACCAGTTGCATGATCCCAATCATAAAGAGGTCCTTCATTGTCTGGTGGGTTTAATTGACCTGGCGTTTGCGAAAACACCGGAGTAGGTACTTGAGCTAAATCATCCCACGTGTCAACACAATCAGTAACAAATCTTGCAACAAACGAAAAGTTTGCATATGGCATTGTCACAGTTATATCTTTTCTTTTAATTAAGAAATTGTTATCTGTATCATATATCACCATTTCTACTGCGTAAACACCTTCATAAGGTAACAATACAGTATGATTTATAAGTTCATCTATAGGCTTTATATCAGTATAATAGTTAAACTGTTGATTAGGATTTTCAGGACCAGTCAAAGAAATTCTCCATGCCATTTGATACATATCGTATCTTCCCATTTTATCCCAAGTGTAAGAATCACCTCTACCGCCATTTGCTGATACTGTTGGAGATTCTAAATAAGTACCACTTGTTAAAACATTTATACCTTCGTGTATGTAAATTTTATCACCGGGCGCTAACGCTGTTGTAATTGCCGAACCATCGTATAGAGATAATTCAATTTCATCAAGCGGCTGATTAACTATGCTTGTCATTGTACCGTCAGGTACATTAGGGCTTTTAACAATTTTATTAATACTTACTTGATATAAGCCAGCTACAGGTAATGCAGGCGTGACAGTTATTAAGTCATTAATACCTACTGAGTTACTAACAGTTAGTATTTCATATTCAAGTATCTTAATCTTGCCGTTAATAATTGAAGAATCAGCTGTCCCGCCAAACCCTCCTCCTCCTGATACAAATATATCTGGTGCATAAGCATAGTCAGTTCCTGGGTTAAGAATCTCAATTGCTTGAAGCTGACCATCTACCCATGCCTTAAAAGACGCGTCAGACGCACCGCTTAAATCTTTCCATACGTATTGCATATCATCCCATGTAACATCAAAAGATGTTGACAAATTAAGAGGACCACCCACAGGAATACCTGGAGCATCAACCCAAGGATCTACTGTATCAGTATCGGTAAAATAACCAATAGGTGTTCCAGGAACAGTAGTTACATCTAATAATGCAGATATACCGCCTATTGCTGGCGAGAAAACTGCGGTAGGCAATGTTGAAAATGTTTCGCCGCTGTCAAAACGATCGTAGAAATAAATATCTTCAGCAATTAACGGGATGTCAGTAGCAAGACAATTAAACCCAGTTGCGTTAGGAACAAAAAAAGTTGTACCACTTGGTCTTAATACAAGTGCTTGGTAAAAAGTTGGTGGTAATGAAGCATAAAGAGATCCTTGGTCAGGACCTGCTAAAATATCAGCATCAATGACACCGCCATTTGCGTTAACATTTGTTACTGTTAAACGTATAGGATTTATATAAGAGCCTCCTGCTAATGTTATAACGTCTCCAGCTAAATAGCCAGTTCCTGTAACAGAAGCAAACGTTATAGATGCTACATTGCCTTTCATTTTAACAATGCCTCGAGGCTGATTAACAGAATTTCCTACAAATGAAACAAGAGGTATAACACCATAGTATGGTCCACCTGGGTTATCAATAAATGCATCTGAAATTTTAAATTGGTTGTAGTAATTTGACACAAGAGTATTCATATCGGGACTTGTCATCCCATCATTATTATCAAAAGGCCTTGCATCAATTATTTGAACTGGTGAATTTGTTTTAAAATCAATATCACGAGTTAATTCAATGTTTAAATAAACGTTAGGATCGTACCAACTGTTTACTGCGTATCTTTCATAATAAACACCTTCGCCTGTAATATCAACGATTCTTGTATTAAGAGGTAAGAATTTATTTTTTAAGTATCTTTTTAATGCAAAAAGTTTTATTAAAACTTCCTCGTTTGTATAAGCAAACGCATCTTCTGTAACAGGTACACCAAATTCGTCAAATTCCCCACTATTTCTAACAATATCATAATACAGTCCAAATTTATTTGTCTTCTTATAGTGGCTACTTGGAAGTAAAGATATCATTTCGCTTTCCTTTGCTTTATCTTTAAGCTGAAAAGGAATTTCCATTTGACGATACTTACCATAGTACTCGTCTTCAATATTTACATTTAACCAATATTCTTTAATACGAATATCATAATAGCCAAACCAGTTAACGATGTTAACCAAACCACGATAAGAACCTACATAAGGCCAGATGTTATCTCCTTCAAGTAACATCTCTTTTCTTTTCTCGTTTAACAACTTATTATCTACACGATCTTCATTGACATCAGAATCACGCATAATAAGTTCTTCCTCCATGTCAACATCGCGACCAAAGTTTTCAAGCAATGAACCTAATCGTTCATCTTCAGGTATTGTTTCACCTTCATACAGTCCTACAAATATTTTCTTAGGTGTAGGATATGTAATATCGTCAATCATAATTTGTGCTGTGTACACGCCTTCAACGTCTGATTGAAGTCCGATATTAAACTGCAGCGATTCTTTATGAATGTATTCGTTTACTGTTCTTTGATAAATTGTGTTAGTTCCTGATGGAATTGAATCCGCGGGGCTTGCTAACGAAGCATTATTTAATTGAAAGTAAACTTGTTTTCTTTTATTAATTGTTGGGTAATCTACATTATAAGAAACATCAAATAAGAAAAACTCAGAATCACTACTAGGTGTTAAGTACGCACTATAAACAGGAATAACACCAAACTGAGTAGTTGATGTTACAGTCGTTGATATAGTTTGAGTACTGGCAAAATAAATGTCAGTAATTGTTACACCAGTTACAACTTGTTCCCCATCTAAAAGAGTTGGCGATGATGTATCAAAAATACGTATCTTATTTCCTTTTCTTAAATTATGTGGTTCATAACAAGTAAACGAATAAGCACCAGTTAATACAAGATTATTTGAAACAGTTATGTAATTATACGTTGTGTTTATTTCAGTAATCTTTGTGTTTGTTGGAATTCCAGTACCAATAAGATACATACCTACTTTTAAGTTAGGTATCAATAATGCAGGTATTCCAACTATCCTATTAAGATTCCCACCAAGAACTGATCCTGTTATAGCAAATGTTTCAATTTTGATATTTGCTGTAAGACCATTGCTGCTATACGAAGCAATGTTAAACGGACCGTATTCTTCAACTCTAGGTTTAGTATATGTTTCTCTACCGTCAGAATCAAAAACATTCTCAATAACGAAAATGTGATCCGTTGCTATAAGTCCAGTTGAAACAGGCTCTAAGAATTCGTTAACAAAAAATGTTGTAGACGGATATGTAAAACCTTTATTGTTTGAACTTATAGGAATTATAAATGATAAGATTTCACCGGTGACACTTAATGTTATATCGCTAGTGCTAGTGACAAATCTTGAACCTGTAAATTCATCAAAAAATTCAAAGTATGTATCTGTTGAATAATCGCTACCACCACTTAAAATTTCTACGTAAGTAATTTCACCACTTGGGTTTGTGTAAGCATTAATCACAGCTCCGTAACCTATACCTTCAGGATCGTTTATAATTACGCCTATAGGACTTGTATAGTCCGGGTTAAGGTTATATCCTTGCTTATTAAAAAGCTTAAATCGATTCGTTAGTAACATTAATTTAAGTGCTTGTAGTTTTTATTTACCGTATAATTAAAAGCTTTCTTGATTTGACTTGCGCAATCCATGATATACACCATCATTTCTGTAAACTTTTTAATTATCGTTAATCGTTTAGGATCGCTTAAAAGATATCCTGACACTGAATTTGTCATCATTTTATCCCTCCAGTCAAAACCGTTATTTTTCAGGTCATCAAACTGGTGATGCATAACATCATAATAACTTTCTCTAGTTAAATATTTTCCTTTTTTATATTCCATGATAATTAAGATGTTTTTATGCTATCTACATTTATACGATGTAATTCCATATTAATTGAGTTTGACGAATCTTTACCAAATGCAATATTAATACTTCCAGGCTTAGTTGCTGATGAAGTATCATAATAAACATATCCATTACGATCATTCCAACCCCCTCTTATAAGTGCATACTCACCACGATTAATAACAATGTCACCAAATGTATCAATTCCTACGTCAGGTAAAGAAGCATTTGCTGGGTCTGATTTAATGTATTCATTTTCTTCACCAACAAACCACAAGTTAACTGAGTCAACACCTTGTATGTTTTCAATGATTGAAATAAGATCAGATTTTGGTATACGATCTCTACGACGATTCTTTAAGAAATAATCGCTACATTTAGAAATGATTTGTTGTCTTACATTATCTTTACTATACCCTTCATATGCAGTAATGTTTATATTAAGAACGTATTTCTTTATGATTGGGTCAACAATTTTAACAACTGTTGTGATTATCTTTTGCCCGCTTTGTTCAATAAAATCATATACTTTATTTTTCTCTGCTTCAGATAGCGTAAATAACTTAATAGGAACAGTAAAGTAATCAGCGTTTGATGGCTTTCTTTTATTTACGTCTGGTATTAAAAATAAGTAAACAACATTATCGTCACTTAAGTCATTATCATCAAATGTATTAAAAGCATCAATTACACTAAAGATATTAAATTTTTCTAAAAAGTAAACGTAAGAATCAGCATTTGCTAATACGTATGATCTACTTGTTTTTGGCGCAAGAATTCTTGTTAAGTAAATAGGTTCAGCATCAGATCCAAAAATGATAGGTTTACCAATGTTTAATTTAACAGCATCATTAATAGGAATAACGTTACCTGCTAAATCGTAAACATCATCAACAAATGTAAATTGTGTAGTTTCGCCTTCAAGAATGTTTCCAGCGTTTCCACTTGTTGATAAGTACTCAACTCTAATAGAAGCACCTAAATCAGGAATTGATCCAAAGAAACCGTTACCAAAGTAAAGGTCAATACCTGCATTAATACCTGTTTTTACAACAACGCCTTTCTTTTCATATGGCATATCATAAATAGAATCGTATGTTTGCCACTTTTCCCCATTTACATAAACATACACAAAGAAGTTATCAACTTGTGATCCTCTTTTTACATTTATGTTATATGATTGTAATGCAAATCCTGTTCCTGTAACAGTTTGAGCTTCAATGATTCCTTGAAGTAATTTAGTTTCAATTGTAGTTGAACCACTAAGTTGAACTCTTATATCTTCACTATCGGCAACAATTGTATATGTTAAACCTGTAGCATTATTAATAATTCTAGTGTAATTAGGGATGATTGCTGTATTGCCATACATATCAATTGGGTTACCGTTATATGATATCATAACTGTACCTGATGCAGCAATTGCTCGCGTTGGGTTATGCCCAGCGATTCTGGCAAGACTTCGGATTGATGAATCACGAGTTGCCGTGTAGATGTTTAATTCAGTAATACTGTCTTCAACATAATAAAAGATAAGTTTACCTAAATCAATTATTACACCTAAAAGCTGACCGTATGCACTGGCTGGAGAGAACACATCCCCAACTTGTAAAAATTTATTTGTGAGGTAATCTTTAGAGTCTTGATAAAGTTGCTCAAAACGAATCCTGTTATACTTAAAAATTTCTAATGCCATTTCTGATGTCTTATTTTGCGACGACACCTAGATACTTTGTACCGTCTATGTATATATCTATGTAGCAGATATCCCTAACACTTCCTGGTACGAAATTGACTTCAATATTTATTTTATAATTTTTAGCTTCAGGACAATATGACGCAATTTGCGCATAAAAGTCTCGTTGGATTTGGAATCCTGAGTAATTTAACTCAAACAACATAGAATCAAGATCTAGGCCTAAATTAGGATATCCAAGGACTTCACCTCTTGCAGTAAAGAGGATCATGCGTAATTTTGTTAAGAGTGCTTCTATCGCATCTGTCGTTTCCAATATGGTGTTAACATATTTAGGATCGTTTTCGTTTCGGCAATAAATTTCTTTTAACATAATTTATTAATGGAAGATGTAGAACCAATCTGGTGTGTTCTCGTCATCTATTCTTTGTTTAATTTGTTCGATCTCTTCTTTACCATCATCTCTTAAACCGTCAGCATTAACAGCAATTCCGCCAGGCAAGTTGAATTGAAAGAATCCAATAATATTTGCTAGAGATATTTTTGTTTGAGCAGTAACCCATCTTTGAAAAAACCAATCATCATATAATTTGTTTTCTTCAATTTTTACAAGCGTGTCAATGAAAACATTTTTCTTTGGGTTACGACCTGTGATTTTTAAACGATGAGTATTTCTATTAAAATCAAAACGTACCTTTTCAAGAATGAACGCTTTAGTTAAATCCCAATATGAATATTGAGCAGTTCTTAAAACTAAATCATCAGAAGCAAAAGGTGCAAGATAAATCTCAGCTGCAAGTAAACGGTTGTCAGAAAAGTCTTTGTCAATTGTTCCTAAACGACCGCCTCCACTAATTTCTTTACATTCGGTAATTGACATAACACATTCAGGCAAGAGAATACTTCTTGTCTTTTTAAACTCATCACTGGTAAACCAAGCTTTCTCAATTACATAATATTGAGTTTCAACAGAAGGACCGTAATTTGCATAAAACCAATTAAGAGCTTGATTGACGATACGTTCAGATTCCCTAGGAGGAACTGAATATGGCAAGGAACCACTTCCTGTAACCTCAGCGTTCACCATTTCAATTAATTCATCTCTAGTCATGTCATTATGATAATTTTATTCGTCGTCTTTTATTGCACCAGCAATTGACCTATGTTTCTTTGATAATTTCCAACGAAGCGGATTCAATTTTCTTAAAAACTCATTAACTGGATGAGATTCAGTTTCACCATCTTCATTTTCAAAAGTAACAGTTTCAGCGCCAAGTTTTTTTAGTGCTTCAGCAATTTCATCTACAGGAACTTCTTCATTACCTTCATCAAGACCGCTTTCAATTGTAACTTTATCATCATTATATTCAATAACAAAACCACTTTCGTTAGTTGTTACTTTTGCAGCTTTTTTGAATTGTTCCTCGTCATCATTTTGAAGATTGCTGTCTTTATAAGAAGCAACATAATCTTCAAATTTTTTAATGTACTTCATGATTATTTTTCTTTTATTTTTTTCTTATTATTCTTATCTTGATTAGGATCACTATAAGAACTACTACCAGCGTTTCCAGATTCAGCAGGCTGACCTTCAACGATAAGTGTATCTTTTGATATTTTTGCTAATTTACCAATTTCGCCGTTACGAATAACACCAGCATTAACTTCACAGTTGATACTCATTTTTTTATTCTCAATGTAACAGTCATTACAAGTATTACCTACATGTAATTCACTATCAGCAATTTTTGAAAAGTCAATTGTGTTTGCTTTTAAAAACTCACTTTCTGTTATACGACTGTTTTTAATTTTACATTCGTAAAACCAAGATCTTGTCATAATACCTTCTATTTCACAATCAATAAATTCAAAATCAGAAAGATTACAGTTTTTAAGTTTTGTTTTCTTCAATTGGTAACGTCCTAATTCAGTATCGTAATTAAACTCACCTTTTGACATTTTACCTGTAACGATTAATTCATATAATTTCTCTCTCAAATTACCCCAAACAGCTTCAAGAACTTGTGGATCGTCAACCATATCAACACCAACTTTAATATCAGGAAATTTCTTTCTAAATTCCGAATATTTACTAAAGCCTTCATAAATCTTTTTGTCAAGATCTATCATCTTTTTAAAGTCAGCTCTTTCTTTATCACTAAAACCTGTAAAGTTAAGTGTGTCAAATAAATGTAAAGCTTGGTAATCAATTATGTCAAGAATAACTTTGCTTTTCTTTTGATAATCTTTCCCACCTAAGTAACGATATTCAAGATATCCTTTCTCAGCTTTCAAAAAGTTAACACCGTAGTATTTTTCGTCAGACGGAAGATTAAGTGTTGAACGACTAAAATCTTCAAGCGTTGGAGAATAAAAAAGAACTCGGTTAGGTCTGATTTGTTTTATACTTCTTGCATAAACACTATCTTTACGTTCAGGAAATTTGTCAAAAATTTTGTTTTCATCAAACGAAAGAATAAACTTTGGTATGTTTATGTTTTGAATTGTGTATAAAGTTGGAACAACATCACCGTCAATACTCATGTTAACGTGAATTGAACATCTTTCATTTGTATAACCATTTGATTGAATCCACTCAAAAACTTTAATTAAGATGTTTCTGGCATCTGCATATTTTATAGGTCCTGTTACAAGTTCACACATCTTTTTACCTCCTGAGTAATCAGGTTCAAGTTTAAAGATATCAGCAGTTGGTGTAACTGGTGAATGGTAAAGTGGTTTAGGATTTGAAATATCACTAAGAGAAAGTGGAACTACCACTCTCTTCTTAGTATATTTAGCTAATTGTTTTGCAGTTTCAAAAACATCAAGTGAGGAATAGAATTCAAACTCGAATCCTATTTTAATTCCGTCAAGTACTTCAGCTTTTGAGTAGTTCTTTTTAATCTTCATTTGGCAGTGAAAGGAAAATTTTATCGTTGTGAACTCTATCAATTGTAACCATTACTTTGTCACCAATTGAGTAGTTCTTTTTCTTGGTCTTGATTTCTTTTTGGGAAACTAAACCAACAATATCTTTTTGAACTTTAAATAGTACACCAAACGGTTGAACTGAAACAACTTCAGCTTCAACAATTTTTCCTAGGCTTGCAGTTTTGAATTCTTCTAATTGATTACGACGAATTGAAGGATCTTCATCAGTTAAGATCAATTTCTTATCGTCAGTAATTTCTTTTATCCAAAATTCAACTTTGTCTCCAGATTTAAATGTTCCTTTAACAAATTTGTTATGCAATTCCGGAGTCATTTTGCTTGTATGAATTAAACCTGTAAAAAGTTCATCAAATTCAACAAAGACACCATACTTCGCACTTCCAGTTACTGTACCTGCGTATTTTTTGTCTAAATCAAGTTCATTAATTTTACTGTTCATCACAGTACTAATATATTTCTTATAAGAAAAAACAAATGTGTCACTTTCTTTTAAGTAATCTTCAACCATTACTGGAATTTCTTTTCCTAACATTGAGTCAAAATCACGAACGATATTTGTTGCAGCTAATGACCCAGGTAAGAATCCGTCAATTCCTTGTACGTTAATAATAAATCCTCCTCCGTTCTTTTCTTTGATTTTTCCGTAATATGCCGCAGACGGTTTACGAATTTCCCCAAAGAATTCAGACTTCATTTTTAATGAATGTCCTTTTGAAATTGAAGCTTTAACATACGGCTTAATCATTTCAACAATAACGGTATGTCCGCTAGCAACAAACGATTCTCTGTTTTCAGTTTCTTTTAACCACTCTAATAAATCAGCTGGCGTAGTATTCATTAAAGAACAGAAATGTTTTTCACCTCTAATATCAATTGAGGCTTCAACAAATCCACTTAATGTAACTAACATATCTTTATCGTTAACTGAATTGATAGTTAAGATTCTACGAGATTCCCCAATAATTGGTTCTTTACTTTCAGGATCCGAACCTAAAAACACCTTTTCGTAATACTCTAAAGCATAAGGCTGATTGTTAAAAACTTTTACTCCGTACTTCTCCAAGATCTCCGGGTTGGGAGTCTTCTTGTCTTGTTGCATTATTGCTTCCCAAGACGCTTCTTCTAATGTTTTTTGAATGATCATATTTTTATTTTTGTTAAGGTATATATCATACCCTAAGATAACTAATTACTTTATTCCACCAAACGAATTAATCTTAAACAATAAAGCTTCTATTGCGTCTGGTATGATTGGGCTAAGAAGAAGTTCCAATGGTAATGGATTCGGTATTGGAAGTCCAGTGGGGCTTGGGATGTTTATCGCGAGTGCTGGTATAATTACTGATATCGTTGCAGATTTTAAATAGTCAGTTATAATTTCTGTTAATGCAGGAGCTAATTCTTTTGACATTGTCATTGTGATATCTTTCGAGATATGTTCAGATAAACTTTTTGCCCAGTTTTTTGAAACTTCAGTCCATAGCTTATCTTTATATACTGCTCGTAATATTGTTGAATTAATTTCTCCTGCCGGATTTTCAATAGCCCACTTATCAGTTTTTTCTTGAACTGTGTAAATGCTATTAACACTTTCAGTTTCTACAATTCCACCCATGTCAAGATCTTCATTAACACCTAGCGCTGTGTGACCTGTCATTTTTGCAGAAAAATGAGTGTTCAGTTCAGATTCTATTGTAGGCTGAAGATCTTCGAAAGCTTTCTTTAATTGTTGTTCTAATACTTCTGGTACTAACATATTTTTAATATTTGGTTTATACTGTTTTAACTACGGGTTGACTAGCTTTGCCGCTTAATAATACATCTAACATTGGCATAGTAGGTGGTGTTGTTGGAGCACCTAAGTTTCCAATATGTACGTGTGAATTAAAAAAACTTTTAAATGAATCACCAAGAACAAGTCGTTCACTAGCTCCAGCACCAAGTTCAACAGTTTCACTATGATCTATAACAACATTTTTTGTTGTAACGTTAACAGTGTTTTCTGATGATATTTGTATTTCATCGCCTACTAAATAAATTGAACTTTTAGTATCTTTGTGTTCAATTACGATACTTGAATCTGGTGCAATATTAATTAAAGAACTTTTTAAAGTTATAACCAAACCTTTGCCTGGTGTATAATAAACTTTTAATTCTTCTTCAGTATCATATGCAAGGACATGCGAATTTAGATATGTATCAGAAATATCTTTTTTAACAGCTTCGCTAAAATTTTGGATTGACGCATATTCGCCTGAATAAACATTACCTTCAGAAAATCTGACTTGTACAAACACATCTTTCTTTGGAATTGATATATCAGCAAACCCGCCATCGCCTGAAAACATTTGACGATTAAATGGCTGATACCAAGGAAGCTTGTCATCTTCTAAATCGTCAAATAAACCAAACACACGGATCTTAGCTTTCCCTTCCTTATCGGGATCGTCTGCATCAACTATTTTTCCAATAAAATATGATGCTTTTAAAACTTCTTTTGATAATCCTCTCATGATAATCCTATATTACCTAATTTCTCATTTTTAATAACTGGTCCTTTAAGTTCTTCAGCTCCAGGTTTTTCGGCAGGACCTGATTGTGGCGCTTTAAGTTGTTCTTGACCTAACGAATCACCAGATAAAGATCCTTCACCTGTAAGTTTTTCTTGTCCTAATGAATCACCAGAAAAAGAACCTTCGCCTTCAAGAATTTCTTTATCAAGTTTACCGCTTATACTTACATTTGGTCCGCTAAGTTCAACCGCTGATTCAGCACTTGATGATAAACTGTTTCCTAATAACTCAGTTTTTCCTGGATCACCTACAAGATTAACTTGTGGCCCTTCAAGTTTTATTTTATCATCGCCTGTACTTTTTGGTGGGATCATTAAAGGTTCTTTTCCTAACGATCCTTGTATTGATGAAGGTGAACCTGAAATTATTTCTTTCCCAGGATTACCTACTAAATTTGAACTACCACCTAATAATAATTTATCAATTGGGTTTATCAATGAACTTGAAGGCTTAGGCGCGTCAAAAGCTTTTCCTGGGTTTCCAGAAGGGTCAATTGCGTTTGCTAACGTTTCAGTTCCAGGCTTACCAGTTAATATTTGTGAAGCCTTTGCTTTTTTAGCTGCGGCTGAATATTCAGCATTTGCATTTGATAATGTTGAAGCAAATATTTGTAATAAGTTTGTTTGCGTTTTACTTATTCCTATGTTACCTAAAGTTCCAGGCGGCTTAGGCTTTGAAAGTTTTTGTATAAGCTGTTGTGCAGCATAAAGTGGATCTTGAGCAGCAAGCGCTAATTGAGCACTTATGTTTGCTAAAGAAAAACCATAAACGTTTCCTAGTTTAGCTGCATTGATTTGTTGGTCTATGTAATTACGAATAGCCCTACCTAAAAAAGATTCTTGCTGACTTTTTTGTACTTGTAAATCGCCTTTTCCTATTGGCTTCCCTACTGTTGTTAAATCCCCCTTTCCTAAATCTGTAGGATCCGTATTTTTCTGTGGCTCTTCAGGATTATTATTACCTAATGGTTGCTCGGATTCATTATTAGGTGCTTCTCTTAAACCAATATTAATTCCTTCTGTCGCAACATCAATACCTTTTAATATTTCACCAACTTCTGACCATTTAAACGTTCCGTCTGGCCTAATACGAGAATCGCTGCCTGCAGCAAACCTTTGTTCTCTATCAGATCTTATGCTATCAGGAGTTAAGTAATCATTTATACCATCTGGTGATCTAAGTGCTTGTAATATAGTACCTGCTAAATTAATTGCTTCACCAGTTGGGTTAACTGCTCGTGTTAATTCATTAAAAGCAGCTGAACCAAAACCTTTACCATTCATCCAAGGTTGAAATGTATCAGCTAAAAGAGCACCAAATAAACCATAATGATTGCTTTCACGAATACGACCAACTTTTATACCAAATTTAACCCTAGGAGATTCACCTGGGTAATTGGTTAATTCATCAATGTGTTCAAAGCCATCTTCAATAGCTGTAAATTCACATTCTTCAAAAATAAAATCTATAAAAGTTGCTGGCTCATTAATTCCACCAAATCCATTACCTAAAGTTCGGATTTCAGCAACAACAACTCGCATTTCAAAAAGTCTTTGAGTTTCAGGCAATTTCCACCTCATGTAAATTGGGTCAAACGCAGCTTTGCGATAAAGATCCAAAAGATAAGTTAAACGCATAGAAATTGTTTCGTTGCCTTCAAAAATTATTTTTTTCTCTTTACCTCTAAAGTTTTGTTTTGGATCTATTTTTGAAATTTCACCAAGCCCAGATACTTTGTCCCAAGCCCAAGGTTGATCTCGTAATAATGTTTTAAAACCTTCAGAAAATTCACGCATCATATTGGCGCGGTAATATTCACCAGTTCTTTTTAAATAATCTATAGCTGAATCAGGATGATCCTCAGGTAAAAATAATCCTTGAGGCAAATAATCTAAATCATAATTAAGTGGATCTTTAACAGTGTTTGGCACTATGTGCCAATAAAATCCTAAATAAGTAGGATCTTCAATATCATATCTTATACCACTACCAACGCCTTGTGAACGCGCGTCTTGAGTTAGAAAGCCATTACCGTTTAAAAAACCTTTTGTTAGTTTATCTGTATATTGCATAATTTATATATTCATTTTTAACCGGTAGCAGGAATTGGCCATTCTCTTCTACGTAATAAAAAAACTTGTGTCATACCTGGTGTTCCTTCAGCTGGTGGACTACTTGATGTATCAGTTTTAGAAATTGTGTACTTTAATTTGATACCATCAACCATATAATATCCACTGTAGAATTGATTTGCTGTAGGAGCAGTTTCACTAGTAGGTAAGTTTGCATCATTGGGAGTTCTGTTGGCAACCCTATCGTTGATATCACCAAACGAATGTAATAAGATAGGAATCTTTTCACCTCGATATATGTTTGGGTTCCAACGTGTAACGTGAGCTTCAATATATAATTTGTCAAGTTCTTCAAGATTTCTTCTATTCCAGATTTCTGAATAAAGATACATATCATGTGAATTTTTTGATTGCACACCTAGCCAAACATATCTATTTTGTTTTTCCCAATATTTTTCTTCAGCTGTTCCATCAGCAGCTTTAGGATACGGTCTACCTTTTAATAAGATTGCAGTATCATTTGCGCCATCAGTTACAATAGGATCTACATATAAGCTCCAAGTATCCTGTGTTTGTTGGTCATAAAATTGGGCAAACGTTTTGTAGCCCCATCTTTTTGATATGTCAGAACTATTATTTTGTACTGTGTATGTTTCAATAAACATATTCGTATCTTTAAAGTTATCCATATCACATAAGAATTTCTTAACTTGTTGTTGTGAAGATTTTTCTAAAGCAAGATCTGGCTTATCGTCTTTCATAAAAACAATGTCAAGTATGGCTGCAGTCATTTTGCCTTCGCTAGCAACTTGAGTATTAACATTAACAAAGTTTAAATGATAAAAAACATCAATAAAGCATTTAAAAAAGCTTTTATCATCTTTGTAAGCATGATCTACAATACTTGTAATTGTGTTCCTTAGAGTGTCACCTGGACATATCCAAATTTGTGAATCGTCGGTAGTATCTTCGTTTGTTGCGAATCCTAGCTTCAGTTCTTTACAAATTTTTTGCAGTACATCAACTGAAGTACCTTCAAATGATTTAATAACTTCATCGTCCATGTGAGGTATAAAAAGACTTCCTCTTAATGTTATTGTTGAACCTCGGCCTTCTGAACTACCAGGCCCACTATCAACATATGTTATCAAATAATCATTACGAATCGGTTTAAACGCATCATTCTTTGCTCTAATAAAAACAGATATGATATCCCCATCTTTTGGAAATTTTGTTGTTTTAAAGCCAGCTGTATTAGACATTGATACTGTTAAGTCAATACTAGGCAAAAAGCCATCTGCATCAATTTCAAAGTCAATAATTTCGCCAACATTAAATACGTAACTATTTATAATAATAAAAGGATAGTCTGTTCCTAATGTATTTTGGTATTGTCTTCCGCTTTTTCCACCTTTAGCATCAACTTCAGCAGACGTACCTGTGGATAAATCTTCTAATACCATATCATCCAATTTTATAGTTGGACCAAATAGAGATCTTATGACTGATTTATCATTTGCCATATTTATAAGTTATTATTTCGGTTATTCACCAAATTTTTAATATATTCAGTTCTTGCTAAAGGTTCGTTTCCAGCAGCACCATTACTACTTTTACTTACATTAGCGCCAAAAACCATTGTTCCGTTTCGTAGTTCAATTTCTTTTTCCCCAAAGTTTGCGTAATTAGGCGGTAACGCAGTATCAGGAATTTTCTTAGCTGTAAGTCTTTTATTAAATTCTTGTAAAGCAGGATCAATTTTTGATTTCTTTTCAGGTGTGATGTATTGTTTTCTTACATCCATTTTAGCTTCCCCTTCATTATTACGACTTCTCATATTACGTTCTAATGAAAAGATATCCCATTGTATTAATATGTCGCCTTCATCAAGACTTAAAGGATTTGATATGCCGTTAAATTTTAACATTTTTTCAACTTGGTCAAAATTCCCATACATGCTTTTTGATATTAAGTCTGGTCGCATTGCAGTATCTGCGGTGATAAGATAATAAGCAACTCCTTGTGGCCCATTATTTGTATCACCGTAAACAATATCTTTTTCTAAAAGATCAACATATTTAACACCTGTTTGTGGGTGAGTTATTTCTTTTTTAGTATCTTGTGTATATAAAAATGGTAACATATATAGAGATTAATTTTAAGTTTTGCTTGCAACGAATTTAACACCGTGACTATAAATTGCAGATGAAGTACTTTTTACGCGAGGAACAAACGATTGCTTATAGTAACCAAATATTCCATCAATAATCCCTGGGTCACCACTTGAAGGGCTTCTCCTACTTGCATTACTTTTCGGTCTGCCATTTGAATTACTTGTGCCAGGCGTACTACTTTTTGTTACTTCAACTTCACTAGGATTAGCTCCGTAGTCTTTGCCTGTTGTTTTATCAACTGCAGTCATATTAACCGATGAAAGAGATTCTTCGTAACCTTTAGGTAATGAATATAAACGACCTTGACCGCGGTTAAACATTGACTCAATTCCTGATCTGTCTCGAGCCATACCATGGTCAAGTGAGATTGTTGCTTTTAATTCAGTTGGGAAGTCATCAGGGCCAAGTTCATCATTAAATTCAATTTTAATTCCTGTGCATATTAAGTTACCAATCATCATCATTGGATTCATTGGGTTACCTACCGTAACGTGCCATTCACCAACTGGTGCTCCAGTTAATAATGAGTGAATACCTTGCATTTGTCCTTTAGCTGCAGTTGTGTTTAACTTCATGTAAGTTTGCATACCTTTACCCGCAAGCTCCTTCAGTCCTCCAATAGGATCTTCAAAGAATTTATTAAAGACATCACCTAATGTATCAAAAGCTTTTGTAAACTGATCTCCTACTGCTTTAAAGAATCCTTCAGGATTACCGTTTAGCCAAGCAGAACGACCAGCAGGGCCACCTAAGAATGGGTCAAGATCCCCGCCTTGGCCTTGAGGCATGAATCGGTTCATACCACCCCAAAATTGAGCTTCATTATACGTAAGTATCATTAAGTTACCGATTATATCCAACATTGCAGCTTTCGTATTAATACCACCAATAGATCTTGCTGAATATTCAAATATAAGACTTAGTTCATGTTTGAAATTAACACCACGATCACGAGCTTGAACTTGGTCAATAACTGTAACAGGACCAAGAACTTTATTTGAGTAAGGCCCATTATTATATGGGTCAAGCGGTGTTCCGTTATCAACTTGTGGATTTGCTCCGCCTGGTCCACCATTAATTAAACCTAATACTTTAGCTAATCCTGGTGCTGGTGAGTCAGCTGATGCTTTAGAACCGTTAAAAGAAACTTCCCAAACATCTGCTTTAACATCTTTCCATCTTAAGCCTGCTTCAATAGGACCAAGAATCGTTGATATTTTATTACCTGTGTCTTCACCTAAAAATGTTATTGCTGTTGCTACAGGTAATAGCTTATCTTTAGAAACTTGTCCTTTTGCTTCTTCAGCAGATCCTACAGAGTCAATTGTTGGTGCAGGGTATCTTCTTAAAGTAATCATATAGTTAAGTGGAATTTTCTTCCACCATTTAAGATATACAAAATCTTGATACTTATATGGGAACTTTTGATTCCTATCTTGTTGTGCCCAATTAACTAATGACGTTACTGTGATATCGTTTGTGCCTGGTGTTTCCGCGTTTTGAATACCGCCTCCGCTAAATTCATAAAACTTAGGTTGATTTTCACGGTCAATTAAAAACTTATTACCGTTTTTACCTCCAGCTGCTTGAATGTTAATGTAAGCATTGTAGTTCATTATGGAAGGAACGCCGTAAAATTCGGTTAAACCTTTTGCATCATCTGCTGTATATCTAGGATCATTTGCGCTTATAACAGTGTTTGGATCTTTAGGATCTTTAACAACAAATCCGTCAGATAGTGGTGCCATTACCGAATCCTTTGATGAAAATGAATAGATAACTGAATTATCAAGTTCGGATACAAGATAAATTAATCTTGGGTCAAGAGGCACTTCTCCGTCACCATCTAGCGTAGCTGAATTGCCTGTATCATCTCCAGTTGTTGTATCGATAGTTGCAGTACCACCAGTTCCTGCTGCTTCAGGATAAACAGTTCCCGTAGGATATGTTGACCTAACTTCGGCTTCTGACTTATTTAAAAATGCAGGTATTTTTGTTGAAGCTGCAGGGTCCTCCACAGGAGCTCCTGCTCCAGTTGAACCACTTGTTCCACTTTCTGGACTTGTTCCTGTACTACTTGATAATGAAGTTTCTGCTGTTGAGCCTTCAGGAACTGGCACATCATCTTCTTGAGGTTCTTCCTCAGGTGTTTCTTGATTAATAAAAGGTGGTTCAGTTAAGTAATTTACTTGTAAACCGGAAGCAGATGGACCAACAATCTCTATCAGATAGGGAGGAGATGGCGGGTTGGTTGCTTGTGCATTCGTGCCTGTAGCCATTATTATACTTGCTATTTTTTCTATATATTACTTTATGTAAATGACACATAAATATATAAAATAAAGTATAACGAAAATGAGTACAGTTAAAAGCTATAATGAATACGTTCAAGATATGAACGAAGAGTCTGAAGGGTTTATGTATAAACCAAAATTGGAAGAAATATCAAAAGATGCTCAAGATATCGCTGGTATGATTAATGATGATGTTGATTTAGAAGCTTGGGTTCAAGATAAGATTACGATTGCGCATCATAATATGCAAGCAATTAAAGGATATTTAAAAACTGGTGAGAAACCTAAATCGTCACCAGCTATACCTAATTAATTATGAAACAAAACGCCAAGTTTACTCGAGACTTTTTGTCATTGGGTAAACAACAAGAAAAGAAGCCGTTTACAACAAAGCCAAAAGTTAATAAGCCATTGGCTATGAGAAATATGGGTCCTAAGCAAACCTTATTAAAAACAATTCAGCAAACTCAAGAAAAACTTGAGAAGCCAAAAGATAATGATGAGGAATAAAAAAAACTGCAGGTTTAAACCTGCAGTTTTTTTATATAAATTCTTCGTTTAATTCATTCAGTCGGTCAAGCCAGACAATAGGAACAACTTTGCATTCAACAATATGAACCTTTTTCATTGTAGGGTAAAAGATAGCTTCTTCAAATAGTTCAATAAATTCATCATGTACATCTTTGTCAGTTAAGAATATTGCTTTTTCAATATTTTTAACTTCTTCAACGTAATGAATTATTCCTCTAGCAATTTCATCGTTAAGATTTGGATTGCTATAAACGATTCCTAATAATTTCCTACCGCTACTACCATCCTTAATCAATTTTAAGATTTCTTGATTTATAATAAACGACTTACAGTCGTCTAAATCATTTTGGTCAAAGCCTAAGCTTTCAATTACCTCCGAGATTTCTATAATAAGATACTTACGTAGGTTTAAGAAACACTTTTTGATTTTTGACTTATCGTCGAATGTGATGTAAAGATTCAATTGCACAATGTTATTTTTTAGTTGCTGCAAGTTTTTCAGCGTAAGCTGCGGCTTGTCTTTCACGACGTTCTGCTAACTTTTCTTTTCTTGCTTCTTCAGTTGTGATGTTTTTTTCCAGGATTTTTTCTGCGTCAGAATGTTCAATACCACTTTCTACAAGTTTTGCAAGTTGTTGTGAATATCTTTCTGCTTCAGCTTCCATTAATTTATTTGTAACATCTTCAAGATTCTTTAAATAAATTTGGTGACCTGCTTCTTGCTTTCTTCTTGAAAACTCAGCTTTTTTATCAGCTGGCATATCTTTAACTTCTTTAAAAAGACCTATGCGTTTTTCAAGATTTCTTCTTTCTTTTCTGTTATACATAATTTAAAGTTTTAGCGTACATATAATTAAATAGTTTTAAGAAGGATGATAATACTAATGCTTCAGACGATGAAATTCCGTTTCCTATTTCAACCATTTCTAATTCAGACTTTTCTTCTTTAACCGATCCGTCTCCGTCTGCTTTTCTTTGTTCAACTCCAGTTACGTCAACAGCAAATACGGGGATCATTTGGTCACTAGTCTTATATAAATAAACAGGCCCTAAGAATAACCATCTTTCGTTATCATCTTCAGTAAGTTCAAATCCACCTTCTTCAAGAAGTTCTCTTTTTGCCGCTAACAAAAGGGAATCGTCTTCTTTTTCAATTGTTCCTGTGATAAGTGTTTGTGCATAGTTTCCTTCTCTAAAATAATTTAGTTCTTTAAGTAATCCTATTTCAGTTATTACTCCTAATTCGTTTACACGATATGGCATAATAGCAACTGACATTTCTTTGTTCTTTAAACCTATCTGGCCTTCTATGTCAACAACTTGAAACCACTTATCTTCAAATAATACGTTATATTGCTTCATTTATTCTTGTGCTTTTCGTTTTCTTTTTTGCGAATGAATTTACCCAAATCTGATGGGCTATTTGTTTCTTAATATCTTCTGAACTTAAACTGCTTGACAAATAATCAAGAACTCGTTTTTCACCATCGTCATAAGAATCAGACAAAACCTTCATAAGTTCAATCGGTGGTATGTCAACTACAATCGAAATTTCTATAGATGATTTTATTTTCTTACTATCTTTTAACAATTTAGCAATTGGGTTATCTGGCTGTGTGTTAGTTTGAAAAATGCCGGGTGCTGGAAACGAATCTTGTTGTTTTAATTCATGTGAATTATGCAAATGGTCATTCATTGTTTGAACATCCTGTGCATACTTATTTTCCATTTTTTCCGTAATGTAAAAAGGCTCGTGTTCACTAGGTACCTCAATGAAAAAATCGTTTAATAAATTTTCGTTACCTCGTGATCCGTCTTCAAATTGTAAAAAGTTAAGATCCCCGTCTTGAACTATTGTACCATCCCATTTTACGAATTCCCCTGATCTTTCGCCTTTAAGCCATTGGAAAGTTTTAATATCACTCATTGTTTTTGTTTTAGTATATATTCCCTCTTTAAAGTTCAATAAAATTTCTGTATTCTCTGTGGTATTCTCGCATCCAGTCAACGGAGAAACCGTCTCGGGCCCAGGTAAGATAGTCGTTTCTGAATCCTTTGAGAAACGTTGAAATATGTTCTTCCAAATTCCCATTTGTTTCTGTCATTAAATCGTTATAATTAATACGAAAGGTGTGTTGTGTTCCTGATATGCGCCAGAAAAAATATGTTGCTAAACTTATACGATCATATCCATATTCAATCGTTAAAGGCACCCAATTAGGAACTTCCATACTAAAAGATCCTTTACCTGTAAGTTCCGTAAAATCTTTTACGTAAGGCATTAATCTTCTTGTGTTGGTTCAGATTGTTTAACTTGTTCTTCAAGTGCTTGAAGCATCATTTCAATAACTTCAGTTCTTTCACTTCCATGTAATGCTTGAATTGCTTCCATATCTTGACGTTGCATTTTGATGTTAGCAATTCCTTTTTCACCTTGGCACAATTGTACGATAACGTTATCCCAATCAGGATATGTTATGTTTTCTAATTTTTCTAATTTTTCTAAATTTTCGTTTGACATAATTATGATTTTTATATTATATTCATCAATTTGAAATAGTTCTAAAAAAGGAAGACTGCAGATGATAGCGAATCTCTGCAGTCTAAACTTGTCGTAACAAGCAAACGGTCCTAATCGTTTATCTTTAATTTCTTTTGTTAAAAACTTATGTTAATTTCTCCGTCAACTGCTCCGTCTATTGTAAAACCAAAAAAACTACATATAGCATCAATTCCTTGACTGAATACATCTGTAAATGCTTTAGAAATTCTTACTATTATATTTTGATAAAAATAAGAAATTGCGTTTGTCACAGCAGTCCAAGTTTGAGCCGCAAAAGTTTTTACGTTATTAAGTGTTTTCTTAAAAGAATCAATAAAGGATTCATTTAATGCTAATAAATCATTATTTAGTTTATTAAATTCTTCAAAAATTATTCTTTCCATGCCTGATAATTGAAGAGATTCACTTTCGTCTAATTTACCACCTATCGCTAATCTTATAGATGAAGCTGACCTACTTCCTGATGACTTAAACCCTACCGTTGTTTTAACTTCTTTAATATGATCCTTAGCCCATCCAATAGTAATTGGTGCAATAGGCTCAGCAAGTCCAGTATCATTAAATATCAAAAACTTATCAGCAATTGCTGTAACACCAGTGGATGAATCAATATTGACATTTCCGCTAAATTTTACTTGCCCTGTTGCGGCTTCATAAATAAGCCACTTTAAAAAATCAGGATCATTTTGAAAAACATCCCTTAAAGATTCTTGTACTTCACGATGATCTTGAGTAGCTTCTAAAACGGTTGTTAATAATACATCTTTCTGCACAGATGCTAATGTAGGCAAATAAGATTTTTCCCACCAGCCATTAAAAATTTTCTGGCCGTCATCAATGCCTTTAATTAAATTGCTTTCCCAATTTCCACGTCTATCACCAATTCCTGCTGATGCAAATTCAGCTTTTGTGTGAGCGTCTGCTGCGTCAGATATTGCTTTATCAGTTGCTGGGCGATTTGGATCTTTTTGAAAAACAATAGGCAATGTAAGTTTATTTTTGCGTATTGTATCTAATACTGTTCCTAATCTAAAAGAAACCCATGCTTCTTGAGCATTTGCTTTAAGTTTTTGAATGCCTTCTTCAGATTTAACTACATATGAAACCTTTTTTGATAAATTTTCAATAAAAGCAGGAGACACGATAGATTTCTTTTTCTCAAAGTGATTATAGTATTGAAGCGCAGCGTTAAACACATCTTTTGCTTCAGTAGTCCCGCTCATTAATTGTGAGCCACCTGTTTTTTTAACAGAAAACTTACCGCTATTTGATTTTCCTGAATATACGTCAGTCTTAGGCGTTTTATCGCTGCTTTTCCAGTCAGCACTAGTATTTACAGAATCGCTTCCTGACCAAATTAAAGGTCCTAAATTAGAATCTAATTGTTTAGCAACGCCTAAACATGTTTTCTCAAGTTTAGTAAACCATCCTGTATCAGAATCATTAAGAGATCCTTGCGCAATAGCTTGATCTTCGTCTAATCCCATAACTTGAGTATTATAAAAGTAAACAATTCCTTGTTCATATTTTGCAGCATCAAGTTTCCCGCCTAAAGATTTTTCGCTATATTCCAAACAAACATATCCCAATATATCTTTACTATTAGATGATAGATTAAATCGTTTACCGTTTTTATCTTCTATAGTTATAGAATGCGTTGTTCCCCCTTTCCAATTAATAGTAGGCGCGTTTTCATCATAATCAACTCTTTGATATTCACCATTTCCGTCAGCTCCTTGAGCAATAATTAAATTCGCAAATTCTACAGCGTCTGAATTTGAAGACGTTGTGTTTAATGTAAAACTTTTACCTCCTCCTTTTTTATACTTATCTTTAAATATACTAACTTCATTTAATATAAATTTTTGGTAGTTTAAAAGACTCATGTTTTGTGTTTTATTTTCTTTATATATTCATCGAGTCTTTCTTATCAAACCTATTGATGTTTCATGTCCTGTATACCAAGGTGAGAAACTTATAAGATTTCCATACTCAAGAATTTCATCAATTGTTGCATCGGTTACATTAAGTAACTGACATTTACGATTCTTATCACTAAAGATTAACAAATCATTAAAACCTCCATGATCTGTGTAACTTAAAATTTGAACAGCAATAAAAATGTTAACTAAATCTTCAGGTTTGGATAGGCCATGCAATATTTTTAAAATAAGATGTTGTTTACTTGATGTAAAAGATTCTGGGAATTGTGAAAGCGAGTCAATGAATTCTTTAGCTTCTTCAAAAGAAAGGTCCTTATGTTTCAATAACTTATATATGTCAAAAACTAAAATACCTTTTGTTATTCCTCTGCTTTCAATGTTTGAGTCAAAAATCTTGTTAATTTTTTCAAGTGCACATAAGCCAGTTAGCATTTTGCATTTTCCACTCAAACGACCATTTCTGCCTTTTACTTCAATCTTACGATCATATTCAGAATCATATAAATCACCTTTATCGCTTTTTGAAAGACTTGTAAAAATTGTAAAAAGTAATTCGCTAGGACCCATATCACCAGGCTGTTCCTTAAAAAGAATTTCAAAGAACTCTCTTGGTAGAGAAGAATAATGATTGGTTAAAATTTCAATAGGATCTACAAAAGATCTTAATTCGTGTGTTATGTTGATTGGATTTTTAATTTGCTCTATAAGAATATGCAAATTTTCAGGACCGCCTAAATAATAGGTTTGGATTAGATTTTTAAGTTTTGGTCCAATAACTTTTACAAGTTGTTGTGGGAGTGCATCATCAATAGCTTGATACAATTCTAAGAAAGAATCTTGAGCAACTATATTTTTGATGTTATTCAGTTTTTGCTCAAACTGTGGATCTGTAGTATGTAGATCTCCTACATATAGATCACCTATATAAACTTTTTCTATACTCATAAGGGATAATTAAAAAAGAGGGACAAAGTCCCTCTAAAGTCGTTTATTGTTTCTTATTCTGAAACATTACCTTCACTGTCAATGTAACCGATGATGTTGCTTTTACTTACACTATGAAATTCATAATCAAGTGTCATACCTTTAAAGTACTCGCGAATTCTTGCTTGTGATTCTTCAATTGTATCTGCTTTTACTAAGAAAGGCTCAATTTTTCTAATTAGCTTTCCGTCATCAGTTTCCTCAGTAGTCTTAACTCTTACTGTCCAGTGTGCCATAATAATTTGTTTAGATTAATAATATTTTAAATTATATACACAACTGTCTATTTAGTTTTCGGAATCTTTATGTTTATGAATTTCTTTCCATTCTAAAAATACACCTATTACAAGCAACAAATCTAATCCTATGCATAATGAGGTTTCAAGAACCCAATGCCAATCTGTTTGTGTCATGCTATAATGTGTACCTAGCCACATAAATGAACCCCACCTTTGTGTTCCTGTTATAAAAAAGAACTTTAAGAATTTCATTTTTTTATTTGTAGCAAGTTATTATCAATAATGATTTTTGATATCTTACGAGATATTTCTGTATCAGAAGAATAATGAATTCCTGTTAGTTCTCTACTGTTAGCAATTTTGTTTCCTAATTCTTTTAATTCAACTGAAGCATCAGGATAAAGTTTTGCGTAATGTTCACTCATCATAATACCTGCTAAAGCATGTCCACTTGGATAAGAAGCTGTCATTGCGTTAGTTCTGATAAGTGGGTATAAATCAATTTTATAATAATAAGCAAGTTGATACGGTCTTGGTCTATTAATTACGTCTTTTAAATAAAATAAGATTGCGTCGGATTGAGTTTCAACAAACAAATGTTCTTCTTCAAAAACTTTATGTCCGTATTTACCTAATAAATCAATAAAAGTTTTTGATATATTTGCTTCATCATCTATGTAACGAGCAAACGCTAAATCTTCAGGCGTAGCTTTTGACATTTTCTCAACTATAGTATCAAGATCTTTTCTTGTTTGAGATCCGCTATTAAGTGGTGTTTCTTTTACAATCGTATCAACGAATCCTTTTTCTATAAACCAATTTTTTATAGGATCGTTTTTATCGTCTGCTAACTTTTGTAAATCTTTTGGCTGATTTCCATAAACGATTTTATCAGCTTCATTGCTTGATACACTTTCGTTAACCCAACCCGAAAAATTATTAATGTATTTCATGATTAGAATTATTTTGGCATTCCTACAAGAACTTTTCTATGTGTATCTCCAGCAATATCACGATCATAAGATCCGTCTTTAAAATAAGTAATGTCTTTGTTTAATACATCACGTATTTTCTTTTCGTCTTTAACGTGAGTAAGATTTAACTTTTGTGCTAAGTCAGTATCAAGTTCAGCATAAAAACCACGAGTCTTCATAAGTTCAATCATTTTTAAGATTGCGTCCTTTTTTGCTTCACGAGAACCATCTTGGCCCATAACTGTCATCTTAACACCATGTGGTGTTTTCTTACCTCCAACTGCAACATCTGCATTAGGATCTTCATCAATATCTTTTGCTACCCAATAAGTAATGTCAGACTTTCTTAAATCTGCGCCGTTCTTAATTTCAAGATTACCGCCTTTATCAGCATATGCTACATTTACAAGATTTGCTAATTCATCAGCATAATCAGAAATGTCATTAGGCTGTAGTTCAATATACATTTGCTTAGGATATTTATCAGCAAATTTTTCATTTAAGAAACTTTCAAATGTATGTACGTATTTCATATTATTTAAGTCGTTTTTCTATCATTTTACCAAATTCATATTGATCTAATCTAAATACTATACCTGCAGCTACATTACCAATTTCATAATATAAAAGTCCATTTAAGTCAGATATGTTTTTGTTTATCATTGCAGTTATTGCATTTACCATTGCATTAGCACTAAAATTGTCTAAAGTTTTATTATTTGCTAGAAACTGAATAGCAAGTCCTTTGTTATCTACAAACGAAGCTACTGTGAATTCCATTTTAGAAAAAGAAACTTTTCCTTCATTTAAGAACTCTTCAAATGTGTGTATATTTTTCATTTTTATTTTATTTTTAATATCTTTCTTGATCTCGGTTGTCTGCATATTCAACTGCATATTCTTCAACCAAATCAGTAATCAAATCTAATACAGCATTTTTGCTACTAACTGATTTAATTTCTTTATTAAGTATATCATCAATTTTCTTAGCAGGAGTAGTTACATCTCTATCATAATCCTTATAGTATGCGGTTAATGACATGATACCTTCATTAATAACAGATTCATCTACAGATTCTTTAATACCTCTTTTCTTGATCTCCATCGTAATCTTTGCTAATAACTGTAAATCGTTATTAGACAGTCCATGCTTTACACCGTTAAATACCTTACGTAATTCTTTTAGCATACCATCGCTTAATGCAGATACATCTATATCTGTTGATTCATTTACAGATTCTTCGGATTCAAGAACTTTGCTGTTTTTCTCAACGCCTTCTTTAACGTATGACTCAAATGTTTTTATGTGTTTCATTATATTTTACCTTTTTTAACTCGGTCTCTAGAAATTGAATTAAGAAGATCTTTATCCTCTTTATTAAGTTTTGTATCTACAAGTTTTTTCCATTTACCTTCTTGTTCTTTAGGAGGCAATGTAAGAAATTGTTGAACTTCTGAATCAGCATTAAGTTTATCTAAAATCTTATTAACTCTACGATCTCTTTTCCATTTATTCCACCACTCTGCTAATTTTTCATCGGGTGTATCATATCCCGCTCTTGCCATTACTGCAGCTGCAACAATCGTAGCCTGACCTAGCAACATAACTGTTGTTATCAAATTGATGTCTTCGTTTAGAATTTCTTCTTGTTCATTTAAGAATTCTTGGTATGTTTGTAAGTTTTTCATTGTATAAAATAATTTTATGCTTCGTCAGCATCAATTTCTTCTTCTTTCTCTTCTTCCTCTTCGCCTTTAGCGTCAGCTTTTTCATCGCCTTTCACTACATCTTCTTCTTCACCAGCTGCAACGTCTTTATTGCCTTTTGTGTTTTCGTCTTCACCTTTTAAAGGAAGTTCAAGCTCATTCAAATAAGCTTCAAATGTTTTAATGTATTTCATATATTAGTTTTCTGTTATTTCTTCTGTAGTCGGAACTGCTGATTTCTTTTCTTTTTGTATTTGGCTAAGCATATATCCTGATACTGCAAATTCAATACCAGCCCATATTGCTAAATCACTAGTTGTCATAATAGTATGTTTTTCTAAAAGAAAGAACACCATACCCCATTGTCCTATAAGAAATGCAACTCCTGACTCAACACGTTTTTTTGAAAAAAAAGTGGGTCTTGAAGAATACATATTAAGTATTTCAGTCTTTAACCATTTTAAGCCTGTTAATAAGTTTTTCATTATGATTTTGTTTATTTTAAAATGTATCCTGAGATCTGATCTGTTCGGCGGCAAAGATCATCAATTGCGTCTTCACTAACCATTTCACTTGGATCCCCAGGATCCCCAATATTGTGCAAGAATACAAATCCTGCAAGATCTCCGCTTAAACCACGGATAGGAATATTTATAGATTGAACAATGCCGTTAGATATCATTTCACGTGTTGTTGCTGGGAAGCCTTGTGTATCTTGATATATGGTTAAACTATTTTCATTTAATAAACCATTTATAAGATGAGGAAATTCTGAAACCATGATATTTTGCATACCACGTTTAATCTTTTCAATACCTGGTTTGGTTGTCTCAAAACTCATTGAAAATTTTTTCATTGAATGTCCTTTAAAGAACTTTCCTCCGTTGTGAAATTGACAAATGCCAGCTCTGTCAAAATTATATTCTAATCGTAATGCTTCAATGAATTCTTGAACATACATCATGTTGTCCAAATCTTCATGTTTAACACATTCATCTTTTGCTGTTTTTTCAGCAACTTTCCTTTTATCAAGCCAATCCTTAACAACGACCGTAATGACCGCAACTGTGATTGATGATATCCCTGTGACTATAGCAACTAATATGTTTGACTCCATACCTTATAATAGCTTGTCTGCTAATTCGGTGTAATCCTTAACAAACTTACGTAATTTTTCAGCAGCTGCAATTGCCGATGGCGTTTCAGCTTTGTTTAATTTCTCTGCGTTACCTGCAGTTTCCATCTTTTCTATATATCTCTTCTTTACTGCATCTAATAATTCTTTTGCTGATTTATATTTGATAACACTGCCAAATTCACCAAGTTGCTCAAGTGTTTCAGCAACTCCACGAATCCCATCACAAAGATCTTCAAAACGTGGGTTCTGTGGATTGATACCTTTCCATCTTTTTAATGAAGACGATTCTTCATAAGGTTTATCAGTGCCACTTGTTTCCCAAAAGAATCGAGCAATATCATGCATAAATGTTTGAATGTTTGCTGTAAGAAGTTTTTCCTCAGTACCAGCTCTTTTACTATATGCAACCATTTGAGTACCAGCAAATTTTGCTCTAACTCCACGAGGCTGAATACTTACTTCAAGAACTTCTCCAAAAGAAGAATATAAGTTACCAAGTACAAATCCTTTTACATTACGAATAGGAGTCATTCTAAAGATTGCCCATTCTTTATAATCAGTATGCGTAACAACAATGTCTACTTGAATCCATCCTTCACCTTCAGGTGTTTCAACTTCCATAATAAACTTTAATGATACATCATTTGAAACTGTCATTGTTTCAGCAATATCAATAAACGAATATCTTTTATTCTTTAAGAAGTCAATCAGTTCTTTATTGTAAAGTTTAACCGTTGCGATTTCATCAGCACGACGATCTTTCCCTGTTAATTCCAAAACAGGATAAGACACCATAAAGTCTACGTCTCCGTAAACTTTGTCAGGCTGTGATACGATATCTTCTTCATACCATGTACCGCTGCCGATTGGCTTTGTAAATTCAAGAGGCGGCAGTTCAACAGTTTTACAGTGAGCTGCAAACTCTTCAGCAATAACTCGTGTCTTTTTAACGCAGTCAGCAATAATAAGAGGCTTGATAACTGTCCCTTGTGTTTTTGTTGTAGCCCAGCCACCTTCAGTCAGTAACCACTGTTCGTAAAGTTTTAATGTCATTATTCTTCTTCTTTTTTTTCGTCTTCTTCCTTCTCTTCTTCCTTTTTCTCTTCGCCTTCGCTACCAACTAAGGATTCAGCAATTCCGTAAATTGCTAAAGCAAGACCTATTCCACCAATTAAACTTTTTAAAATGACTAGTCCTGGAATACCAAATTCAGCAAGTATGCCTAAAGCACCAGTTTTAGCAAATGTTTCAGTGTAATAACCAACAGCAACACCAACGAGAGATCCAAAAACAACATATTCATAAGGAGCAGGCCCATCAGCAACTTTATTTACTAAGAAACTTGCTCGTGATAATTTGTTATTTGTAAAATCTTCAGCTTTTGCGCCTAAATCGTGAAAGTATTTAAACGGAGGCATATGACCTATTTTGCTCATCACTTTACTTACAAAGGGAATGTTTAACCCTCCTTTTTTCTCGTGACCGTGTCCTTCTTCATTAAGGGATTCAATTATATCATCAATGTTTACGCCTTTATTAATTTCCGATGTTATTTCGTTTAATATTGCATACTCAATGTAGTTTAAAAAAGATTCATTTTTATCATCAGATGAGGCAGCAGCAGCTGCAGCTTTTTCAGCGTCAGTAGAAAAACCGCTTGTGATGTACTTTGTGCCTGCGCTAATCATCTCGCCTAAATTTTTTAATTCGTCTTTAAGCTTTTTCTTTTTATCGCTATCTTTAATTAAGTTTTTGATTTTCTCGGATATCTTATCTTTATACTTGTTTACTGCTTCATTCGCAATTGCTTTTGCTTCTTCCCAAGCCTTTTTAATTGCTTCACCAATTTTTTGCATTATTGTTTTAATTGGCTTTAATATGTTTCCACCAACTTGAACCAGATTTTTAGTAGCATCACTCATTTTATCGAGTGCTTCTTTACCGCGAGATTTTATTTCTTCTTTAGCTCTATCGTATCTTTCTTTAGCTTTTTGAATAAAATTTTCTTGAATAATATCATCGTTTGATTCATATAACGAAAAGAAATCGTTGGTTAAGCCTTCTTGAATAACAAAATCTAAAACATACTGTTCTTCTTCTAAAAGATACGACTTTGATATTGTTCTCAACAAGTTTTCACGAGCTTCACTCAATTTTATTTTGCCGTATGTTTCAAATAAGAAATCTTGGTAATTTAGTAATGACATTATAATTTATTATTTTCTATATTTATTCTTTCTTAAAGTATCCTTAATAAGAATAAACAAATAAAGGGTCAAGTTCATTGACCATAATTCCCTAAAGCTTTTCCTCTCAGGCATGTTATCTGTTTCCATTTAAAGGACTTTGATTAAGTGTGTCTCCACCATCTTCTTCATCGTCATATTCTTTTCCAGGATTGTTTGTATTAGTTGACACAACTTTAACTGTCTTGCTATGTTTAATAACTTTATCCATTGACTTATCACCAATAAATTCTTCGTATGTTTTTAATGTTTTTTTCATAATCCGCCATTAGGATATTTTGCTCCTACATTAGTTTCCTGACTTGTTGGTGACGAAGAGTTCTGAGGATCTGGCCCTAATATGATTTTGCTTTTTTTCTCAGGCTTCTTATCACCTTCTTGTGGGATTTTGTTCTTAAGTTCTTTTGCGAAATCCTCAAAAGTTTTTAAGTGTCCGTTATTCATAGAGTTTAGATTTTTTTTATATATCATAAAAAAACCCTGCCGAAGCAGGGTCCTTTTTATTTATGTGGTGTAGGTATTAATTCATTGCTGCTAAACGAGGATAGTCAACTTTGACAGATGTAGCAATGTCTTCCAAATCAAGATCCTTTTTAAACAAAAGATTGGATGCGTTGATTTGTAATTGTGTGCGGTGGTCACGGTCCATACGAACTTCTTTAGGATGCGATGCAACGTAAGTAATCATATTAAAGAAGTCGTAGGCATTAATACCTGTGTTTGCTGTGCTTTTCCATTTATTTGATTTTCCTTTAATATCAATTCCATAAGATTGGTAAAAAGGTTTATCATCAAAGTAGTTGTTAATAAGACCTGTGTAAATTCCATCATCATTCAGATTTTCAAAGAATTTGCGATAATGGTAGAACTCAGCCATTGATACATTATTTTGTTGTAAGTGGTTTACAGACTGTTGTAAGATAAGAGGTACAGTTTCATTCTTAACAGATAATGCTTTTTGAATAACAGATTCTAAACGGCGGTCATTAAATTTAGCATGACTGATATCAGCGCCAAATCCATATTCTAATGCAGTGTTTCCGTTTGAGCAAGATAGTCTTTCTAAGAAAGGAGCATAATCAAATTTTAATGAGTTGAACTCAAAACGATCACCCATTTTCCATAAATCAAGTCCTGTTCCAAAAGCATCAATTTTATTTTCTTGTGTTTCATCTAACAAGATTAATTCAAATGTTTCTTTCTGAGCGTTGAAACCAAATTTCTTTAAGCTATAATCCTTTTCACTGTTTTGTAAAGAATCAGCCATCCAATCAAAGTAGTTGTTAATACCTGATGCGTCAGATTGTGTTTTCTTATCATTGTGGTAGTAGCATTCAACAATCTCAGGATTTCCTTTATCGTTCTTAACGATTTTTGCATACATTTTTGTTTCAGCTTCAGCAGATTTCAATTTCTGTGATATTAAATTAAAATCACTAGTTGTCATTTTTGAAGCAAAATCATTAAAATTAGGACGAACTTTTAAAGTGTAAAAGATACGGCCAATTGCTTTTCCTACAAGTGGAATACCTCTTAAAGAAATTCCATTGTTTAAATCAAGTTCTTTGACTTGAAATTGGATAATTTCTCGGCTGTTTAATTTTTCTAAGATGGGATTAGCATTTGCCATAATCTCCTCAATAACTCCTGTGTTTCTCATAATATTTAGATTTATTAATTATATTCAAATTTAATACAAAATTCTTGTTTATGCAAACTTTTTTGCTATAAGTTATTAACAATTTTTAAAATTGTGGTTGATGATTGTAAACTGCAATTGCGTAATCGTTAATTAATGGTCTTCCAGTATTGTAGCAACCAAATACTATTTTCCAATCATTATACTTGTCATGTAGTTGCCTTAGAAGCTTCATACTAGTATGGACATTAAATTCTATATCGTTTTTAAGGCGAGTTCGTGAGATGTCCTTATTTGGCCACATCATATCAGCAGTGCTTGGCATTATTTGCATTGGGCCTAAAGCACCTACACAAGAAGTTTGACATTGTTTATATTTCCAATGAAACGGACCTTGGTAACCTGTTTCAGAACTAGCAATTCCGTATGCGTATCTTTTAGGAACGCCGTACATTTTAGCAAACTTTTCAATTGCTTCATACATTCTTAAACATGGTGGTTCGTTTTCGGTAACACCAAATGTGTAAGCTGTTGGCAACGGAGTAACATGTTCTTGTGACGGTTTATCTTTTATTGCGTTGAAACTTACAACGATTAAAAATAAGACAGCAACTGTTAAGATTTTAAATACTTTGATTTTCATATGATTAATTTTTAAATGAATACATTTTGTTTGCGTACATCTTAAAGATGATTTGCCCTACGCTATCTTGATATATTTGAAAGGTTCCATTCTTTCTATCAATTAACATCAATTCGCCTCTTTCGTTTACGGCAACTGAAGTTTCTTTTACCATTTTCATTTCAGGATAAATGATAGTTGACTTACAAGGCTTATCATCATTTAGTTTTTGATAAATCTTGTGTGCAAAAATTCCACCTACGATTGAGATGGCAACGATTCCAATGGTTAAAAGTTTTTGTCCTTTTTCATTTAAGTTTTCTGTAATTTTCATAATAGCTAATTTTAAGTTAATTAATTGTCTTGTGCTAATTCTTCTGGTGATAAACCAAATTGATTAAGAACTTGAGATTCTGTCAAGTACTGATATTCAGTATGCTCAAAATCACCGTATTCTGTGATGACGTGATATTCATCTTCAACATTTCGCCAACCGCTACGAATTACAAAAACCTGTATTGGTTCATCACCCACCGGGTGGATTGTTTTAATCTTCGTGTCTTTGCCACGTTGAAATAAAACAGAGATAACTTGTTGTTCCATAATTGATAAATTTTAATTATAGTTAAATATAAACAAAAAAACCCATAGATAAAAATCTATGGGCATAAAGTTATTAACAATTTAATTAATCTTTATAAAACGTACAGTCAAAGTGTTCTGTTCCATAAAACCACGGAGCCCCACTGATTATTGATTTATACCCAAACGACTCAAGTCTTTCAACAATTTCTTTCGTTCTATCTTTTTTAGTTGGGTCAATAAAATCATGGAATTCTACAGATATTTGATGTATTTTGTCAAATATGTTTTTATCAAGACTTTCTAATACTTCCCATTCTGCGCCTTCAATGTCAACTTTTAATACATCAATTTTCTCTAAGTTATATTTTTCAAAAATTTCAGATATTTTTATCGTAGGCACAGTAAACCTCTCAGTTGTGTTTCCTGGCTTTGCCAAAGATACACTGTTTTCATCAAACACAAATGAACCTAAAGATCCATCATTAACAGCAACAACAAAAGATACTGTTGCGTCATTGCGTTGTTCAGAACAAACTGCTGTATTAAGTATGAATGTATTATCATCGTTAAGATTTTTAATTTTTTCATAATTAAGTGGATTTGCCTCGACACCTATATATGTGCCATACTCAAATTGATTTTTAAAATCTCTTAAGAATCCACCTTCACTGCATCCAAGATCGACAATAACAGGATTTTTACTTAATTTGTCAGGGAAAAACGTGTGTTCATTAATAGTAACAGTATTCATAATTTTTTTTATATTTTCTATTTTGTATAACTTGTCTAATGTAAAATGTCTATCTTCATAACCTATAAAAGGCCAGCCTTCTGGTAAATTTCCATTTCTTATTTCTTTTAAAAGAATTGCATTTAAAACTCCTTGGTCACCACAGTTCATATTGTAGCCAGGGTGATTAATAGGTTGTTCTCTATAAAAGAACTCATCGTGTTTCATCCAACTAAGCCATTCTTCTAGCAGATTTTTTACATAATCAGTTTTCTTACAGATTATTAATGCAGCATTCATTTGTGGGTACTGCACGTAATTATCAGCAGCGCTACCTAATATTTTTTCAAACACACTAGAAGGAGTTGTGTTACCAATTAGCCAGCTAGGATTTTCAAACGGCACAAATATATCAGTTTTTATATCGTATAATATATCTATTGATAAGTTTCTTGCTGATTCTTTTCCTGTCAAATAATATGGGCATTTATCAATATTACCATCTCTCCAATAAATAATATCGCAATCCGATTCTTCCATCGTTTTTAATATAAGATATGGCTTAAAAGCGCCATATCCTACATTATGGTATCCTGGGTTAAACCGTGTTTCAAAAATCTCAGGGTCATATTCTCTTCGGAATTCTTCAGGGATATCGTCTACTGTATAAATCGTTACTTTGTCAAAGCATTGACTATATTCGTTAATTAATCTTTGTTTTAAATGTCCTAATGGTAATCCTTTGTCAAAAGGTTCACCTTGCGTAATAAATGATATACAATGAACTTTATTCATCATTCTTTTTTATAACAAATAAAACATTATCAGGCTTACTTGTGCCTGGCATATCTAAGTAAACACAGTTATAATCTGTTAACTCAGGCATTATCTCTGGATTCCAATTGCTAAATAAGGATGTTAATTGTTGTCCTTTTAGTAAATCCTCAATTATGTAATATCCTCCTGGTTTTAATCTTTTGAATAATTTTCTTAAAACAAAAAAGTTTACAGCATGATCATGTAAGCCATCGTCAATGATAACATCAAACATTGTTTCATTAGGTAAGAAAGAAATTAAGTCATCTTGTAATTGGTCAAGATAAAAGGTAGTTATTCTTTCTTCTTCAAATAAGATTCTTTTATCAACATCACAACCCCAAATTTGAGCGTTTTTAAAATAATCTCGCCAACCTCTTAAAGAAGCACCTGGAGTCCCGCCTGGACCCATACTTGACAAAACATCAGTATTGTTTGTGCCTATTCCTATTTCCAAAACATTTTCAACTGACAACTTAATATCTGAAAATAAAGCTTGATACGCTTTTGTGTAATTGTGAATATTACTTTTATCACTATTATAATCTTTCATTAATTGACACAAATCAGTCCACACGCCTGTTCTTAAGTTTTCGTTAATTTTTTCTACTTCTTTATCCATTTTATTTGTTTTAATAATTATAAGACTTTATTTATGACCAGAAATTTAATGCTGATTCCCAATTACCTTTGTGTACTTCGCATATATCAGGTCTTCTTAAAGCGCATACAGTAAGGAACGACTGATCTTGGTCCATAAGATTTTTACTTATTGATTCATCAAGTAAGTTTTCGTATTCATTAACGAATTCAATAATAGCATCTTTATTGCCTCCCCATGATGTTCCAATAATTCTTACATTATGTCCTTTGTAGAATTTTTCTAATTCAAGATCGGATTCTTTAGGCTCATTAATGTAAATTAAATGTATCTTATTATCTGTAATGTTTAACTTAGGGAATTTTTTGTTAATCAAGTCAACTCTGTTATTCATATGATAAACACCAGCATCTAGCCACATAAAGTTTTCAGTGTTAAACGGATTCTCAACCGTAGCTCTTTTAACAAACTGAACTTTTTCGTGCATTAAGATATTATAATCTGGGTACTTTATTTGTGGGTGATTAGGCACAGTTTGATTTTCCAAAAATTCATTAGTACTCATAACAGATATAATGTCCTTTCCATACTTAATGTTTGTAACTAATTCAGAAAATTTAAGTGGTATGATTTTTGTTTTATCAGCTCTATCTTTTCTTACTTCTTCAATAAACTCAACATCAGAAGGGTCAACGTAAATAACCATAGGAGAGTCAAAAGAAAGTATTGATCTCATCCAATTTTTATATTCTTGGAATGGCCTGCTAAAACCTTTCCAGTTTTCCCTTTTTAAATCATAAAGAGCAGTAATAACAGTTGTGTTATCAACAACTTTTTCTGAAGCAATTCCTAATTCATTTAACAATTTGTCTTTCCAAGGCTGATAACGATCATACTGATGTACAATTGCGTATGGCTCATTTTGTTGGTTACAAACTTTTCCATCAACCATTTTAGGCAATAACACAAGCATGTTTTCAACAAATGTGCCTTTACGGAATCTTTCATATGAATTATAAGGTGTTCTTGCAGACGAAGACCAATTAGGATCATTCATAGGAATCGCAATAAGTGTTCCAAGATTTGCTGTCCAAGATTCATCAGCACGAGGTATGTTTGTTATACCAGAAAATACTTTACGAACTGCAATGTTATGAAAGTGCTGGTCATTAAATCCATCTGGCGCACCAGAATAAAAAGACATTTCAAAAATTGTAATGAAAAGATCTGCTATAGCAGTTTTTCTTCCAGCAATCACACCAGAACAAAGTGTTTCATAATTTTTAAGTTCGTCAAACATTTCTTTACCAAAATGTTTTTGTAAGCCATCACCGTTCCAATCTTCATGATTGTAAGTTATGCCTTCAGCACTTGCTAATATGTGATGTTTTTCCAATCCACGTTTCATCCATGTTGTGGGATCTTCTTGAAATATTACATCACGAATATCTGTATGTAATACGTATTCAACACTTTCCAACGTTTCATTGCCTAAAGTAATTGCGTAATCAGCAAACCTTTGTGTTGCTACGTGATTAAGACCATTTGGGATTCCTTTATAAATTGAAATGTTGTTCTCAATTAAGTAATCTTCAACTTCTTTATTATCATCATACTTAAATGCTAAAACGCCACCAGTATATCCTGTGTTTTTTAAACTTTCAACCCAAGGACGGATATCGTCAATCCCATATCCTTGTAGAGCAGTTATGATAAGTGTATCTCTGCCGTTTGTTATTTCTTTTTCCATATTATTCCTATTTGCCAATTAAACCAATTAAATTGTACACCATAATGAAGCCCTTCTTTGAATTCATTATAGTCATTTTTCCAAAACCCTATTGTAGGTAAAACAAAATATACATGTCCTTTAAAATTAAATGTTTCTATCATAAAGCTAAATATGTATTTTCAACAGATTCCTTTTTAGCTTTAAGATATTTCTGTAAATTTTCTTGAGAATACGTTCCTTTTGCGTTTTCAGAATACCAAAGATTTTTACGAATTCTACCTGAATGAACTGGGTTATATCCCATTTCAAGAAGCTGTTGACACGCAGCAGAAGAATCATCATATTTACCAGCCCAATAAGCGGCAATAGAATATTCATCAGTTGATATTCCTTCATATATTGCAGCTGCAATAAAAAGTAAATCACCCGATGGATAATCTGTACTTGCACAAACTTTTAAAAGTTGATACGCATGTTGCCACATTTGTCTTTTCTTATATTCCATAGCTAATTGGAATATCGGTTCAACTCTCCAAGGACGCATCATCCAAGCTGCTAAACTTTTTTCAGCTATTTGTTGAATTGTGTATGATTTATCATCACGTTCAACCATTGAACACATGCACCAGCCAATCATGTAAGCAGCAAAGAATTTTTCTTCATCCCAAGTACTACATCCAGAACATTTTGTGTACCACTCAATTGCTTTATCATATACACCAGTATCACGATATGATTGTGCAAGATAAAACATATAGCGATGATTTTCAGGTTCATCAATTAAGCCTTGCTCAAGCAGAGCAATATCACGTGTGAATTTGTCACCTTTAGATCCACCGTCACTAACATCGTTAAAGAAAATACTATTAAGTGCACCACGTTGTTTCATTCCTTCTTTAGGGGAATAATATTCGTGTGTTACACCAATACATTTCCAATCTTTACTACTATTTAAGATTCTGAAATTGTAATAACGTGTTCCGCCATTTTCTTGTTCAACATCATATCCACAAACATCAGGATTTAATTGGTCTTTACTAAATCCGTTATCTATAAGAACCATATCGGCATCGGTTAACAATGTCCATTCGCCCCATTCTTTAGCAAGTTCTAAAGCTTCATTACGGTTATGACCAAAGTTTACCCAAGGCTTTTCAATTAGTTCACCAGGTTTATCTTTAAGTAATTTTTTAATGATTTCTTGAGTTCCGTCCGTGGAACCGGTGTCAACAATACACCAAGTATCTATCAGATGATAAACACTACTTATACATCTCTCAATGATTCGTGACTCATTCTTCACGATCATATTCAAGCAAATGCGATTTTCTGCCATGTTAAATTATTTTATTATTTATTCACCTTTTAGGATTGCCTTTTCTGACTTCTTATAATACTTTTTCTTTGGTATATAAAGTTTAGCACTTAAGCTAGAAGCAGCATTTGCTGACAATTCAGTTCTTAACTCACCACGAAAAATTGCTTTAAGCAATTCCCATCTGGTAGCAACGATATCTAAAACGTAACTACCGTCAGTATTTTTTGTTGTTTTAATGTGATTATATTCTTTCATAATTAAAATGATAATTTTTTTGGGTTATTGTGACCAGCTATAATGTTTGAACTTGTATCGTAATCAATAGTTATTAGATTTTTAAAAGTTTCAAAACTCATGAATTCTTTATGTTCAGTTTTTTGTAAAACACACCAGATAAGTGGGTCACCCCAAGAATCTTGATGTCTTAAATCTAAAATCTTATAACCAAATTTTTCAAATTCTTTAAAAAACTCATCAGTATAAAAATATCTACAATGATTTTTCCAATAGCCTGTTAAAGGGACGTCATGTAATGATATCCCACCAACATTAACCCAGTCATGTATATTTTTCCAACAGTTATATTGTCCATCTTCATATTCAACATGTTCAGACGTTCCAAAATTTGTTAAAATGTCTGCGCTAAACATATCAGGCTTATGTTTAGATAAATCAAAAACTGTAATGTTTTCTTCTTGATGCAAGTCAACTGATAAGTATGACGCAAACGATTTATCTAAAACATCTCTTATGTATCTTATGTCCATAGTCCCCCAAGTTTCTTGCTTACCTAATTCAATAAAAGTTTTTGTTCTAGAATCGGTTACGTAATTATCAATTACGTTAATTAAATCATTAAATGTTTTTGCATTAACACCCATATCTTAAAGTATTTCTTTGTTATTTTCGAGCCAATGCTCAAACTCACGATTAAAAACTTTCGTGAATTCTTTTTTCATTTTTTTCTTTTTCTTACGAGGCATGTTTTTTAAATCGTAAGCAGCTGGGAAGATGTTTAACACAGCTTCAATTGGAATTGTAACTTTCATAACTATTCTTGAAAATGTTCAAGCGAATATTGCCACTTCTCAAGGTTAGGATCGTGACCTTCAGGCTGTAAAAAACGAATATACACCTCAGTGGATCCTTGTAGATGATATCTTTCAATACCCAAATCATCGGTTTGATTATTAATAAAAAGAGGCAGTCTTGCTTCTTTAATTTCGGTTACTAATTTATTGATGTGCTCTGCGGCTACTGGGTTATAAGCATCAATAAAAAAATCAAAGATTAAATGTTTCATTCTGTTATGTTTATAGTTAATTCCTTATCAATTGCCCAACCCATAGATTGATGATATGTTATCCATCCTGGGAGGTCTTTACGGATAATCATTGAGGCATGACTTATATCCGCTTTTTTAGTTGAACGAGTGATACAATAAAAGAACCAATCATCACGTAGGTCTTGATGAAACTCTACACGATGCGGTGATCCTTTCTTTTTCATAATACATACAGGATCTTTTGTAAGATAATGTACGTAATCGTCAAATTGTTTTTCTTGTTTTTTTGTTACTTCCTTTTTCATATGCACTTACCTGCATTATCAAAATTATCTCTAATGTTAAACCAGAGATCTTTATCAACTCCGATCATTGTGAAGCCTGCGAATCTTGGAAAACAGATTCTTACTTTTAATTTCAATGATTCTGGAGCGTCAACCGATGGATCCTTTGTCCATTCTAAAAATTCATCAACTGATTCTAGTCGAACGAATACGAAAAAATTCATTATTCAGCATATTCTTTTTCACGTGGTAAAGAAACCACTTTGATGTCGCCATTTAATTTAGCGATAGTCTTTAAGATCATTTCCTTATACTCAGATGGGTATACATCTTCGCTAACAAAAGATGACTTGCGATAAACAGGAACAATGACTGCTTCGTTTTTCATTGGAGAAATTTCCAAAACTTTAAACAATGAAAGAGCAACTCCATTTTTATCTTCAAAAGATTTTGAAATAAAATCTCCTTCAGTAATTGGAACTAATGCTTGCTTTTCCTTTTCAGCATTTAAAAAGACAGCAGTTTTTGCTTTCCCGTTTTCATCAAGTATTACAGTTGATCTTTTAAGATCGGCAAAACTCATTAAGCTTTCCCATAAGCAAGGTACACCAGTTCTTGTTCTTGCAATTTTAATCGTTTTAGTAGTTAATTCTTTTTCCATGATTATTGAATAAAAAAGTATTTAGTTAATATTTCTCGAGATACTTCTTGAGTAATTGTTTCACCAGAATTTATCAATTCTTGAACATCTTGTATAAATTTAATACCTGCAGTTGTTGGCAGCATTGTTCCGCTTGATATTAAGAACAGAGGATCGCGAAGTTGAAAGAATAATGGATTTTTAGGTTGTGTAGATTGAATGCTTTCTGCGACATTAAAATGTCTTTCATAATAGTGAATGTTATCCGCAGAGTGATAATACATACCTAATTCTAATTCAGGATATGTTTTTCTTAACCAGTGCCATACTGATTGTTGAATGAAAGCAAAGAAAGGTGCGTCATAAGATAAACCATAAAAGATATCGTTAGATCTCATTTGAACTTTCATGTTTAGTTTATTATCACGAACCCAAAAGTTAAGATACATTGTGCAAACAAAATCCTTATTTCCTTCATATTGGAATTTAGGTTGATTCACAAAAGCAATTGCTTGTCTTGAATTAATATCAGCTTTTAATGTATCAAGAACCCATTGAAGTTGGTCACCAAATAATAACTTACCGTAGTTTGAATTAACGTTACCTGCGTGATCTGCAATGCGATTCCAGAAAGATGAGAAATTGTTAATGTAAGATATGTTACTGTCTTTTAATAAATACCAGGCCATTTCACCCATAAAGTATTTAAAGTTAAAAGGGCGATCCTCAAAATCCATTAAAGGGAAGCTAGGAGATAACTTTAATGTATGCATATGCAATTCCCTAACCTTTAAACCGCGAGGAGCTGATTCAGAACCTTCCTCATTGATTTTATTTAATAAACGATAAACTTCTTCGTTAGCAGATTGCATCTTTGATAATTCCGCAGATGGTGTCAATTGAAATGTATTCGTTTCCGTCATTTACTTTTATTTTTAATTTGTTTTTAATAAGTGAGTTATCAACTGCTTCGTTAAATAACTTCATTTCTTTTACTTTTTTCTTGCGGTCAGTTGTAAATGATTGTCCATCATCTTGTTTTAATATAAAGTCAACATCAGCATGCAAATAAATTAAATAGACATCAGGGTCATTAGCAAAATATCTTTTTTCAAGATCAGGAATCCACGTATCAGGATTGCTATCCCGATACATTGGTCCGTAAACATATTCACCTATATGTGAACGATTCCAGATATAAATTCCATCTTCAAAATAGTTTGCGCCGTAGATATGACGAAGATTACTTTGAACAGACATTTCAGCGTTAAATGTTTTAACTTGATATTCTGTTTTTTCTTCATTCGTTTCACCTTTCGGAAACCCCCAATGAACTCTAATTAAGTGAGGATAATCAGCAGCGATATGATTTATAATCGTATCTTTGCCACAACGATCCAATCCTTCAAAAATTAATAATTTCATTTACTTTAAATTTTATATACACAAATACGTATTTAGTTCTGTTTAGAACAATACAGCTGTTTTGATTGAAGCCTCAGCAAAATCAATCTTTTTAGAAATGTTATTCTGTTTAACAAAATCACCACCGAATTCTGTAATCTCGCCGTTTAAGAATCTTATAACTTCAGATGTCCAATCAGTTGCTGTTTTAACAGGGACATTTTGACAGATATGATTGTTTACATTACCCATCATTTCAAAATCATGAGGAAGACCCATTAGCCACATTGCCTCACGTAATGTAATTCCGCGTTCAGTACCTGGACGAATGATTGCAGAATTTTTAGCAATGATTGAGTTTGTTGCTGTTTTAAATGCAAGTGGAGTTCCATCCCACCAGCCTTTGTTTTCAGCTTCTTTTTTCTTTGTGTGATTTAAGAACTTAACCATTCCTTCATCACCAATGCTTTCACCAAACTCAATTGCTTTATCTCTTAAACCTTTAGCATGAATCCATTGAAAAACTGTGTTTAATTTTGGATCTTCAGCAAGTGCTTCAAGACTAAAACCTTCACTTTTTATAAACTTAACCCAATTGTTATCAGTCAAGTCAGCCATAAACGGTTTATCCATATAAGATGCGCCTTCAGGAATTTGGTCCAAGTAATCACCTAACATTGGAGATTCTTTTTCAAAATAGTTTAAGATTGGAGCATCACTGCCTTTCCAAAAGAAGTAAAATGTTCTTTGACGATGTTGTGGAATTCCATGTAAAAACGTATCAGTTTTAATCATTGAGAAAGAATACCCATATTCTTTACCAATTACTCTTAACTTTTCAACAACACCAGCACCCATGTTAGTATATAATCCTGGAGCATTTTCACCCCATAAAACTTTAGGACTAACTTTCTCAAGAACAAGACGAGCTGTTTTATACATCCAGTCATTCTGAACAGCATCAGACCCACGAGCAGAAGCTGTTTCTTTATTGTTATTTGAGTTTAACATTGAAAGACCTGCGCAAGGGCAAACTGCAGAAACAAAATCAACTTCTTCAAATAGATCTGCTCTAAAAGCAGATTCATATTCTACTTCTCCAGTTTCTTCATTAACAACAGTTGGCATAATTTCATTTGTATCACCGTCAGCAAGCACATAAGGAGTTTCATTGTAACGGTTTACACAATGTTTGTCATTTGCAGCAAATGCTTCATAAGATAAAATAAATGTAGGTTTCTCTCCTGTTGCGTTTTCATTTGCGATTGTCATACCACCGATAAGTGGAACAACAACACCATACTTAATTTTCTTTTTCATTTAAAATAGTTTAACTGTTTTTTTAACGACTCTTTTTAATTCTTCAGTATAGCCTGGTGCGATACTGAATGGCAAATCATGTTTCTTTAAAAAAGTATCAAGAATGTTAGCAAAGAAATCTCCTTGACGAACGCCTAATAAAAACTTAACTTGTAATTCTTTAACAAGTTTAATTCTTACTTCAGGATTTTCATCAAGATACTTTATTTTTTTATACATATCAGCAGGATCTTTAACCCTTAAGAAATGGTCTTTAGGAATTGTTGAAAACTGAGTATCGTATTTTGGATGGAAGAATGGCAAACATCCAACTCGGATCATTTCAACATATTTACCAGTAACCCAATCTGGGCGAATAGGAATTACTAATGTATATCTTGTGTTGATAAAAGCTTCGTCAATTTCCGTGTGAGGAATCAGACCTTTAAATTGTTGGTGATCTTTTGTAAAGTAATCAGTCCATCTTCCGTAGATATGATAATCTTCAGAATCTGGTTGGTTAAGAACCCATTTCTTTAATTCGTCAAAACGGAAATCTTTAGTTGCGTTTTCACCGTATGAAGATTGCATTGCAGATATCGCAAATTTAATTGTTCTTTCATTATCTGGAGCAACAGCTCTTTCACCAACTAATCCTAATCTCTCAATTCCTGAGTAAGTAATTTTAATTGGTGTCATAACTTCTGGTGAATACGGATCGTGTTCTGTGATTGCTGTAAATTCACAAACATCATTGTACTGAGAAATAAATTCTAACGGACGGTTTGCGCTATCACGTCTTTTCAATTTACGAGTACAGTAACGAGGGTCAGTAGCAATTACAAAGTAAGGAAGTTTTGACATATTCAAGTAATACACAATTGGAGCTGCGTAGCGTCCAGTCATTGCTAATACTGAATTCTTTTTTGTTGGATCGGTTTTCTTATATAAGAAATTTGGCATATTTACAATAGTGTATCCTTGAGCAAGAAACCCAATACCAAAATCAGGTTGAGGTAAATCCTTTAATGCTTCATATACATTAGTGTACTTTTCCCATTCATCATCAGAAATAACTCCTGAAAGATTAGGAGTTCTTAATCCTAATTCTGAATAAACATCAAAGATAACTCCACGAGGATCAAGATCAGCTTTTTCTTCATCGGTTAATTTATCCCAATCGGATTTTTGAACAATTAAAACTTGGTCAACATTTTCATTATGTGTTAGAGCCCATACAGATTTATAGTACTCAATTGAACCGTCGTTTCTTTTTATGTTATCTTTTTTTAATTTAATTGCGGATCCCATTGGAAAGATCGCAATTCGCAGGCCTGTAGTTTTCATTAATTAAAAATTTTGCGGAGAGTAAACAATTTTAAAGTTTTTTATTTTGTATTTATTATCTTCAAAAAAAGCTAGTGCTGCGTTTAACCCAAAGATGCTATCCTCGTGAATCACAACCCAATCTTTATCAGGATTAAAGTTTTTCTCAATTCTTGAGAATGCATAGTTGTATAAATCTGGAGCAGGTTTACGGTTTACGCCAAGATAAACGTCAGATCCTACGACTGTATCAAAGTTATGACGTAAATCAAATTTTTCCAATAAAGTTTCAATTACGTCAGTTGTTGTGTTTGAAACAATGTAATGTTTTTCGTATGGGTCAAAATCTGTTTTAAGAACTTTAACATCTTCCCAATAAGTATCAAGATAGACTTCGTTCTTAACTCGTTTTACCTCACGCATTGTCTTTTCAGTAAATCCTAATTGAGCCATATAAGCATTAGCATTAGCGTAAAGTTTTTTATCAAAATCACCACGAGGTAAATCAATGTCAACAACTTTCTTTAAAGCAAAACTATAAGAAAGATAAATTGCTGGACGAGTCAAAACTATTGTATCGTCCCAATCGTAAAAATTGTGTATCATATTGTTAATTATTAGCGTTTTCTTTAATATACTTTAAAACTGTTGGGATATCTTCATAAAAAGTAATATCAGTCCATTTAATACTTAACGGTTCAAATGCTTTCTTTTTTGATGAATTAAAGAAGTCAGTTATTTCATATTCACCACGAGGCGAAATTTCCATTGTGTTAACTTTTTCTAATTCTTCATATTTCAACATCATGTAACCACAGTAATATTCACCACTAGAAAAATTATGAGGTTTCTCAATTATTTTGTTTTCATCAAGGTTAACATAAGCAAGGCGTAAGTTAAGTTCTGAATCTGGATAGTATTTAAAAGTAGCTTTGGCAGTTGCGCCGTCTGGGAATGTTGTATCAATTTTTCCACTGTAATAGTTATCACCTGAAAGAATAATAAAATCATCTTTTATTTTACCTGCAGCCGATCTTATAGCAGCTGCAGGTCCATATTCATCAGGGTTTTGGAAAACGAACTCAATGTTTTCACTATAATAAGGAGAACCCAATAATCTATGCATTACAGGTTGAATGATCTTATCACGATTGCTGATGTAAACATCACTTTTATTAATCACAATAACGATCTTACCAGTAATTCCATTTTCAGCTAAGAACTTTAAGGAATGTTCAGTTAATGTTAAAGAATCAAAAGGGATAAGTAATTTGTTTTCTCCAAATCTTTGTGACCTACCTGCAGCTAGTATTATTGCATCCATGTTATTTGTTGTTTAATCTGTTAAATAATTCTTTAACCCAACCTAAAGCAATGTGACAACGATTAACATCACGTTGAGCTTGATACGGGATCATTCTGATTAAGTGAATGATACAATAGAAGTATGCTTTAGACCTTGCTTGTTCTCCAACGAACCCTGTGTAAAAGTAAAGTACTCTTTCAAATTCTTCTTCAACATTTTGGATTGCTTCTTCTGGGTTATCCCAACTTTCATATTTTGTAATGATTGATTGTGTAAGTTTTCCTAAGTCAAGTTCAACAGGACCCCAAACATAATCATTATCAAAATCAATAAACTTAACATCAAAGTTATAAAACAAAATGTTTTCGTATGTAAGATCTCCGTGGAAATATCTTGCAAAGAAATATGGTCTGATTGTTTCATAATTTGTTTCTAAGTAGTTTTTCATATCTTCAAAAACTGAAGTATCTAAACCGTACTTTTCTAAATCAGATTTCTTTGCGTAAATTTTTGCATCAATGAAAGACTTAAACCATTCGTCCCAATCTCTAGATGGATTTTCTGAATCTATTGTTTCATTTTCAATACTGTACATATTGTTTACATATTCAAAAACGTAAGGTAATACCACACTTCTTTGGTAAGTATCAAATTGGTTGATTCCTTTATGTTTTTCTAAATACTCAATACTGAATTTATGAGAAGAGAATTCGTATACCTGTGGGATAGCAGGTTTAACGTTTTCAATATTACCCAAATCGGATAATGTTTGATATTGCCAAGCAAACTTGTTTAATTGAGTTTGGTTTGCGTCAGCAGGTAATGTTTTTTCGATAGTATTTTCTTTAATACTAACTGCAGCAAATGAGTGACCAATTGTTTTGATTCCTTCATCGCGTTTAACTTCAAAAGATTGTGCCATAGTTATTTCTGAATAAGGTTTTTTATCGTTTACTAAATATCTTGGTCCTGGTGGTAAACCCATAACCAATGAATCATATTTTATGTTTTGTTTTGCTAGAGCTTTAACTAACAGATCCTTATCCACAGGATTTCTACTTGTCGTTAATACAACATAAGCATTATCAGCATACCATTCATCTAGTTTCTCTAATGCACCGTCAAGTAAAACAATATCTTTTGAGTAATCAGGAATGTTCTCATGTTGGATAATAGTTCCGTCAATATCACATAAGATGCTGCAGCCTTTCTTTAGAGTAAAAAGGTTATGTAGTCTTTTAGGATTATTGAAATTGTCAGTCATAATTTATTCAATTGTGTAGTTTAATTTTTGAGCATCATCATAAAACATTTGAACTGTATCTAATGAATACTCACTTAAATCTTTACCGTGTAATGATAATTTTTTAATGATATCATCAGTACAAGTAATAATATGACAACCGATAGAGTCAGCCTGGAAAATGTTTAACAATTCACGAGGAGATGCCCAAATTAATTCAACTTGTGGGTAAGCACCTAACGTAGTCATTGTTTCTGTCATAATATCCATTGGGTCAATTCCAGTGTCAGCAATACGGCCAGCAAATATAGATATATATGCGGCTGGGGAATTTGCTAATGCAGGCAAGATATGATTAACTTGTTCAGTTGTCATCATAGCAGTTACGTTTATTTTAACTCCTTCATCAGATAATCTTTTTACGATATCGTAAACTGTTTCACCTTTTGTGTTTGTGATTGGAATTTTAACATAAACGTTTTCGCCCCAAGAAGCAATAGTTTTTGCTTGTGTGTACATTTCTTCAAGATCATCAGATACAACTTCAACTGAAAACGATTTTTCATTGACTGTCTGTAACATTCTTTTAATGAATGAAGAATAATCAGTAACACCTGATTTTTGAATTAATGTAGGATTTGTCGTTAAACCAGAAATCATTTCTGAATTGTTACGGTCAATCATACTTTGTTCGTTTGCGCCGTCTGCGAAGATTTTTACTCTCATACTTATAAATTTTGAATTTTATATTATATACATTTTTCTTAAATAGTTCTGCCTACTTCCAAAGATAATCTTTGAATAGCTCAGTGTTAACAAGTTTCTCTTTCCAGTTGTCAACCCAATCATCAACTTGGAAATGTTTCTTTAGATCTTTTAAAACTTTTAATCTTTCAGATTCATTGTTATCGTAAAACTCAATTAGCTTTTGTAATTCTTCAGGATTTTTTGCAGTTAGCTTATCTTGAAATTCTTTTGGTATCCACAAATAGGCTGGGTCATATAAGTCATCAAAAAGAGGAAGAACACCAAAGTACAAATATTGCATATGACGATATGTGAATCCACCATTTGCTGATACATTACGAGCAATGAACGCAGTCTTGCATCTTTTAAGAACTCTCATATATTCTTCGTTCGGCATAAAATCACCACAGAAGTTTGGATGTTTCATTACATCAGATTTAAGATTCTCAAAAGATTCTTTATCCATTCCTAAAATCAAACTTACTTTAAAATAGAGTTTAGCACCAGGATATGAAAAGTCTTTAAAGAAATCTCTCCAGATATATTTTCGTTTACCTTTATCGTTAAGCAAGGATCCCGCAAAAAAGAAAGGAATCTTTTCTTCTTTAACTTCAAATTCTTCAAGAAGATTCTTTTTCGTTGGCGTAATGTTTTGCCAATGAGGTTCAAACACAAGATGCTGTAATTCGGCAATTGGGAATCCATACAGTTCTCGTAAATGACGGTGGTCATCAGTGAAATACCAAAAGCGATGTTTCAATCCTTTAAACTTAAAGAAAGGAATTGCAGCAGATGGGTCCATGATAAGTGGGTGAATTATTGCATCGTTACTTTTACTAATGTATTCAATTACGGATAACATAATGTTCTTATACATATAACGGAATGCAAGTGGAGATAGTCCTTTTGCAGTTGGGTTAAACAACTTATTGTTAACTCTTTCAATTTCTTCAAGAACTCTAGGATCTTCATCATCAAAGCTATCAAAGTAATCATTAAACAATTCCTTTAATTTTGGGTGTGATGTTTGTGGGTTGAACGGTAACATCAAGTTGTGATTATCAACGATTAAGATATCCGAAAATTGGTATTCATCTTTAAAGAACTTTTCAATTTCCAAGTCAATCAAGTTTTGATTATATATGTCAGAAGTTTCAAGTTCTTTTTTTCTTTTTAGATTTGCTGACTTAAAATCATTGTACTTACCTTTGTTTAATCGGTAAACGTTTTTAAAGCCACATTCTTCAATGTGTTTAAGGCCACCTTCGTAAAAGTAATAAACATTGAATTTTTCTTTTAGTACTTCAACAAGCGGGTAAACATATCCGTATGTATATTCGCGGGTTTTCATTTGACTTACCGTAATCAAGATATTCTTCTTGTTCGGATCATTTTCTATAAAGCCAATTTTTTCAAACATTGATTGTAAAATTAGTAAAGAAGATCAGATATAGTCTTCTCATGTATTAATAATAGTTTAATTAGTTATCTATTGTGTAAAAGATAAAGGTCCTTTAGATGTCATTATTATCAGCTTCATTTAATGACATAAGGTAGTTAACCGCGTCAGGTGGACCTATAAGAGCATCAGCTTTTTGATAAAACTTTAAATGCTCAGGATATTTTTCAAGCTCTTCAATTAATTCGTTTAAAGGAGGAACTCGTTTTTTGTTAAAACTCATTTTAAATTTATTGTATTTATATTCACAAATTTAAGGATAGTTTTTAACATAAAAAAGAGGGACCGTAGTCCCTCTTGACACCTAGCACAACGGCTAAGCGGTTGCGTTATTGATTATTGCAGAAATTACATGTTCCTTTACAGCGGATTCATCTAATGACTCTGGTACACTGATAAACAGAGAACCTAAATTAGTTATCTCGATTAAGGTTGAATAGTTTGAACAGTTATTACACCAAAAAAGGCTTGACTTGCGCTAGGTGATAGTATTCCTAATTGACCATTTGCTATAGTAACAGTTGTCAACCCGGAAAGCAAGAATGAATCTGCACCAATACTTGTAACTGAATTTGGAATTACTACATTTAACAATGCAATACAACTTCTGAATGCAAAATTACCAATACTTGTAACCGAATTTGGAATTGTTATAGTTGCCAATGCAGCACAAGCCCAGAACGCATAAGCACCAATGCTTGTAACTGAATTTGGAATTGTTATAGTTGTCAATGATGAACAACTGTCGAACGATCTGAGACCAATACTTGTAAGTGTTGAATTAGGTGAAAATGTTACAGATGTCAACCCGCTACACTGTAAGAAAGCATCAGTACCAATACTTGTAACTGAATTTCCAACTGTAACTTCGATTAAACTACCTGCAGAAGGGACTGCACTTGCTGGTATAGTAGTTATAATAGCTGTATATGAATAATTTAGCAAAGAAGTATCTAACGTAAAAGTAACTCCATTCCATACTAAACTAGCTCCTTGAGATGTATTA